>ERZ869909.259-NODE-259-length-74859-cov-11.912559_pt1 | contig 74859 bp, 71 predicted proteins | sample MGYA00520892_ERZ869909 | MGnify/ENA primary metagenome ERZ869909 (study PRJEB32215, sample SAMEA104723947) | bioreactor metagenome | biome: bioreactor; feature: anaerobic bioreactor; material: water | place: China | collected 2015-03-12 ...
CTCGCCCTGCGGGCTCAGACAGCGAGGACCGCGGCCGCTACGCACGCCAACAGCGGCATGCGCTCGGGCAAAGTCGCCGCACGAACGGCCACCCTCACCGCGTCATCGCCTTGCCGGCACCGGGCGGAAAGGCGATGATGCGGTGAAGGCGCGACGCCGGCCTGCCGACCCCAGCGTTTCGGCACGACGCGAACACCCCGTGAGCGCGCCCAACCGAATACCCCGATCGCGCTTGCGTCGCCGCGATTGTTCAATCGTCGTCGTCGTTGCTGCCGTCGCGGCGTGGCACCTGGGTCGGGTCGCAGATGATCGCGCGGTAGACCTCGACGCGGTCGCCGGCGCGCAGCGGTGTGTCGGGCTTGACGACCTTGCCGAAGACGCCGATCTTCTGTGCTCCGAGGTCGATGTCGGGATACATCTCGAGCAGGCCGGATTTGTGGATGGCGTCGATCGCGGTGGCGTCGTCGGGCACGTCGATGCGCAACCAGGTCTGACGGCCGGGCGCGGCGTAGGCGACTCCAACTCTCATGGCATGTCTCCGTTCAGGCGCCCGCGCCGGCGGTGGTGGTGCGCTCGGCCGGTGCGGCTCGCGCGGCGCGGCGGTTGTCCCAGACGCGCTGCAAGGCCATCAGAAAGCCGAGGGCGAGGAACCCCCCGGGGGGCAGGATCATCAGCAGAAAGCCCTTGTAGTCCGGAATCACGGTGATCTCCATGAAACTGAAGGCCTCGCCGAGCAGCAGGCTGGCGCTGGCGAACAGCGTGCCCGAACCGAGCAGCTCGCGCACCGCGCCGAGCACGACCAGCGCCAGCGTGAAACCCGCGCCCATGGCCAGGCCATCCACCGCCGCGGCGGCGACCGGACGCCGCGACGCGAATGCTTCGGCGCGGCCGAGAATGCCGCAGTTGCACACGATCAGCGCAATGAACAGACCCAGGACCTTGTACAAGTCGTGCAGCCAGGCGTTCAGGCTCATGTCCACCAGCGTGACCAGCGTGGCGATGATGACGATGAAGATCGGGATGCGCACACTCGGGCTGACCCAGTCGCGTACCAGTGAGACGGCGACGTTGGCGAAGACCAGCACGGCCGTCGATGCCAGCCCCATGCCCAGGCCGTTGGTCGCCGTGCCGGTCACCGCGAGGAGTGGGCACAGTGCGAGCATCTGCGCAAACACCATGTTCTGGCCCCACAGGCCGTCGCCGACGATCTGGCGGTAGTCGCTGCCGGCCGGCTTCGCAGCCGGGGGGGTGGTCGCGTGGCCTTCGGTTTCGTTCGATTCCTGCTCGGGGAGGCCGGCGGTGTCGGCCGGGATGCTTTGCGTGCTCATTGCTCGGTGTCTCCGGGGGCGGTGGTCGTGACGCCGGTCTCGCCAGGGGCGGTTGTGCGTGTGGAACGTGCGTCCGCCGGCGAGTGCTCATCGTCACCGGCGTTGGTGGAACGGACGGTCGGACGGGGGCCATCGCCGGCGCCGGCCGGAGCGCCGGTTTCAGGGGTATGCCCCCCCGGGAACACGCCGGATTCGAGCTCGATCTTGGCGGGCTCGGTGTCGGCAAACAGCGCCGACTGGTTGGCTTCGAAGTACTCCAGCCCTTCGCGGACCGCGACGACGACCGCGCGCGGGGTGATCGTCGCGCCGGCGAACTGGTCGAACTCGCCGCCGTCCTTGCGCACCGTCCACCGTGCCGGGGCGGGGTTGCCGAGGGAGCGGCCTGCGAAGTCATGCACCCATGGGTCGCGGTGCGCCTCGATCTTGTCACCGAGGCCGGGGGTTTCTGCGTGACGGGTGATGCGTACGCCGGTGACGCGACCGTCACGATCCACGCCCATGACCAGGTCGATCGGGCCGGCGTAGCCGCGACCACGGGTCTGGAAGATCACGGCGCGGATCTCGCCGTCCTGACGTGCGCGGTAAATCGTGCGTGGCTTGCCGTCGGGGCCAATCAGCTCCAGCGTGTCGTTGAGCAGATCATTGTCGGCAAAGTCTTCGGGCAGTACCTGCGCGAGCGAGGCGGCGACATCGCGCGCTTCGGCCGCGGCGATGGCGGGGCCGGTCTGGAGATGGGCGAGCGCCAGCGCGGCGCCCGCGACGAGGGTGACCGCGCCCAGCGATACGGTCTGGTACCAGACCGTATCGAACCAGGCGGTGGCGCGGTGGGTGGCGGCAGTCATGGTTCAGCGCTCCTTGCCCGCGGCCGGAACCAGCGCGCGTCCGTCGCGTTGCCGGCCGAAGATGCGCGGACGGGTGTAATGGTCGATCAGCGGGGTGGCGGCGTTCATCAGCAGGATGGCGAAGGCGACGCCTTCGGGGTAGGCGCCCCAGGTGCGGATGATCCAGGTCAGCAGACCGCAGCCGATGCCGAACAGCCATTGCCCGAGCGGTGTCGATGGCGAGGTGACGTAGTCGGTGGCGATGAAGAAGGCGCCGAGCATGACGCCACCGGTGAGCAGGTGGGCGAGCGGCGGCAGATAGCTTTCCGGTGCGAGGAAATGGGCGAATGCGGCCGGCACGGCGACGCCGAGCAGAAAGGCGACCGGGATGCGTGCGCCAATCACGCGCTTGAAGATCAGGAACAGCCCACCGGCGGCGAGCAGGACGGCCCCCGTCTCACCCAGGCTGCCGGCGCGGTCGCCGACGCTCGAGGCGATCGGCTCGAACTGCCCGCCGAGGGCCTCGGTAATGCCGATGCCGCGTGCCGCCTCGGCCTTGACGTGGTCGAGCACGGTGGCACTGGCCATGCCGTCCGGCAGCCCCGCGCCAAACGTGATCGCCAGCGCGGCCAGCGCGTCGGGGGCGATGTCGGCGTTGATCGGGTGGGGCGCGACCCACTGCGTCATCTCCACCGGAAACGAGATCAGCAGCACCACGCGGGCGGCCATCGCCGGATTGAACAGGTTCTGGCCGAGGCCGCCGAAGGCCTGCTTGCAGACGATGATGGCGAAGGCGCCGCCGATGGCGCCAATCCACCACGGCGCCCAGGGCGGCAGCGTCAGCGCCAGCAGCCAGCCGGTGAGGATCGCGGAGCCGTCGCCAAGCGCAGGGCGCACCGGTCGGTCGGCCAGCTTCAGACTGATCGCCTCGGCCAGCAGACAGGCGAGAATCGTCACCAGCCAGAGAAAGATCGCGGGCCAGCCGAAGCGCCAGAAGCCATTCAGTGTGGCCGGCAGCAGGGCGACCATGACGAGCAGCATGGTCGCCGAAACCGAGCGTGCGCCGTGGGCGTGGGGGGAGGAAAAAATGGTGCTCATGCGTGGGATCTCTCTTCGGCCGCCTGTGCTTCGCGAGCGGCTTTCTCGGCCGCAGCCTTGGCGGCGGCCTCGGCTTTGGCGCGTTCGCGCTCGGCCTTGCGCCGGGCGGCGGCTTCGGTCTTTTCGCGTGCCTCGCGCTCCATGCGCTCGTTGCGCGCCTCGACCAGCTCGCGGATGGCGTCGTTCTTGAGCTTGCTGCGGTCGCGCGCGGCAAGCTCGCCGCGGGCGTGGTTGAAGTACTGCACCAGCGGGATGCGCGAGGGACAGACGAACGAGCAGGTGCCGCAGCCGATGCAGTCCTTGAGGCCGATGTCGTTCGACCCTTGCAGGTCGCCGCCACGGATGCGGGCCGCCATCTCCAGCGGCAGCAGGCCGATCGGACAGGCGTCGACGCACGAGCCGCAGCGGATGCAGGTGGCGGCGGCGTCCGGCTCGCTGGTTTCGGCGCCGGTCAGCGCGAGCACCCCGCCCGAGCCCTTGATCACCGGAATGTCGAGCGACCGGACCGCCATGCCCATCATCGGTCCGCCCATCACCAGCCGCGCCGGCTCTTCGTTGAGTCCGCCGCAGTATTCGATGAGGGCGGAGATCGGCGTGCCGATGCACACCTCGAGGTTGCGCGGGGTGTGGATCGCGCCGCCGGCGACGGTGACGATGCGCCGCGTCAGGGGTTCGCCGAGACGGATCGCGCGATGAATCGCGGCGGCGGTGCCGACGTTCTGCACCACCACGCCGATGTCGGCGGAGCGCCCGCCGGAGGGCACTTCGCGGCCGGTCAGCCAGGCGATCAGCTGCTTCTCGGAGCCCATCGGGTAGCGGCTCGGTACCGGCACGACGCGAATCTCCGGCCAGGCCGTGGCGGCCGCGCGCATCGCGGCGATGGCCTCGGGCTTGTTGCTCTCGATGCCGATCAAGGCTTCGCTGCCGCGAATCGCGTGCAGGATGATGCGTGCGCCGCTGACCACTTCGTCGGCGCGCTCGCGCATCAGCCGGTCGTCGCACGACAGATAGGGTTCGCACTCGCCGCCATTCAGGATCAGTGTCGGGATCGGAGAGTGCCGCCCGAGGCCGAGCTTGACGGCGGCGGGAAAGGTCGCCCCCCCCATGCCGACCACGCCGGCGGCGGAGACCCGCTTCGAGATCTCGTCTGGATCGAGCGTGTCGGGATCGACGCCGCAGAAGGCGATGGCCTCATCCAGGCCGTCCGGTTCGAGGAGGATGGCCGGTGCGGTGAGCCCGGACGGATGCGGAATCGGCACGTCGCCGATGCCGAGGATCGTGCCCGAGGTGGGCGCGTGGATCGGGGCCGAGACGTTGCCCTGGGCTTCGGCCAGCATCTGCCCGCGCAATACGCGCTCGCCGGCGGCGACGATGGGGCGGGCGGCGGCGCCGATGTGCTGGGTCAACGGCAGGATCAGGCGCGGTGGCAGCGGTAGCGGGGTGATGGTGGTGTCGGCGGCGGGGTGCTTGCGCGCATCCGGATGCGCCCCCCAGCGCTTGAACAGCCGTTGCAGCCGGGTCAGGACCGAGGTGTCGGGGGCGGCGGAGGATGGATTGGGGGTGCAGGTATTGGGCATGGCGAGGTTTCCTTCCCTTGATCCCTTCAGGCCGCGACCGGCTTGGGCCAGACCCAGGTCTGGAGCGTGACCGGCACCGGATCGAGTTCGATCGCCCCGGTCGGGCAGATGTGTTCGCACTTGGCGCAACCGGTGCAGGCTTCGCGGATGACGGAATGGATCTGCTTGACCGAGCCGATCACCGCATCGGTGGGGCAGGCCTTGAAGCACTTGGTACAGCCGATGCAGATCTCCTCGCGGACGAAGGCGACCATTGGCACGGACTCTTCCAGTGCCGAGGCGTCGAGGCTGACCCCGAGGCGCTCGGCCAGGGCCTCGGCGAGCAGCTTGCCGCCGGGCGGACAGCAACTGACCGAGGCTTCGCCGGAGGCCAGTGCGGTGGCCGCGCCGGCACAGCCGGGGTAGCCGCACTGGCCGCAGTTGGTGCCGGGCAGCATGGCTTCGAGTTCGGCCTCGAGCCCTTCGGAGGCGACGTGGAAACGGCGCGAGGCCAGGCCCAGGATCAGGCCGAAGAGGGTTCCGAGACCGGCGAGACTGAGGATGGCGGCAAGCATGATGCGTTACTCCCGTTGGTGATCAGTTGTTGGTCAACCCGGCGAAGCCCATGAACGCCAGCGACAGCAGCCCGGCGGTGACGAAGCCGATCGGCGCGCCGGCAAAGGCCGCTGGCACCCTGGCCAGGGCGAGGCGCTCGCGCAGGCCGGCGAACATCACCAGCACCAGCGTGAAGCCGATGGCCGACCCCAGGCCGAACAGCACGCTGCCGACAAAGCCCGTGCCTTCCATGATGTTGAGCAGGGCCACGCCGAGCACGGCGCAGTTGGTGGTGATCAGCGGCAGGTAGATGCCGAGCACCTTGTACAGGTCGGGGGCGTTCTTCTTGATCGCCATCTCCACGAACTGCACCGTGGCGGCAATCACGAGGATGAAGCCGAGGATGCGCAGATAACCCAGGTCGAGCGGGAGCAGCAGCCACTGCTCGAGCATCCAGCTCACGGCGCTGGTCAGCGTCAGCACGAAGGTGGTCGCCAGTCCCATGCCCACCGCGCTGTCGATCTTGCGCGACACGCCCATGAACGGGCACAGCCCGAGGAACTTGACCAGCACCACGTTATTGACCAGTGCGGTGCCCAGCAGCAACAGCAACCATTCGTTCATTGCATCCATCTCCTGATGTACGTAGAAGAATCAGCAGGAGCCGTGCCATCCGCTTTTCGGTGTTCAATCGCTTGATTTATCGGAAATGCTGCGATGCACGACGATGGTCGCGCTGTACTGAATACGTCATCCCGAAGGGGATTGTCACAATCGCGACACGCTGCTCAGGAAGCGCCGACGCGATCGATGAGGATGATTCAGACTGCCGTGGAGGCCAACGGCGGTCACGGACCGAGCCAGGAGATGCTTCCCGCCATGCCCCAAAATGGGGCAGAGAGTGAGGTGATGAATGCGACGATCGTTTCGCGCAGATGCCCACTTGCCCGCGGCTTCCGGGCGCGATGTGGCGCAACGCTCACGCGTGGTCGTCCAGCAGCATCCAATGGCACGTGGCTTGCTAGCATTTGTGCCTGTATAGAGGGCTCAAAACTGTCGAGAGAGGATCACATGGCTACAGGCGAACCGCTACGGGTACTGGCCGATGCGCTTTTTCACCACGCGGTGGAGCAGTCCGCGATCGCGATCGCGATCACCGATGCCCACGCCAACATTCTCTACGTCAATCCGGCTTTTACGCGGATCACCGGTTATGCGCTGGAGGAGGTGCGCGGGTGCAAGCAGTCGATTCTGTCCTACCAGCGCACGCCGAAGTCGGTGTACCAGTCGTTGTGGGCGGCGTTGCTGGACGGGCGCGACTGGAGCGGCCGGCTGCTCAACCGGCGCAAGGACGGCAGCCCCTACATCGCCGACCTGACCGTGACCCGGGTCGCCGTGCCGGGGGCGGATGGTGAGGCTGTGCATTATCTCGGCATGCATCGTGACGTCACCGAGGAATACAACCAGGCGAGTCAGCTCGCCAATCACAAGCACTTGATCGAGTCGGTGATCTCGGTGGCGCCGATGGCGGTCGCGCTGCTCGACAGCGAGCAGCGCATGGTGCTCGACAATCCCGCTTATCAACGTGTCGCCGCCGACCTCGGGGTTGAGGAACCCGCGAATGCCGTGTTGCAGGCTTTGCGCGACACGTTGGGAGAAGATTTCGACTATGCGTTCGAGCAGCGGCGTCCGGTGCTCAACCAGGAACTGCGGTTCGAGCGGCCAGGGCGGGAGCCACGCTGGTATTCGTGTTCGCTGACCTGTTTCGAAGAGCATCCGACCTCGGTCGACGCCTTCTATGAAGAAGCCAAGTCGGACTACCTGTTGCTGGTGATGCACGACATCAGTGCATCGAAGCGGCAGCAGGAAGCGTTACGGCTGTCGGCAATGCGCGAACAGTTGTCCGAGAGCGAGTTCGCACGCAGTCTGCGCGAAGCCTTGTCGGGTGCCGTGTTCCAGTTACAGGGGCCGGTCAACCTGATCTCGGCGGCGGCCGGACTGCAGCGCCGGCGTGCCGGGGTGGCGGCGGCCAGCGATCCGCTGGTGCGCGCGCTCGACGACGCCCGCCTCGCGGGAGAGCAGGCGGTCGCCACCTTGCAGGCTGCGATGCCGGACGAGCCGCCATCGCTGGAAGGGCCGGTCAATCTCAACGAGGTGATTCGTGACGTGCTGATGCTGGAAACAGATTCCATGCTGTCTATAGGGGTTTCCGTCGACTGGCATCCGGCGATGGTACTGCCCTCCGTATATGGCGATCCGGGCGCCCTGCGCACGCTGTTCCGCCAGCTGATCACCAACGCGGTCGAGGCGATGAATGAGCGGGGCCGCGTCGAACGGGTGCTGACCTTGTGCACGCGTTCGCGTGATGGGCTGGTCGAGGCGGAGATTACCGATACCGGGCCGGGCATTCCGGAAGAGATCCGGCTCAAGGTGTTCGAACCCTTCTTCTCCACCAAGCAGCACCAGAAAGGTGCGCGCGGCGTCGGCCTGTCGCTCGCCCAGGAGGTCGTCAGCCGCCACAAGGGCATGCTGGAGATCGACGCTGGGTATCGCGGCGGATGCCGGTTGTTGCTGAGCTTTCCCGCGACGCGCTCCACGAGCCTGGCCCTGGAGGCAATGGAATGAGTGTGCCGGATCGCTCGCGAGCCCCGGAGGCGGCCCGCGTCGCCTGGCTCGAGGCCACGCTCGAGGCCTTGTATCGGGTCAGTCGCATACTCTCGCGCTCGCTGGAGCTGCGTGAAACCCTGTCCGAAGTGCTGCGCGTGCTCGATGAAGAGTGTGGTTTCAACCGCGCGCTGGTCACGTTGAACGAGGCCGATGGACAGAGCATGGCGATCAGCGCCCTGCATGGCGTGGATGCACCGTTCGACCCGGATCTGCGCTGGCGCTCGGGTGAGGGCGTCGTCGGGCTGGTGTTGCAACGTGCCCGGCCGGTGGTGCTCGAGCGACTGGCGGAGAGTTCGAACTACATGCCTCAGCGTGGTCTGTTCGATGGCGAGGCGCCGTTCATCGGGGTGCCAATCAAGCTCGGGCATGAAACCGTTGGCGTGCTGGCGCTGCAGCCCGGGGTCGGCGCGGTCGAGCAACTCGACGACGATGCGCACTTTGCCGAGATGGTTGCCAATCTGGTGGGGCAGAGCGTGCGCCTGGCCTCGGAGGTGCGCCAGGAACGGCGTGAACTGGCCGAGGAGCGTGACTCGCTGCGGCGGACCGTGCGCAACAGGCACGGTTTCGAGAACGTCGTCGGCCATACCCCGAAGATGAAGGTGATCTTCGATCAGGTGCGCCAGGTCGCCAAATGGAACACGACCGTGCTGGTGCGCGGCGAGACGGGAACCGGCAAGGAGCTGATCGCGCAGTCCATCCATTACAACTCGCCACGCGCGCCGGGGCCGTTCGTCAAGCTCAACTGTGCCGCCCTGCCCGAAAACTTGCTCGAATCCGAGCTGTTCGGTCATGAGAAGGGCGCCTTTACCGGCGCGTTGACCCAGCGCAAGGGGCGTTTCGAGATGGCCGATGGCGGCACGCTGTTTCTGGACGAAATCGGCGAAATCTCCGCGGCGTTCCAGGCCAAGTTGCTGCGCGTGCTGCAGGAAGGCGAACTCGAACGCGTGGGGGGCGCGCGTACGCTGAAGGTGGATGTACGCCTGATCGCGGCGACCAACCGGGATCTGGAGTCCGAAGTCGAGGCCGGCAAGTTCCGCGAGGACTTGTACTACCGCCTCAACGTGATGTCGATTCACCTGCCACCGCTGCGCGAGCGCATCGAGGACATTCCCGAGATTGCGCGTCATCTGGTGGACAAGGTGGCGGGCAATCAGGGCCGTCCGCTCTGTATCACCGACAGCGCGCTACGCGTGCTGTTGCACCATAGCTGGCCGGGGAATGTGCGCGAACTCGAGAACTGCATCGAGCGCGCCGCGGTGATGAGCGAGGACGGCACCATCGACCGCGACCTGATTCTGATCTCGGGCATCGAGGAGCGGGTCACGCCGATGCGCGGCGGTGGCAGCGCGGTGAGTCTCGACGACCCCGATCTCGACGAGCGCGAGCGTGTCATTGCCGCGCTGGAACAGGCCGGCTGGGTGCAGGCCAAGGCCGCCCGCCTGCTCAACATGACGCCACGCCAGATCGCCTATCGCATCCAGACGCTGAACATCAAGGTACGGCAGATCTGAGTGCTCCCAGGAAACGGCCAATGCCGTATCCGATCTTCCCCCCGAGGGAGCAGGAAAATTTGAGGCGATTCGGCGTCCTCTTGACAGAAAGGGCGAAAAACGAGGATCGGGCGGTTCGGGGCAGAGGGCAACCAATGATCGGATGCGCAGGCGCGGCGATTGTTCAGTCGCCGTGGCTGGGATCGATGAAGTGGAGCGCGAGATCGCAGCTGCGGCCGCCGGCAAACCAGCGGGCGATCAGCGTGGCGTGGGGGTTGAAGCGGATGTGATACTCGTCGGACACCGGCAGGCGCCGTACCTCGGGTGGGCTGGCGATGCCCAGCGTGGTTTCGAGTTCGCGTGCGTGGTCCAGTGCCCGCTGCTTGCACGCTGCCGCGTCGATCTGCCCGGCGACGCTGTCCGGCATTGCGATGATCTCCTCGATCATGCCGTGGGGATCGGCCATCGCCATTACGGTGAGCGGGCGTTCGGCCACCGGCAGCACCACCGTGACCTGGTCGCGTTCGTCGCAACCGGGGCCGATCTGGGCCGCGGCGCGGTCATGGATCAGCGCCAGCGCGGCAGCCGGTTCGAGCGCCTCGCCGAGACGGAATGGCGCGACGCCGGAGGGTTCGAGCGTCGGCGGGGCGGATGCGCGCGACGCTTCGTGCGCGGCCTGTCGGTTGGCGCTCAATGTCAGCGCGCCCGCCGTCGCGGCGCAGGCGACAAGGATCACGCCCGCGGTCAAGAGTGAGCTGCGTCGGCGGGGCATGCGGGTTACGTACTGCCCGCTCAGTCGGCCTTGACCACGCCGCAGGCGATGCGTGCGCCGGCGCCGCCGATCGGCTGGCTCATGTGGTCGTCACGGTTCTCGTGAATGACCAGCGCCGCGCCGTCGTCGTCGAGCAGCGCGGGACGGTCACCCGTGCCGCTCAGACTCGCCAGCATCGTGAACATCTCGGCTTCCACGGTGCCGTCGGCATGCACGAACAGATTGGGCAGATCGCCCGCGTCCGGGCCGTCCGGGTTCATCAGCCCGTGCGCCTTGCCGTGCGGGTTGAGGTGACCCTTGGAGGCGACGAAGCCTTCGGCCGGATCTTCGCAGGTGCCGACCGAGTGGATGTGAATCGCCTTCGGTCCGGGCGGCAGGCCTTGCGCCGAGACATGGATGAGCATGCCGTGCGGGCCGTCGGTGAGCGTGGCGGTGCCGACGACCTGGCCTTCGCGGTCGATGATCTCGGCCGAGGCGCGGTCGGCGGCCTGGGTTGCGCCGGCAAGACCGAGGGCGAACAGGGTGGCGGTGGTCGTGGCAATCGTACGAAGTTTCATTGGTTTCTACCTCCTCTCGTCAATAACCCTCTCATGGTAGCGGATTTGCGTCGCGGTGCGTGCCCCGACACTTGTATGTTGTCACACATCAGGAGATGTTGGATGTCCGACAAGGACAACGCTTGATCGAATAGCAAGCTATTGATTACTTGACGGTTTTAGTGGTTCACCAGGGTGGCACGCCGCTTGCGAGAGTTTGCCTGTCAGTCATCGCAAGGGGAACGACGATGGAACTCCCGGTCATCAGCAATTCCGCACCCGCGGCGTCCAGCGGTTGCAGCGAGAGCGGTTGCGGCACGGCGCCCGACGCGCTTTCTCATCTGCCGGATCACATCCGCGCCAAGGTGCAGGATCATCCCTGTTACTCGGAGGAGGCGCACCACCATTTCGCGCGCATGCATGTGGCGGTGGCGCCGGCCTGTAATATCCAGTGCAACTACTGCAACCGCAAGTACGACTGTTCCAACGAATCTCGCCCCGGCGTGGTGTCGGAGCTGATGACCCCCGAGCAGGCGGTCAAGAAGACGCTCGCCGTCGCGGCCGCGATTCCACAGATGACGGTACTCGGTATCGCCGGGCCGGGTGACCCCCTTGCCAACCCGGAGCGCACCTTCGCGACCTTCCGCGCGCTGTCGGAGCAGGCACCCGACATCAAGCTGTGCGTATCGACCAATGGCTTGTCGCTGCCCGATTGCGTGGATGAGCTGGCCAAGCACAACATCGATCACGTCACGATCACGATCAACTGCGTCGATCCCGAGATCGGCGCGCAGATCTATCCCTGGATCTTCTGGGAGAACCGCCGCATTCGCGGCGTCGAGGCGGCGCGCATCCTCATCGAGCAGCAGCAGAAAGGGCTGGAGATGCTGACCGCGCGCGGCATTCTGGTCAAGGTCAACTCGGTGATGATTCCCGGCGTCAATGACGACCATCTCAAGGAGGTGTCGAAGATCGTCAAGGCCAAGGGCGCCTTCCTGCACAACGTGATGCCGTTGATCGCCGAGGCGGAGCACGGTACCTATTACGGCATCATGGGGCAGCGCGAACCGACGCCGCTCGAACTCGAAGCCTTGCAGGATGCCTGTGCCGGCGACATGTCGATGATGCGTCACTGCCGCCAGTGCCGCGCCGATGCGGTCGGCATGCTGGGCGAGGATCGCGGCGACGAGTTTACGCTCGACAAGATCGATACGATGGAAATCGACTACGCCTCAGCCATGGTCGAGCGCGCCAAGGTCCATCAGGCGATCAGCGACGAGCTGGAGATGAAGCGCGCGCTGAAGGCGGCGCCGAAGTTCGAACCGGAGGCCGCTGCCGAGGCTGACGCGGCGCCGCCGCTGTCCGTGGTTGCGCCATCCGTGCCGGCGACCCGTCCGATCCGCATCGCGGTCGCGACCAAGGGCGGCGGTGTGATCAACGAGCACTTCGGCCACGCACACGAGTTCCTGGTGTACGAGGTCGCCGCCGATTCGCTGCGCTTCCTCGGGCATCGCAAATGCACGCCGTACTGCATGGGCGACACCTCCTGTGGCGATGGCGAGACGGTGCTCGCAGGCATCATCCGTTCGCTCGAAGGTGTCGAGGTGCTGCTCGCCTCCAAGATCGGCTTCGAGCCCTGGGGCAATCTCGAGCAAGCCGGCATCCAGCCCAATGGCGAGCATGCCATGGAGCCTATCGAGGAAGCCCTGCGCGCGGTGTATGACGAGATGGCGGCCGCCGGCAAGCTCGCACCGGTCGCGCCCTCCGAGTCATCCGCCGCCACGGTCGCGGCCGCGGCCTGAGGAGAATCGTCATGTCCCTGTCCATCGTTGAACTGTGTGTCGGCTGTCACGCCTGTGAGGCGCAGTGCCCGAATGGCGCGATCAGCGCGGCGCGGCCGGCCTTCGTCATCAACCCCGACAAATGCACCGAGTGCCTGGGCGATCACGATCTGCCGCAGTGCGCCGAGATCTGTCCGATCGAGGGCGCGATCGTGGATGAGTTCGGCGAACCGATGAATCCACCCGGTTCGCTGACCGGTATTCCCCTGCACTTGCTCCATCTGGTCAATGGCGCGGGAGAGGGCGAATGTCGGACCTGACCGGAAAGGAGGCCGATGTGGGCGCCGCTGCAAGCGTCCGTGTCGACTTCTGGGCCAAGGCCGGTTGCATCACCAACACGCGGCAGATCCGCATGCTGGAAGCGGCCGGCTGCGGCGTTGCCGTGCGCGACCTGCTGCGCGAGCCGTGGACGCCGGAGCGTCTGGGCAGCTTCTTCACCGAGATTCCGGTGCCGGAGTGGTTCAACCGCGCCGCGCCTGCGGTCAAGTCGGGCGAGGTGGTGCCGGAGCGTTTCGGCGCGGCCGAGGCGCTGGCGCGGATGGTCGCCGAGCCGTTGCTGATCCGCCGGCCGCTGATCAGGATTGGCGGTGCCTGCCGGGCCGGTTTCAATGCCGCCTGGCTGGCGGCACAGGGCGTGCACCTGCCCGCGCAGGATGCCCTGCCCGAGGGCTGTGCCCATGGGGCCGGTGAGCATGCGCCGTGTCCCGAACCGTCGGTGGCGCTCTCCGGGTCCGCTTCCGCTGGTTCTGCTCCCGCCGGCGCTGCTCCCGAACTGGCAACCCAAGCCGCAGCCGCACACCCGGCGGCCGCAGCGGCCGGCATCGCCACCACGGAGTCGCGTCGATGAGCGGCCCGGCGATGACCGTGATGCCCGGTGTGCCGGTCGAGATTGCCCCGGACGTGCATTGGGTGGGGGCGCTCGACCCCGACCTGCGCCAGTTCGACATCATCCTGCGCACCGCCAACGGGACCAGCTACAACGCCTACGCGGTGCGTGGGGTGGATGGCGTGGCGGTGATCGACACGGTGAAGGCCGAGTTCGCGGAAGATTTCTTCGCCCGGTTGTGGTCGTGCTGTCGGCCGTCCGAGATTCGCGCCATCGTGCTCAATCATCTCGAGCCGGATCACACCGGGGCCTTGCCCGAGCTGTTGCGGCTGGCGCCGCAGGCGAAAGTGTATCTGTCGTTTCCCGCCTTGAAGATGCTCAAGGGCCTGGTCAAGAACGGGCTCGACGAGTCGCGCATCGCGGTCGTCGATGAGGACACGCGGGTCGATCTGGGCGGACGCACGCTGCGCTTCGTGCATACGCCGTATCTGCACTGGCCGGACACGCAATGCACCTGGGTCGAGGAGGACGGCATCCTGTTCTCGGGCGATGTCTTCGGCTGTCATTTCTGCGACGCCCGTCTGTTCAACGACCGCGTCGGCGATTTCCGCTTCTCCTTCGACTACTACTACCAGCACATCATGCGGCCGTTTCGCGAGCATGTGCTCAACGCGCTGGCGCTGATCGAGCCGTTGCCGGTGCGCCTGATCGCTCCCGCACACGGCCCCGTGCTGCGCGATGCGCCGACCAGCTATGTGCGCCGCTATCGTCAGTTTGCCGAGCCGGTGCTCGCCAACGAGGCGGCCGGGCGTGACCGTACGCTGCTGGTGTTCTACATCAGCGCCTACGGCAACACCGCGCGCATGGCGCAGGCGGTGCGCGAAGGTGCCGAGGAGGTCGATGGCGTACGGGTGTCGCTGTACGACCTTGCCGGCGGCGACCCGGGTCCCTTCGTCGATCTCGTCGAGGAGGCCGACGCGCTGGTATTCGGCTCACCGACCATCAATGGTGACGCCGTCAAGCCGGTCTGGGACCTGCTGTCGTCGCTGACCATGGTGCGGGTCAAGGGCAAGCTGGGCGGCGCTTTCGGCTCCTATGGCTGGAGCGGGGAGGCGGTGGGCTTGATCGAGGACCGCCTGCGCGGGCTCAAGTTGCGGGTGCCGCGCCCCGGCGTCAAGGTCAAGCTGATCCCGACCGACGAGGAGCTGTCGGCCTGCGCGGTGCTCGGTCGCGAGCTGGCCGAACACCTGGTCGGCCGCGCAACGCCGCGTCATATCGATTTCACTGCGCCGCAGGCGCTGTCCGCTTAGGAGACAAGACATGCCCAAGGCTCAGGTCACGTTCGAGGACATCGGTGTCACGGTCACGGTGCCGGCCGGCACCCGCCTGATCGAGGTCTCGGAAAAGGTTGGCGCCGGCATCACCTATGGCTGCCGCGAGGGCGAATGCGGCACCTGCATGATGAAGATCGTCTCCGGCATCGAGCACCTCGGGTCTCCTTCGATGCTCGAGGATCAGGTGCTCAAGGAGAACTACGCCGGTGCCGCCAACCGGCTCGCCTGTCAGGCGCAGGTCATTGGCGGACATGTCATCGTCCGGCCGGGCTGAGGCTCGAGGGGCGTGGACTGTTGGTGCGCCCGCGCAGGATAGTCGTTCGCAGTCGTATCCGGTCGCTCGCGCGGCCGTCCCATTCACTCAAATGGTTCCAGGAGGACCTTTCATGCCGAACATTACCTTCTCCAGCCCGATCCACAAGGACAAGACCGTCTACGCGGTGGCGGGCTCGCATACCCAGACGATTCTGAAGATCGCCAAGGAGAACCATATCCCGATCGATTTCTCCTGTGAGGACGGTGAGTGCGCCACCTGCATGGTCAAGGTGTCGGTGCTGTCGCGCAAGGGCACGATGGCCGGTCCGCTGACCGACAAGGAGGTGCTGGTGCTGAAAGAGCACAAGAAGATCACCGCCGACGAGGTCGAGCGCATGCGCGTCGAGGACGTGCCGGTGGTGCCCTGGCGCCTGGCCTGTCAGCTCATCCTCCGCGATGAGGATCTGCTGGTGGAGTACTGAGACACCATCCGTGATCGAGTGCCCTGCCGCACCGGCGCCGGGCCCATTGTGCCGGGTCGCGCGGGGCGCGGCAGCAAGGTCGATCGCAACCGCTTCGCACGCCGGATCTGGCACCGCGAACCGAATGATTCCGTCCGCCATGCGGGGACGGGATCGAGTGGAACGTTACGAAACGAGAGGAGCCCGTCATGCTGGCACCGTTGACCTATCGCCCTTCACCCGCACGCATCGCACTGCATGCACACCTGATGAAGTATTCCACGGACCGTCCCAACGACGTGTTTCTGGCGCACATCATCGCCGGCTGGACGCTCGGAGATGGCGTGCTCGCGGAGGATCTGGGGCTGGGGCGCACCCGTTTCGTGGAGCTGGTCGCGCGCCATTTTCCGGAACTGATCTGGGCGCCCCGTGCTGGCGGTGACTGCGGCCCCACGCGGCATCCGGAATACGATGATCTTGAGCGCTTCCTGTTGGCGGAGGCGGCGCCAAACGTGGCGGGCGCGACCGACATGGCGATCATCGTTGCCACCGCCTGCATGGGGTCCGAACACCTGTGGCAAGATCTCGGGCTGCCGTCGCGGCGCGAACTGTCACAGCTGATCGAGCTGAATTTTCCGGCGCTGGCCGAAGCCAATAATCGTGACATGAAGTGGAAGAAATTCCTCTACCGCGAGCTTTGTCAGCGCGAAGGCATTTACGTGTGCGCCTCGCCCAGCTGTGACGCGTGCAGCGACTATGCGGTGTGCTTCGGCCCTGAAAGCTGAAGGCCGCTCGATGGGATCCGGACCTGTTCCGATGGTGGACCGGCTGCTGGATCGTGCCTGCGGTGCGATGCTGGGCCTCGCCATCGGAGATGCCCTGGGGGCGACCGTCGAGTTCATGACGCCGCGCGAGATCGCCGCGCAACATGGCACCCACGACTGCATCCGTGGCGGGGGCTGGCTGCGCCTGGCGCCGGGTGACGTCACGGACGACACGACGATGACCTTTGCCCTCGGCAACGCGTGGCTCTGCGCGGGCAAAGCACCATCGGCCGAGGCTTGCGCCACTGCGTTCGACGACTGGATGCGCGCCAAGCCGATCGATATCGGCAACACCGTGCGGCGCGGCATCGTGCGCTGGCGTCTGCACGGCAGCGCCCACGGCGAGCCCTCGCAGCATGCCGGCAACGGCGCGACGATGCGCTGCCTGCCGGTCGCGTTGGCAACCCTTGGTGCGGATGTCGAAGCGGTCACCGATGCCGCCTTGACCCAGGCGCGCGTCACCCATCACAACCCGTTGACCGATGCGGCAACCGTCCGGGTCGTGCAGATGGTGCAGCGAGCATTGTGCGGGCATGGCGTGGGCGGTGTGCTGGCCTGCGCCGAGGCACTGACGGCGGCGCAACCTGCTTTCGCGTTTCGTGGCCGCAGGATTGAAAACCCCAGCGGCTACATCGTGGACACCCTGCAGGCGGTCTTGCAGGCGGTCGAACGGCATGAGGGGTTCGAGGCCGTGCTGATCGATGTCGTCAACCGCGGCGGGGATGCCGATACCACGGGCGCCATCGCCGGCATGATCATGGGGGCCGTGGTCGGTGAGGTCGCCCTGCCGGCACGCTGGCGTCGAGCGGTGCGGCGCGAGGTGCGCACCGAGTGCGTGCGCCAGGCCTGTGAGTTGATCGCGCTGTCGCCGGCGTGGAGGGCGGGCGCGTTTGCGGGCGCCTTGTCCTGAGCGAGCCGCCAGCCGTCGGTTTCTTGCCGGGCGATCCGGATGCCGGCTTTTGCGTTTGGCGCCGCCCGGAGTAGCATGCCGATCTTTGGATGCGGGAGATCGCAATGCATGCAAACCCCGAAAAAGTGGCCATTGTTACCGGTGCGAGCCGGGGGATCGGGCGCGCGATCGCGCTGGAACTGGCCCGGGCCGGCCACGCCTGCGTGCTCGTCGCCCGCGACGAGGCCGCGCTGACACGTCTGGCTGCGGAGGTCGTCGCGTTGGGTGCGCCCGAAGCGCGGGTGGTGGCCTGCGACCTGCGTGATCCGGAGCAGCCCGCGCGGGTCGTCACCGAGGCGATCGAATACGGGGGGCGGCTCGACGTACTGGTGAACAACGCGGGTGCAACCAGGCGGGGTGATTTTCTCGCGCTAGACGATGCGGAGTTCATCGATGGCTTTGCGCTCAAGTTTCACGCGACGGTGCGTTTCTGCCGCGCCGCATGGCCGCATCTGGTGGCAAGCGGTGGCAGCATCGTCAATATCGCGGGCATCGGCGCGCATACCCCGGTCGCGGAGTTCACGATTGGTGGCCCGGTCAATTCGGCCCTGATCAACTTTACCAAGGCGATCGCCGACCGCGCACGTGGCGAAGGGATTCGCGTCAATACGGTCTGTCCGGGCAATATCGTCACCGATCGGCTACGCACCCGGATCTCCGCGCTGGCGAACGAGCAGGGGCTCGACCCCGCCGCAGCAGAAGCCGCGCTGCGCGCGCAGCAGGGCGTGCGCCGCTACGGGCAACCCGAGGAGGTCGCGCGCGCCGTGCGCTTCCTGTGCTCCGACGATGCAAGCTACATCCATGGTGTAACGCTGGATGTGGATGGCGGGGCACGAGCGGGGATTTGAGTCAACGGATGCGTACTGACAACCACCGCCTCGAACTGACCGAAGTCCTCGATCTGCTGCTCGCATGCGGCCTGATTCGCGCCGAAGACCGTGACGCGCTGCGTTTCGAGCGGCCGCGCGGCGGGGGAGACCCGCATCCGTTTTCGATCATCGGCGAGCGTCGCCTGAGCCGTGCCGACCGGCCGCAGCAGGTACTGACCGCCGAGGCGCTGACCGAATGGATGGCGGACGAGGCGGGGTTGCCGTTTCTGCGCATCGATCCGCTCAAGATCGACGTCGCCTCGGTGTGCGAGGTCGTGTCGCACGCCTATGCCGAAACCTATCGCATCCTGCCGGTAAAGGTCGAAGGCGGGGAAGTGACGATCGCCACCGCCGAGCCGTTCGAGACCGAATGGGTCAGCGTGCTCGAACAGGCGATGCGTATCCGCATCAAGCGGGTGCTGGCCAATCCGGCCGATATCGTGCGCTATCTGGCGGAGTTCTACAGCCTGGCGCGTTCGATCCGGCAGGCGGTCAATCTGCACGCCGGGGCGGCGGGCGGCATGGTCGGCAACTTCGAGCAACTGGTGCAACTCGGCAGCCGCAAGTCGCTCGATGCCAACGATCAGGCCATCGTGCACATCGTCGACTGGATGCTGCAGTATGCGTTCGAGCAACGCGCCAGCGACATCCACATCGAGCCGCGGCGCGAGGTCGGAAACGTGCGTTTCCGCATCGACGGGGTGATGCATGCCGTGTATCAGGCGCCGTCGGCGGTGATGGCGGCGATGACCAGCCGCATCAAGCTGATGGGGCGCATGGATGTGGTCGAGAAGCGCCGCCCGCAGGATGGACGGATCAAGACCCGTTCGAGTACGGGCGAGGAGATCGAGCTGCGCCTGTCGACCATGCCGACCGCCTTCGGCGAGAAGCTGGTGCTGCGCATCTTCGATCCGACGGTGTTGCTCAAGTCGTTTCCCGAGCTCGGTTTCGGGCGCGAGGACGAGCGGCGCTGGCGCGACCTGTTTACCCAGCCGCACGGGATCATTCTGGTGACCGGGCCCACCGGATCGGGTAAGACGACGACGCTGTACTCGACCCTGCGCGAGCTGGCCACGCCGGAGACCAACGTGTGCACCGTCGAGGACCCGATCGAGATGGTGTACCCCTACCTCAATCAGATGCAGGTGCAGCCGGGCATCGGCCTGGACTTCGCAACCGGGGTGCGTACCTTGTTGCGGCAGGACCCGGATGTGATCATGGTCGGCGAAATCCGCGACCTGGAAACCGCCGAGATGGCGGTGCAGGCGGCGCTCACCGGCCATCTGGTGCTGTCCACGCTGCACACCAACGACGCCCCCTCGGCCATCGTGCGCTTGCTCGATCTCGGCGTGCCGCCCTACCTGATCCGCAGCACCGTGCTGGGGGTGCTCGCGCAGCGTCTGGTGCGTACGCTGTGCCCGCACTGCCGGCGGCGTGCGCCGATCGACGAGGCGCAGTGGAAGGCGCTGGTCAAACCGTGGACCTCGGCGGTGCCGGGTCGCGCCAACGAGCCGGTCGGCTGTCTCGAATGCCGCATGACGGGCTATTTTGGTCGCGCCGGAATCTACGAAATGCTGGTCATGACCCCCGCGCTGCGCGCCCTGATCGCGGTCGATGCCGACATGGCGCGCGTGCGTGAGCTGGCGGTGCGCGAAGGCATGCAGCCCTTGCGCCTGGCCGGCGCGCGGCAGATCGCCGCCGGGGTGACGACCGTGGATGAGGTGTTACGCAACACGCCGCCTGCCGCGGAGAGCGGGCGTGCGTGATGCGCCGGAGGCGGAACCGACTGTTGGTTGAAGGCTTCGAGCCCGGTGCGTGAAGGCTGTTGAAGCCGACGGGTGAGGAAGCGTGAGTCGCGAAGGGGCGGGAGGAAGTGCTGGTCGCAATTCGACTGTAATACGAGTCGTTCATGATTCCCGGTTTCACCCGATTCCGTTGATTGCGACCCATGCCAAAGACACTCCTTCGCGCAATGTGCGTGCTGTGTTGCGCCACCCTGCTGCCGACTACCGTGGCGGCCCAGCTCGAGAATGCCGATTTCTCGGCGATGCGCGCCGAGTATGCTCACCTTGAACGGCTCCCAGGCTGGACGCCCTTGTTTGGCACGGGGACGGCGCGCTTCGTCGTCGAAACCGTCATGACGGCGCCGCCGGGTGATCGTCACGCCAACGTCGGTTATTTCTCGGAACTGACTTCGGGCTTTGGCGCCAACAAGCTGGATCGCTGTATCCCGTTCGACCGCGACGAGCCGCTCTCCCTTTCCGTCGCGGTGCGCACGCAGGCGGTGGCGGTCAGCAACGACTTGCGTGTGCGCGTCAATCCGAACTTCTACGCCGACCTTGCAAGCTGCGAACAGGATGTGGCGGCTGACGCAACTGGGCAGCGTCTTTCGGGTGTGAATGCGAACCTGGACTGGGATCTCCTGTTCGGAACGGCCGGGCTGGAGCAGGGCGTGTGGTACGACTTCGATGGCATCGACTATCCGGCGGGCCAGACCCCGGATGGGGCGACCGTGATGCGGGTAAGCCTTCGCGCGCGGGACAGCGGGGTGCCCTCGGCGGAGCGTCGGATCGAGTTTGGTTCACTTGCGGTGACGAATGGCTCGATTCCGGCGGACACTGTTCAGCTCGACTTCTCGCCGCTGCGGATCGTGGCCGGCCGGGCGTTGCTTGCCGGGTCGAGTGGAGCGGGATGGTTCGTCGAAAGCGGCGTGTTGCAGGTGGAAAACGCGGGATTCGCCGTTGCCGGCGCGAACGTGGTGAGCTATCCGGAGCTGACGACGAACTTCGGTGCCAATCGCATCGACCAGTGCGTTGCCTTGCCCTCGTTCACGGATTTCGGCGTTGCCTTGCGCGCGCTTTCGGATGTTCCACACCCAGAGCTCGCGCTGCGTGTGAACGTTCGCTTCTTCTCCGATGCGACCTGCTCGACGCAGGCAGGGGGAGACCTGGAAACCGACTTTGCAATCGAAGGCAGCGCTGGTCAGTGGCACCTGCTCGAGACCACTCAACGGGAATGGCCGCAGCTCGAGGCGGCGGGGGCGACGCATGCGCGGGTCAGCCTGAGAGCACGAGACCGTAGCGGTGATTCGCGCAGTTTTTACTTTGATGACGTGTTCGTGCCCGGTGGCCTGGTGCTGTCGCCCCCGCCCGGTGCCTATGCCGCGCCGCAAGTCGTCTCCGTCGGGGCGCTGGGCGCTGGCCAGATCGCACGGTACACGCTGGATGGTTCGGATCCGACTGCGAGCAGCCCTGAGGTGGGCGCGGGGGTCACGGTCGGTACGAGCGCGGTCGTTTCCATCCGCGTATTCGATGCACTGGGCAACCCGCTGGGCGGTGTGCAGCGCGCGCATTATCAGCTCGATATCACGGGGGCACCGGAGTTTGTCGGGCTGCCGGATGGCGTGGCGTACTCGGGGGTGGTCGGCGATGTCACCGACTGGTTGAGCACGGTGGGTCTGATGTTTGCAGTGACCGACGAACAGACGCCGGCAGCGGAGTTGATCGTCGAAGCCGTCAGCAGCAATGCTGGGGTGGTGGCCAACGACGGGTTGTTGCTGCACAACGACAATGGTCAGATCACCCTGCGCGTGGTGCCCGTGGGCGTCGGTTTTTCCAATATCACGGTAACGGTGACCGACGGCGACGGACTCAGCGATACCCGTGTAATCCGGTACGCGGCTTCGGCGCATGCGGCCGCCGACGCGTACACGCGCTGGTACAGCGGTCGCGCCGACGCGTCGGCGGCCATCGACCTGGGAGGCGGCCTGTTCATGGTCTTCGATGACGAGGGTGATCACCGTCTCGCCCCGCGCCAGGACAACGCCATCCAGATCCATGACCTGGCCGCATCGGGCCCGCCGCTGGCGACCTTGAGTGTCGACGACGCCCTGGGCCTGTTCGACAACGCCGCCAACTGCGAAATCGCGGGTCTGACCGGAGTCGCTGCCTGCAACTCCGATGGTGAAGTGGACTACGAAGCGGCGGTGCGCCTTGGCGACCGGATCTACGTCACCGGATCACACAGCAACAATGGTAATGGTCGCTCGCGTGCGGATCGCTGGCGGTTCTTCGCCGCCGATCTGGTGGGCAGTGGTGCGGCGACCACGCTCGACGTGGCGGGCTACTACCGCTGGTTGAGGGAGGATCTGCGCAGTTGGGACGCCGATGGTCTGCACGGTTTCGGTCACGATTACTTCGGTCTGGTCGCGAGCTCGGCGGGAGGAGATCCCGATCCGAGCCTGGCGCCGGAAAGCCCGAACCGGAATGGTTTCTCGATCGAGGGGTTGTCGCTGAGCCCGGATAACGGTAGCGCCTGGTTCGCGTTCCGGGCGCCACTGGTTGCCGCTCCGGGGGCTCCGGCCGTGCTGCCGAACGATCCAGCAGGGCGAACGCATGCGCTGATCGTGCAGGTCGAAAACTACGATCAACTCGCTGCCGCCGCGCACGGTGGCCTGCGTGGCAGCGCCGTTTTCGGGCAGCCGATACGCCTGGATCTGGGGGGACGCGGGGTGCGTGACATCCGGCGCAACGATGCCGGTCAGTACCTGATCATCGCCGGGCCCTCCGCCAGCGCGACCGGCGCCGCACCGCTCGATTTCCGACTGTATGCCTGGGATGGCAGCCACGATGCCGTGGGGGAGGCCACCAATCTCATTTTGCTTCAGGATAGTCTCGCCGGGATCACGCCCCCGCACTTTGCGTCGTCGCCGGAAGGGATCATTACCCTGCCTGCCGATCTCGGCGTGGGCGGGGAGGTGTACATCCTCAGCGACGCTGGCGATGTTGATTACTACGCCAACGGTGTTGACGCCAAGGCGCTGGAATACGATGCGCACAAGAAGTTCCGGGTCGATCGCATCGTGCTGGGTGCTCCGTTGACGGCGGGGCAGTGCGGTGCTGCCGCCGGCGTGCCCAGTCTGGTGGCGCCCACGACCGGTCTGTGTGCCGCCGGCACGGCCGGCGCGGTGCTGGGCGGCGCGGGTGTGCATGAATGGACGTGTGCGGGGATCCTGGGTGGCGCCGATGCGCAATGCACGGCACCGGGCCTGGAGGTGGCGACGGGCGGAGGTCAGGGCGCGGGAGGAGGCCAGGTCACCGCGACGTTCGATGGGCCTGGTTGCGAGGTCGAATCGGCTTCCCTGCAAACGCCGCCGGCGGGTGGACCCGCTGGTGTGACCATGCCGTTCGGGGTGCTCGATTTCGCGCTTTCGGGGTGTACCGGCAACGGGGTGACGGTAACAGTGACGTACTCGCACAGTGTGGCGGGCATGACCTACTGGAAGTACATCGGTGGCGAGTGGAAGCCGATGCCGGCGGCGATGCTGTCGGGCAATACGGCCGTGTTCACGATCGAGGACAACGGGGAGTTCGACGCGGACCCCGCGACCGGCCGAATCGCCGATCCCGGTGGTCCCGGGATACTGGGCAATGGCGTGACCGCGATTCCGGCGATGTCCCTGCCGGCGCTTCTGGCGCTCGTCGGTTTGCTGGGGCTGGTGGCGCTTGTGGCACCGCGCAGTCGCATGTCGCGCTGATGGGTTCAGGAAGGTTCCGCCTGTCTGCGCAGATGGGCGGCGAGCGCGGCGTCCATCGTGATCAGGTGCAGGCCGAACCATGCCGGCAGGGTGTCGGCGAGGTAGGCGCGGGCCATGCGGGTTCTGCCCGCACGCACGCTGCGCTGGAACAGCGTCAGTTCACCGAGGATGCGCCGGTGTTCGCCGACGTGTTCGCCGATGGCAGGGAAACGCGAGGCGAGCATTTTTGCGTCTTCCTCGGCGAAGTGGGCCCGGGTGTGGTCGAACAGCTCGGCGAAGCGGGCGGGGAAATCGGCATCCGTCGCTTCGGTGGCGGCTCGTAGCAGCGCGATGAAGGCTTCGTGCGTGGCATCCATCGCGCTGTTGCCGAGCGCGTGCTGTTCGGGGTTCCAGACGAGCATGGGCAGCCGTTGCCGTCAGGCCGCTTGCGGCAGCGCGATGCCGGCCAGCTCGCGGATGTCGGCGTCGACCAGCTCCAGGCCGATGCGCTTGCAGAAGCGCTTCTCCTTGTCGTTGGCGCCCGCGATCAGGGCCCAGCCAGCGGGCTGCGCCGCGCCATAGATGACATCCGAGAGAATCATGCGAATCGTGTCGCGGTTCAGGCGCGCGCCGCAGACCAGGTATTGCAGGCCCTCGCGACGGCGCTTGAGGAACGGCGGGATGGCGAAGCCACCCATCAGTTCGGTGATGTAGTCGACGAAGTCGGCGTCCGAAGCGATCCAGTTGGGCTCCGGCCACGGCGTGCCACAGGGCTTGAACAGCACCGGTGCGTTGAGGTCGATGCCTGCCTCGTCGGTCTCGGGGCCATAGCGGACGCCATCATGACGGTAGAGCTTGTAGCGCACGCCGCTGGCGATGCGCGCCATGCCGGTGACCAGCGTGTGCGGGCGGTTGGCATACAGCTTCTGCAGGCCGGTGTCGCGGTTGAGATCGACGACGTAGGGCAGGTTCAGGTCGGCCAGCCAGCGGTGGAGGGCGGCTTCGCTCCAGTTCGGGTCGGTATAGGTCTGTTCCAGAAAGCGGTTGACCGTGCTGCGGCCACGCTTGAGCTCGACGTTCATTGCCGCGCGCGGGAATTCGTACATCAGGCGCGGTGCCATGGGTTTGCCGCCGTTCATTGCGAGGATGAGCTCGTCGCTGGTGGCCGGGATCTTCTGGCCGCTTTCGGCGTGGGTGACATCGTCAAGCGCGCCGTCGCCGATGAAGGGTACGAGCGTGCCTGCGGCAAGAGCTGCGCGAATTTCGTCGAAGGGAGTGGTCATCGGGTTGGTCCTCTGGCTGCGATTCGATGGAAGCGGAAGTCCGTTTCGGGTGCCTTCGTCGCGCTTCGGTGCTGGCGGGGCTGGCCATGTCCGTGGCGCGGTGAAGCATTGGTAAATGTCTACTGAGGATGTAGCAGGCAAGATCGGTGCCATGGCTTCACACGCTTCGCCCCCGCGCAACCTGCCGCTACGGATTGCCATGGTGAGATGGGCGGTAGCCGGGCACATGAGCATGATTGCGCGCTCAGGGGAAGGCGTGAGCGCGGTCGGGATGGGTCCGGGACGCCTCGAGGGCGCGTCGCTGATGCGCCGCGGGTTTGTCGTCTTGTCCTGTTTGCGACAAGGCGATGGAGGCGGTGCTCAACGAGAAGGGGGGAGAGACGGCGCCGCAGCGGTGGCACTCACCTCGCGCCAGCTCGGCGCGGGTTGCCAGGTGGCGACCCACTGCGCCAGTGCGCTACCGGGCATCGGACGGGCAATGCCGTAGCCTTGCGCGAGCTCGCAGCCGCGTTGAAGCAGAGCGTCGCCGTGTGCCTCGGTTTCGACGCCTTCGGCAATCACCTCGCGCCCGAAGGATGCGGCCAGCCCGAGCACGCCGTCAATGATCGCCATGTCGTCGGGGTCGTCGAGCATGTCGCGTACGAAGCTCTGATCGATCTTGAGCAGGTCAACGGGCAGTCGCTTGAGGTAGGTCAGGGACGCGTAGCCCGTACCGAAATCGTCGAGGGCGAAGCGTACTCCGAGCGTGGCGCAGGCGGCGATGACCTCGGATGCGTGGGTGATGTCATCCAGTGCGCTGGTTTCGAGCACCTCGAGTTCGAGCCGTTCGGGAGTGATGGCTGGGTGAATGGCCAGCAAGGTGCGCAGACGGGGTACGAAGTCGGATTGCTGCAGGTGAAGCGCGGCGATGTTGACGCTGATCACGGGTACCTCAAGCCCCTGGGACTGCCATTGTTCGAGCTGGGTCAGCGCGGTGTCGATGACCCACTCGCCAATGCACAGCCCCAGCGTGGTGGATTCGACTTCGGGTAGAAAGTCCGATGGAGGCAGTACGCCCCGGTCGGGGTGACGCCAGCGGATCAGTGCCTCGACGCCGACCAGCACGCCACTGCGCAGGTGCACCTTGGGCTGAAAATGCAGCTCGAACTCGTGATCAGTCAGCGCCCGGCGGATCCGTTCCAGCGTCCGGTGGTGGCCGCGCACGGCGCGATCGTGCTCGGCGTCGAAGAAGTGGTAGCGGTTCTTGCCGGTGAGCTTGGCCTGGTACATTGCCTGATCGGCCCGCCGCAGCAGCTGGTCGGCGTCGCACTCGTCGTCGCGAGCGGGGTCGTGGCAGACGATGCCAATGCTGGAGGAGACGTGCAGCGGCAGACCGTTGTAATCCACCGGCCGGGATGCGGCGTCAAGCAGGCGTTGAGCGACCGGCATGGCGTCGCGTGGGCCGGAGAGGTCGGCAAGCACGGCCACGAACTCGTCCCCCCCGAGCCGGGCGATGGTGTCCGGCTCGCGCAGGCACTGCTGCATCCGTTCCGCGACGATGACCAGCAGTTGGTCGCCGGCGGCGTGGCCGTGGTTGTCGTTGATGTTCTTGAAACCGTCGAGATCGATGTAGGCGACGGCGACAATGTGGCGCCGTCTGGCGGCCTGGGCGATGGCCTGGCGCAGGCGGTCGGCGAGCAGCACGCGGTTGGGCAGGCCGGTGAGCGCGTCGTAATGGGCGATGAACTCGAGCCGTTGCTGATACTCCTTGCGCGTCGTGATGTCGCTGGTGAGCGCGACGTAATGCCGGGTTTCGCCGTTGCCGTCGCGTACCGCGCTGATCGTCAGGAGCTCTGCATACAGCCGCCCGCTCTTGTGCCGGTTCCAGATTTCGCCGGACCAATGGCCGGTTTCGCCCAGAATGCGCCACATGTCGGCGTAGAAGCTGGGAGGCTGGCGTCCGGATTTGAGTATGCGTGGGGTGTTGCCGATGAGTTCATCGCGGTCATAACCGCTGATTGTCGTGAATGCGTGATTGGCATTGAGGATCGTTCCATCGGGTGCGGTGATCAGCACCCCTTCGCGTGCGTGGGTGAAGACGGTGGCCAGTTGTTCGAGTTCGGCGTTGCTGCGCGCGAGCGCTTCGGTTTTTTCGCGCAGCGCCTGCTGCAGATCGTTGAAACCGTCGATGAGGGTGCCGACCTCGTCACGGCGTTCGATCGCGAGCGGAGCGAGCTCACGACGGCCGTCGCGCATGGCTTCGAGCGCGCGGGCACCACGCGACAAAGGGCCAGTGATGCTGGCGGCAAGCAGACTGGCGGTCAGCCATAGCGGAATCGCGAATGCGAGCGCCAGCCCACCGCGCCCGACCAGCTGGCGCCGAACCAGGGTGTCGACATCATCGATGTAGATACCCGAGCCAATGACCCAGTCCCAGGGTGCGAACAGGCGGACGTAGGACAGCTTCGGGTAGGTGGTCTCGGTGGCCCCGCCAGCGGCGAGTGGCTTGGGCCATTCGTAGGTGACGTAGCCATGCCCGGCTTCGCGTACGACGTCATTGAAGGCTGCGAACAGTGGTGTCGGCTGGCGCAGCCGCAGCTCCGATCCGTGCTCGCCGAGCTGACGGCTGTGCGCCAGGCCCAGCGCCGGATCGTCCAGCCGTTGGCCTTCGAGTTCGGGCAGGGTCGGATGCATGACCATGCGCGGCAGTGGCGTATCGAGGTCGTTGATCCAGAAGTATTCGCCGTTGGCGTAACGCATCGCCCGAATCGCCTCCCGTGCGGCCAGGCGGGCCTGCTCGGGTGACAATTGCCCGTTGCGCTCGAGGCTGGCGTAATGCGCGGCGACGCCATGCGCGGCTTCGACCAGATGCCGCACGGTGTCGCGCTTTTCGGCGATCAGCATTGCGCGGTCTGCGTACAGGCCGACAATGCTCAGTCCGCCCAGACCGAGCAAGAACAGGATCACGATGATCCGGATCCTGAAACGCACGCTTTGCTGCAAGGACAACGGCGTCTCCCCCGAGTGCTGAAGATGTCCCTTGAAATATCGGTGTCGTCGGGGTGGCGTGATCTTTGTCGAGATTCTTGTTCTGGTTTGCCTTCATCATAGCGTCGGATGCCACCCGGTACCGTGAAAATATACCGGCTCGACGCGAGGAAGGCGATTCGCCGGTCAATTGATCATGAAGATGTCTTCGGGCGTGGACCGAGGCAGCCGTGGAGGTCGGCGAAGGAGCCGCGCCGGGTCTTCGGTGGAGTGCTTCAGGCGGGCGTTGCCCAATTGCCATGGACGACGCCGCCGATGACCAGGTACTCATCCTCACCCTGCATCCTGCCGGGGAGCAAGGACGCATAGGCCAAGACCTTTGCCAGCGGTACGGCGCAGATGAGAACCCGGTCGCCAAACTCGTCGGCACGCTCGCGCGAGGCCGAGAACGAGCTGAGGTTGTTCAGCTGAAGTACGGGGCTGCCGTTCGCCAGCGTTGCCAGCGGGCGCGTCGCACCAGGGCCTGAAAGGCCCCGATAAAGAACGATGTGTGACCGGCCCGGGTGCTGTCGCGCGAGTTCATACTGGGCATAGGTGTAGAGCAGATCGATCTGGGCCTCGAGTGCGCCCGTGGCGTACAGGCCCGCGGCCCGTTGGCGTTCGAAGCGGGCACGCCTCGCGCTGGATTCGGGGCCATGGTGGATCGTGCCACGGTGAAATTCGGTCAGCAGTCCGAAGCGCGACTCCACCCAACCCTTGAGCACCGCGGCCTCGCGCCCGTCAGGGTCGAACAGCCAGCCGCGCAGCACCCGCAGATAGTCGAGCCGGCTGCGGTCGATCCTGGCGTTTGGCGTCAGCCCCTGTGCGCGTGGGTCGTCGAGCAGAAAATGCGCACGCATGTAGGCGTGGAATACACGCGCACGTTCGCTGCGGTCCTGAATGGTGTCGAGCACGTCGAGCAAGGGCCGGTGCAGTGGCAATACCCCGTCGAGCTCCAGCGGAACCGGTGCGAGTTGAAAGGCAAGGCTGGACAGTGCTTCGGTGGAGAGATTGCAGCGGTTCAGCGACAACCGGGCCGAGGCGGGCGGTGCGAGGCGCACCAGCTCGTCGGAAAGGGCGGCCGAGGCGGACGTGTCGAAAAGCGGGGAGGTGTGGTTGTCGCACCGATTGTCGTGAATGTTGTCCGCCCTACAAATTGTAGGGGTTTTGTCGCATTGTAAGGCCTTGTCGTGACTTGACTTCAATTTATTTCTTCTTGTTTTTCAGTTGTTTATTTGTGTTTTTGGTGGTTGGCACGGTGCTTGCGAATAGAGAGGCGTGGTCCAGCGCATCACATCCGAAACACGAATTCCGTTCCGACAAGGAGAAATGCATCATGGCTAAACTGCGTCAATGCGCCATCTACGGCAAAGGTGGCATCGGCAAGTCTACCACCACCCAGAACCTGGTTGCGGCGCTTGCCGAATCCGGCAAGAAGGTGATGATCGTCGGCTGCGATCCGAAGGCCGACTCCACCCGTCTGATCCTGCACTCCAAGGCCCAGACCACCGTCATGCACCTGGCCGCCGAAGCCGGTTCGGTCGAGGATCTCGAGCTCGAGGACGTTCTCTCCGTCGGTTTCGGTGACGTCAAGTGCGTCGAGTCCGGTGGCCCGGAGCCCGGCGTCGGGTGTGCCGGCCGCGGCGTGATCACCGCGATCAACTTCCTCGAAGAGGAAGGCGCCTATGACGAAGACCTCGACTTCGTCTTCTACGATGTGCTCGGTGACGTGGTGTGCGGCGGTTTCGCCATGCCCATCCGCGAAAACAAGGCCCAGGAGATCTACATCGTCTGCTCCGGCGAGATGATGGCCATGTATGCCGCGAACAACATCGCCAAGGGCATCGTCAAGTACGCCAACTCGGGTGGCGTGCGTCTGGCCGGTCTGATCTGCAACAGCCGCAACACCGACCGCGAAGACGAGCTGATCGAGGCGCTGGCGGCCAAGCTGGGCACGACCATGATCCACTTCGTGCCGCGTGACAACGTCGTGCAGCACGCCGAGATCCGCCGCATGACCGTGATCGAGTACGACCCGAAGGCCAAGCAGGCCGACGAGTACCGCGCACTGGCGAGCAAGATCGTCGAGAACAAGAACTTTGTCATCCCGACCCCGATCGAGATGGAGGTCCTCGAAGAGCTGCTGATGGAGTTCGGCATCATGGAACAGGAAGACGAATCCATCGTTGGCAAGACCGCTGCCGAACTGGCCGCCGAAGCCGCCGCCGCTGCCTGATCCCGGAAGGGCGGGCGGGTGCCCGCCTGAACCCGCCTGGTGGTGTGCTACGGCCACCGCCGGGTGATGAGCAAACCTACCCACGACGTGCACGGATTGGTGCCGCGTGTCAAGGAGAAGCAAGATGTCTACGCTCACCCGTGAAGAAACCGAGAGCCTTATTCAAGAGGTGCTCGAGGTTTATCCCGCGAAAGCAAAGAAGGATCGCGCCAAGCATCTGGCGGTGAACGATCAGTCGGTCGAGCAGGCCAAGAAGTGCATCACGTCCAACCGCAAGTCGTTGCCCGGCGTGATGACGATCCGCGGCTGTGCCTACGCCGGTTCGCGCGGCGTAGTGTGGGGTCCGATCAAGGACATGATCCACATCTCCCATGGTCCCGTCGGCTGCGGTCAGTATTCCCGCGCCGGTCGCCGCAACTATTACATCGGCACCACCGGTGTGAATACCTTTGTCGAGATGAACTTCACCTCGGACTTCCAGGAGAAGGACATCGTCTTTGGTGGCGACAAGAAGCTCGCCAAGCTGATCAACGAGATTGAGCAGCTGTTCCCGCTGCACAAGGGCATCTCGGTACAGTCCGAGTGCCCGATCGGCCTGATCGGTGACGACATCGAAGCGGTGTCGAAGAAGGCCGCCAAGGAACTCAACAAGACCGTCGTGCCGGTGCGTTGCGAAGGCTTCCGTGGCGTGTCGCAGTCGCTTGGCCACCACATCGCGAATGACGCGATCCGTGACTGGGTGCTCGATGCCGGTGAAGCCGTCGAGTTCGAATCCACCCCCTACGACGTCACCATCATCGGCGACTACAACATCGGCGGCGACGCCTGGGCCTCGCGCATCTTCCTCGAGGAGATGGGGCTGCGCGTGATCGCCCAGTGGTCCGGTGACGGGACCCTGGCCGAAATGGAGAAGACCCCCAAGGCCAAGCTCAACCTGCTGCACTGCTATCGCTCGATGAACTACATCAGCCGGCACATGGAAGAGAAGTACGGCATCCCCTGGATGGAGTACAACTTCTTTGGTCCGACCAAGATCGAGGAGTCGATCCGCCGTATCGCCGCGTTCTTCGACGATACCATCAAGGAAAACGCCGAGAAGGTGATCGCCAAGTACAAGCCGATGATGCAGGCCGTCATCGACAAGTACAAGCCGCGCCTGCAGGGCAAGAAGGTCATGCTCTACGTCGGTGGTTTGCGTCCGCGTCACGTCATCGGCGCCTACGAGGATCTCGGCATGGAAGTGGTCGGCACCGGCTACGAGTTCGCCCACAACGACGACTACGACCGCACCATCAAGGAAATGGGCAACGCCACGCTGCTCTATGACGACGTCACTGGCTTCGAGCTGGAAGAGTTCGTCAAGCGCATCAAGCCCGACCTGGTCGGTTCCGGCATCAAGGAAAAGTACATCTATCAGAAGATGGGCATCCCGTTCCGCCAGATGCACAGCTGGGACTACTCCGGCCCGTACCACGGCTATGACGGTTTCGCGATCTTCGCCCGTGACATGGACATGACGCTGAACAACCCGTGCTGGGGCAAGCAGACCCCGCCGTGGAAGGCCGTCAAGTCCGATGACGAGCTCCAGGCCGCGGCCTGATCGTGACCCGGTGCCCCTCGCGACGAGGGGCACACCGAATACCGAGATCAACCTGATGCCCGTGTTCACGGATGAGTGGCCGGGTCAAGGAGAAAGAGATGCAAATCGTCGATGACATCAAGCCGTGTTTTCCGCTGTTCCGCGATGACGACTACAAGGAAAACCTGAAGCGCAAGCAGGACTTGTACGAAGACGGTCATTCCGCCGAGAAGATCGCCGAGGTCTTCGAGTGGACCACCACCAAGGAATACCAGGAGCTCAACTTCCAGCGCGAGGCGCTGACGGTGAACCCCGCCAAGGCCTGCCAGCCGCTGGGTGCGGTGCTGTGCTCGCTGGGCTTCTCCAACACCCTGCCCTACGTGCATGGCTCGCAGGGTTGCGTGGCCTACTTCCGCACCTACTTCAACCGCCACTTCAAGGAGCCGGTGTCCTGCGTGTCCGACTCCATGACCGAAGACGCGGCGGTGTTCGGTGGCCAGAAGAACATGTTCGACGGCCTGGAAAACGCCAAGGCGCTGTACAAGCCCGACATGATCGCGGTGAGTACTACCTGCATGGCCGAAGTCATCGGGGACGACCTCAACGCCTTCATCAACAACTCGAAGAAGGAAGGTCACATCCCGCAGGACTACCCGGTGCCGTTCGCGCACACCCCGTCCTTCGTCGGCAGCCACACCACCGGCTGGGACAACATGTTCGAGGGCATTGCGCGCTACTTCACCCTCAACACCATGGAAGGCAAGGCGCCGGGGCAGAACGGCAAGCTCAACTTCGTGCCGGGCTTCGAGACCTATCTGGGCAACTACCGCGTCATCAAGCGCATGATGGCCGAGATGGGCGTCGATGCCACGCTGCTGTCCGACCCCACCGAGGTGCTCGACACCCCGTCCGACGGTGAATTCCGCATGTACGCCGGCGGCACCACGATGGAGGAGATGAAGGACGCGCCCAACGCGTACAACACCATCATGCTCCAGCCGTGGCAGCTCGAGAAGTCGAAGAAGTTCATCGAGAACACCTGGAACCACGAGACACCCAAGCTCAACATCCCGATGGGCCTTGAGTGGACCGACGAGCTGCTGATGAAGGTCTCCGAGATCACCGGCAAGGAGATTCCGGAGTCGCTGGCCGTCGAGCGTGGCCGCCTGCTCGACATGATGCAGGACAGCCACACCTGGCTGCATGGCAAGAAGTTTGCACTGTATGGCGATCCCGACTTCGTCATGGGCCTGACCAAGTTCCTGCTCGAACTGGGCGCAGAGCCGATTCACATCCTGTCCAACAACGCCAACAAGCGCTGGGGCAAGGCCATGCAGAAGGTGCTCGATGCCAGCCCTTACGGCGCAAACTGCAAGGTGTACGTCGGCAACGATCTGTGGCACCTGCGCAGCCTGTGCTTCACCGAGAAGCCCGATTTCCTGATCGGCAACTCCTATGGCAAGTACATCCAGCGCGACACCGTGTTCAAGGGCAAGGAGTTCGAGGTGCCGCTGATCCGCCTCGGCTTCCCGATCTTCGACCGTCACCATCTGCACCGGATGACCACCCTCGGCTACGAAGGCGCGATGTACATCCTGACCACGCTGGTCAACGCGGTGCTCGAGCGCCTCGACGACGACACGCGCGGCATGGGAACCACCGACTTCAACTACGACCTGGTTCGTTGATGCCGATTCACTGCCCACCGCCCTCGTGGCGTGGGGGCAGTCCCGGCCGGTTCTCCCGCGGGGGCCGGCCGGGGCAAACGAGCAAGGAGTGAAGTCGTGGCCAACATCATGATTCGCAAGACCGAAGCCGGCGGGCTCTCGTTCTACCTGCCCAAGCGGGATCTGGAAGACGACATCGTTTCGATCGAGTTTGACAGTCCCGACAAGTGGGGTGGAGAGCTGCGGCTCGCCAGCGGTGGTGCCTACTACGTCGAGCCGCTCGACGCGCCGCCACGCCTGCCGATCTCGGTACGCGCCAAGCGGGTAGATGCCGCCGAGTAAGTCCCGGGCAGAAACACGCCGCGCGCCGGATGGCCTGCGGCGCCATTGTTTGAACAGGAGAACGCATCATGGCACTGAAGATTCTGATGGACGAGTGCACGTCCTGTGGCGATTGCAAGCCGGTCTGTCCGACTGATTCGATCACCGAAAAGAGCGGTATTTTCAAGATCAACGCCAACACCTGTACGGAGTGTGAGGACGCCTTCGACGAACCGCAGTGCGTCGCCGTCTGTCCTGGCGCCGATTCCACCATCGTCGCGTTGGCGGCCTGAGGTCGCAGGCGGGCACCTGGGCGCGGCTGCGCGCCGGCCTGGGTGTTCCGGTCCCCGCATTCACGTTTCCGGAGCACGAACATGAGCACGCCTTCCCCAACCGGCAGCCCGGTCAGCCGCGAGGCCGCCTTGCGTATTGCGATGGCCGCGCGCAGCCTGCCCGGCGTCGAGGTGGCCGACTTTGTCCACGCCCTTGGCGAGCGCCTCGGCCTGCCGGTCACCGATGACAAACTCTCGCGCATGACCGTCGAAGACCTCAAGCAGATGTTGCAGGGCGACGAGATCATCGATCCCGGCGTCGACGCCGCCGAGCTGAAGGCGGCGGTGCGTTATCTGTGGGGCGAAGGGCTGGTGGACGACGCGCCCACGCCCGATGCCGACGTGCCCGAGGGTGGCAATGCACTGCGGGTGGCCATTGCCTCCAACACCGGAGAAAAGCTCGACGGACACTTCGGTTCGAGCAAGCGTTTTCTGATTTACCGCGTTGCCGAAGACGGCATCTGGCTGGTTACCGTGCGTTCGGCGCTGGAAGCCGATGGCGCCGAAGACCGCAATGCCGCCCGCGCCCAACTGATCGGCGACTGCCACCTGGTCTACGTGCAGTCGGTTGGCGGACCGGCTGCGGCCAAGGTGGTACGCGCCGGTGTGCATCCGGTGAAGTACCCCAAAGGGGGCGACGCACGCGAAGTGCTGGCCACTCTGCAGGGTACCCTGCAGAGCCCGCCGCCGTGGCTGGCCCGCGCGATGGGGCGCGAGGCCAAATCCCTGGCGAGGTTTGTGCCCGCGGCGGAGAGTGACGCATGATCACGCCCGAAATCATTGCCGAGACAGCGCGCCTGCTTGCGGCGAGAGGGTGCGATGAGGCCGCCGTGCAGTCGTTGCGCCAGCTCTGGCCGAATCTGCGCTTCACCGCCTGTTCCGACGACGACGTCCCGCCGCGCCTCACGCCCGTGCATGAAGGCGAAGGGTACAGGCTTTACCTGATTGGTGGCGGTGAGCACTGCCTGGCATTGACGACATCGGCGGAAGCCGCGATCGGACTGGTCGTGGCGGCGGTGGCTGACGACGATTGAACGACCGGTGCGAGACGTGCATGGGGGGCGGTGGTGGACGCCTCTCGAGCGGGGTTGCGGTGATCCTGTAGCGGCAAATCGCAGAACCGGTATCGCGAAGCTCGGTGGCGATTCATGTGAGCGCCTTGGAGGCCGCTGGTGTCGGTGGTTATCGGGCCACGGGTTCGAGCGCTTTTGCTTTAGAATGAAAGCGTTTTCGGCTCACACTACGCTCACATGCAGGTCAAGGCTTGGTCTCCTCGGTTGGTCTGGCGCCGGTTTTTGTCGCAGGGGGTGGTGTTCGCATGTGCGGAGGCCGGATGACCCGTGCCCTGCGCCTGCTGCTTCAGCGCCACTCTGTCCGGGTCGCCGCGATCTGGCTCGGTACCGCGTTACCCTTCGCGCTGCTCGGAGCGCTGGAGTACGAACGCATCATCGAGGAGACCGAGGCACTCGCCCTTGAGCGCGGGCAGGCTTTGTTTCGCCTGATCCAGACCACGCGTGAATGGAACGCGTTACACGGTGGGGTCTATGTCCCCGTTTCCGAACTGGGCGAACCCAATCCTTATCTTGACCATCCCCGGCGCGACCTGGAGGTGACCGACGGCAGCATGCTGACAATGGTCAACCCCGCCTACATGACCCGTCAGATTGCGGAGCTCGCGGCCGGCAGAAATGACCTGCACTATCGCATCACCAGTCTCGACCCGATCCGCCCCGGCAATGCGGCCGACCCTTGGGAGGCCGAAACCCTGAGGCGTTTCGCCGGTGGCGACGTCACCGAACGCCTCGGCTACGTGGATGCGTTCGCCTTCGGCAATGATTCGTCGTCGAGCAATCGTCCTGCGCATCGCTACATGGCGCCGCTGTACGTAACCGAGGCCTGTCTCCCGTGTCATGCCGCGCGGGGTTTCTCGGTGGGCGATGTTCGCGGTGGCATTTCGGTGACGATGCCGGCCGATAATCTGCTGTTGCAGCGCGACCAGCGCCATCAGGAGATGTTCGGTTTGCTGGGCGTGGTGTATCTGCTCTCGGCTGGCTTGCTGCACGGTGTCGCCACGCGCACCCGTCGCCACGTCGCACTGCTCGAAGAACTCGCCCACGAACAGGAGGCCATCATCGCCGAACGCACCGAAGCGCTGCGCGAGGTGAATGAACGGTTGCGGGAACAGGCGCACCACGATGCGCTGACCGGCCTGGCCAACCGGCTGCTGCTCGAAGACCGGCTCAAGGCGGCGATTCGCCACGCGCGACGCTACGAGCGTGGTTTTGCCTTCATGCTGATCGATCTCGACTGGTTCAAGGAGGTCAATGACCGGCATGGGCATGGGATCGGGGATGAACTGCTGATCGAAGTCGCGCACCGGCTGCTCTCCTGTGTGCGAGAGTCCGACACCGTGGCCCGCTTCGGGGGCGACGAGTTCGCGGCGATTCTCGAGGACACGGTCGAGCGTGAAGAGGCCGAGCACGTCGCGCGGCGCATGGTCGAGAGCCTGTCCCGGCCGTTTGCGCTGAGTGTGGGTGAGGTCGTGATTTCGGCGTCCGTAGGTGTCGCGTTCTTCCCACGCGATGGCGTTTCCACCAAGCAACTGTACAAGCACGCCGACGATGCACTGTACGCTGCCAAGGCGAGCGGGCGTACCGCGCTTCGCTTCCATGGGGAAGACCTTCAGGACGGCGTCTGATACCAGGGCCTGGAACTGGGTCCCGGGTGACGTCGGTTGCGTGGTCGGCCGCCTCGACGGCGACGCACGGTGCTGAAGCTGCGGCCAGGCGTGAGACCGCGTGATTGCGTCCTGGCCCGGCACTGCTCCTGAGATCGGAGGTTGCGGCGAGCGTCCGCTGAAACACGGACGGACCCGCGTAGACGGTTGGTGACCATCCCGCGAGTCCGTCGGCGTTCGATTGGATCGGTCAGAAGTCTATGTTGGCCGACACCCAGAAGGTTCGCCCGGCGGGGGTTGACCCCTTGGTGGCCTGGGTCGATTTGAAATAGGGGCTCGCCCACACCTGCTCGCCATCGACGTTCGTCCATTGCGAGAACTTGCGAAAATCCTTGTCAAGCAGGTTGAAGATGTTGCCGTTGATTGTCACGTTCTGCGAAACGCGGTAGGCACCACCCAGGTGGAACAGCGAATAGCCCTTGATGTCGCCGAGTGCTTCGTACTCGAGCCGGTTGTTGCCGGTGAGATTGCTTGGGGACTGGTCGAAGCGGCGGCTCTTGCCACGGTATTCGCCGCGCAGCCACAGGCTGAACTTCTCGGTGGCGTCCCAGCGCAGCTGGGCATTGGCGATATGCTTCGCGGTGTCGCTGAGCTTGCCGACCTTGCGGCCACCGACGATGGATTCGCTGTCGGTCCAGGTGTAGTTGCCGTTCAGTGACCAGCGTGGTGCGAGCTGAATGCGACCGGAGAGCTCGACCCCCCAGGTCTTGCCCTCGTCGGTATTGATCGAATAGGTTGCGGTCGGATTGGCGACGCAACTTGAGATCCAGCGCACGGTGCAGTCGCCACCGCTGCTGATGCGGTCCTTGATCTTGTTGTGGAACAGCGTAACCGAGCCGCTGAGGCCGTCGAGACTGTCATACAGTGCGGACAGTTCGGTGCTGGTGCTGGTTTCCGGCTTGAGGTTGGGGTTGCCGATGGTAATCGTGGCACCTTGCCCGGTCACGCCGCTGACACCGTCGATCAACTGGTTCAGGGTCGGTGCGCGAAAGCCCTGGCTGACCCCGCCCTTGAGGGTCCACTGCTCCGTGGCGTTCCAGACCAGATAGGCGCGCGGACTGAAGTTGCCGCCAAAGGCGTCGTGGCGGTCGTAGCGGCCGCCAAAGGTGGCGGCCAGCGTGTCCGTGAAATGCCATTCGTCCTCGACGAACAGCGACCACATGGTCTGGCCGTGCCTTTTCGGCAACAGCCCGTCTTCGAGCCTGGCATCCCACCATTGCGCGCCGACAGTGGCGATGTGCGCGTCCCCCAGGGGGGCGACCAGCTTGGTGTCGAAGATCGTGTTGGTGGTTTCGAGGGTGCGGTCGGCACCGCGATCGGCTTCGCTCAACCAGGTGGCCGGTGCTTCCGGGGTTCTCGGAATCGCAGCGCCGGGAATGGTGCGTCCGAGTGTTTCAGTAACCGTGCGGCTGAAACTGGATTCGAGCATGCCGAAGTCGAAGCGGGCGGTGTGGCCAACCGCGACCTGGTCGCGGTTGAAGCGCATCCAGTCCTTGTAGCCTGCCGGGTTGTTGCCGGTCCACGGCGGCCCGCTGGCGGCGTCGCGGTTGCCCAGGCGACCGTCGTCGTTGTTGTACCATGTACGATTCTGCTCGACATCGAGCCAGAGGTCGTGCTGGCTGTTCGGCGTCAACGTCAGGCGCACGCCCAGCGTGTGCTGGCGGCTTTCCGCCGGAGCCGGGTTGCGTCCGCTCTGCGACGCGCCAGGGGCGAGCACCCAGTCCGCCGCGGCGCGACGGTACACGTCGCCGCGTACCGCGATGCCGAGCAGATCGTCGACCAGCGGGCCGTTGACGTACAGGTTGAGGCGGTGCTGTGCGCCGTCGTCGCTGTCCTGCGGAATGCCGGACTCCAGGCCGAGCGAGCCGCCCCACTGCTTTGCGACGCGGCGGGTGATGATGTTGATGACGCCGCCCATCGCATCCGAGCCGTACAGGGTCGCCATCGGACCACGGACGACCTCGATGCGCTCGATCGCCGCGATCGGGGGCATCAGGCTGGTATGCGCTGCACCAAAGCCGTTGGGGGTGACGTCCCCGGCGACGTTCTGGCGCCGACCGTCGATCAGGATCAGCGTGTAACTGCTGGGCATGCCGCGGATGCTGATGTCGAAGCCGCCAGTCTTGCCGGTGCCGCCCCGTACGTCGATCCCTTCGACATCGGACAAGGCTTCGGCGAGGTCGCGGTATTGCCTGGTCTCGAGCTCCTCGCGGTTGATCACCGAGATCGAGGCGGGTGCCTGTCGCAGTGCCTGTTCGAAGCCCGAGGCGGTGACCACGACTTCGCCGAGATGGGCGGGAGCGGGGGCGGAGACTGCGTCCTGGGCCAGTGCCGGCATCGCGCCGAGTGCGGCCGCCAGTGCGACGGCACATGGTTTCAGGGTGGAGGGGAGGGAATGGAGGGGGTCCGTGCCTGTGGCACGGGCGTGCGGGTAACTGGCCTTGGCCATGCGCTGCTCCTGAACAGAAAGTTGGAATGACTGGCTGGCTTCCTGAAGCAGCGGCGCGCACCGGGAGCATTGTGCCGGATGCGGCCAGGCAGGTGGCTGGCTGGCGTTAAGTGTTACTAATAATAACAGTTCTCATTCAATGTGCAATAGCCGCTGAGAAATCCGCGTGAGGTGAGGCGTCGCTGGTGCGTGAAAGTGGAGGTGACCAGCCGCCCCCCAGCGCCTTGTACAAATCCACCGTCGCGGTAAGCCGTGTCAGTCGACTCTGGATCAGCTGGTCCTGGGCGGAGAACAGGCTGCGCTGGGTGTCGAGCAGGGTGCCGAGGCTGTCGCTGCCTTCGCGATAGCGCACTTCGGACAGGCGCAGCGCGCGCTCGCTTTCGGCCAGGATCTCGCGCTGGGCGGTTTCCTGTACGCGGGCGCGCTCGACCGCGCCGAGGGCGTCGTCGACTTCCTTCAGGGCGGTGAGGATGCCGCGGCGATATTCTTCGAGTAGCTGTCGTTGCTGCGATTCCGTGGTGGCGAGCTGGTTGCGCAGGCGGCCACCGTCGAATACGGCCTGCACCAGCGACAGCGCGAGCGTTGCGGTGCCGGCGGGGCTGCCGAGGCCGAGGAAGGCGAACTCGCTGCCTGACAACCCCGCGTTGGCGCCGATGCTCAGTCGCAGCGGAAACAGCGCCGCGCGGGCCACGGCGATGTTGGCCTCCGCGCCCAGCAGACGGGCTTCGCTGGCGGCGAGGTCGGGGCGGCGGGCGAGGGTTTCGCCCGGCAGGAGGGCGTCGAGCTCGGGGATGCCGAGGGCGCCAAAGCGCTCGCCTTCCAGTGCGAACTCCTGCGGAACGCGTCCGAGCAGCAGGGCGAGCGCGCGCACGCTCTGGCGCTCCTGGGTCTGCAACGGAACGATGGCGTCGCGTTGGGCGAGTACCGTGCTGCGCTGGCGGCTGACGTCCAGCGCCGAGGCTGCGCCGTGGCGGTGGCGTGCCTGCACGATCTCGTACAGTCGTTCGGCGAGCGCGAGGTTCTCGTGGGCGATCTCGAGACGCGCGCGTTGGGCGAGGATCTGGGTGTAGGCGTTGGCCACGCCAGCGGCGAGCGACAGGCGGGCGGCGTCGAAATCATGGCGGGTCGCCACCAGTTGCGCCTGGGCGCCGCGCAGGCTGGAGATTCGACTCCCCCACAGGTCGATTTCGTAGGCCACCGCCAGGCCTATGCTGGACGCGGCGCTGGTGTCGGCGGAAATGCCGGAGCCGTCTTGCGCGCGTGCGCTGGTGGTGGCGTTGAGGTCCAGCGTCGGGAACAGTGACGCACCGGCGCTACGTGCGGCGAGTTCGGCCTGTACCACGCGCTCGGCGGCGATCGCCAGGTCGGGGCTGGCGGCCAGCGCTTCGTCGATCAGGCGTTCCAGTGTCGGCGAGTCGAACGCCTGCCACCAGTCCGGCGACAAGGCGGCCGAGCGGGGGGCGTCCGCCCCCCGGTTCGCGTTCCGATCCGCGTTCTCGTCGCCGGTTGCGGTCGTCGCCTTCGATCCCGCGTCGCTTGGGGCGTGGTCGGTCTGGAGCGCGGTTTCGCCCCAGGTGCTGGGCGCGCGTACCGGACTGTCCGGTGCGACGAGGGTGGGGGCGCAACCGGCCAGCAGCATTGCGCATAGACCCAGCGGGAGAAGCGCGCGCGCTGCGCCGGTTCTGCGTGCGTGCAGCATGGGCACGAACGGGTGGTCGGGTGGTGGAGTGGACGGCGAGGGCTGCGAGGGTTGCGAGGGGGGGAGCGACTGCATCATTTCGGCGGGTGTGGTGTCCGTGGGTCCGGAGAGCGACGGTGGGGCCAGGGGGGTGTGCCGTGGCGTGGTTTGGGCGGGTGGGGTCCGGTGGGAGAGCATGTGCATCATTCCGAAGCGAGCGCGGTGACGGGGTCGAGGCGGGCGGCCTTGCGTGCGGGCAGGTAGCCGAACACCAGCCCGGTGGCGAACGCGCAACCAAAGGCCAGCGCCACGGGCATCACCGAATACTGGATCGGCGTGCCGAGCGCTTCGATCAACGCGGCCACGCCCAGTCCGGCACCGACGCCGATCAGTCCGCCCAGCGCTGACACCGCCAGCGCCTCGATCAGAAACTGCTGCAGGATGTTGCGCTCGCGCGCGCCAGTCGCCATGCGAATGCCGATTTCGCGGGTGCGCTCAGTGACCGACACCAGCATGATGTTCATCACGCCGATGCCGCCGACGAGCAGCGAGATGGCAGCGATCGAGCCGAGCAGGATGGTCATCGTGTTCTGCGTCGCCGAGACGCTGTCGATGATCGACGCCATGTTGCGGATCTGGAAATCCTCGACGCCGTGGCGGGCCAGCAGCAGGGCGTGTACCTCGGCCTGGGTGTCGTCGATGCGCGAGACGTCCTCGACCGCGATCGTCGCATTGCGCAGGTGGCGCTGGCCGAACAGGCGCAGGCTGCCGGTGGAGTAGGGGACGAAGATCACGTCGTCCTGATCCTGCCCCCAGCCGGTGGCCCCCATCGGCGCCATGACGCCGACGACCTGGAACAGGATGTTGTTGACCAGCATGTACTCGCCGACCGGATCGCGGCCCGGGAACAAGGCATTGGCCACCGTCTGGCCGAGCACGGCGACGGCGGCATAGCGGGCGTCGTCGTCGTGGCTGAAGAAGCTGCCGCGGGCCACCGGCCAGGCGCGGGCGACGACGAAATCGGCCGAGGTGGCGTTGGCCGAGGTGCGGTGATCGGCATTGTCGAAGCGCACCGTGACCGAGCCACTTTGCTCGGGCACGGCGGCGAGCACGTTGGGTAACTCGGCCACTGCGTGCACGTCCTCGAGCACCAGCGTCGAGGGCGTGTCGCGCCCACGGGCGTTGGGGGCGCCGGGGCGCACGGTGAGCAGGTTGGAGCCCATTGCGCTGATGCGGTCGATGACTTCCTGGCGCGCGCCGTCGCCGATGGCGAGCATCGCGATCACCGAGGCGACGCCAATGACGATGCCGAGCAGGGTGAGGATGGTGCGGAAAACGTTGGCGCCGAGTGCGCGAAACGCGGTGCGGGTGGCTTCGACGAGATCGACCAGGGTGGAGCCGTCGTCAACGCCGGGGTGGTTCGGTGACGTGGACAAGGGCGAGGAGGACGGCAAAGACGAGGAGGATGCCAAAGACGAAGGAGAGATGTCGGAATCAGCGGCGGCCGCGCCGGCAGCCGACGGTGCGTTGAGCAGGCGCGGACCGGGGTCGGACAGGATGTTGCCGTCGCGGATTTCGATCACGCGGTCGGCGTGCTCGGCAACCTCGCGCTCGTGGGTGATCAGGATGATGGTGTGGCCGCGTGCCGACAGTTCGGTGAGCAGGCGCATGACGTCGGCGCCGCTCTTGCTGTCGAGGGCGCCGGTGGGTTCGTCGGCGAGGATGACGCGCCCGCCGTTCATCAGGGCGCGGGCAATCGATACCCGCTGCTGCTGGCCCCCGGACAACTGGCTGGGGCGGTGATCGAGCCGCTCTTCGAGGCCGAGTTCGCTGAGCAGCGCGCGCGCGCGCTCGTGGCGCTGCTCCGGTGGCATGCCGGCATAGACGGCCGGGACTTCGACGTTCTCGGTGGCGGTGGCGCCGCCGATCAGGTTGTAGCTCTGGAATACGAAGCCGAATTCCTCGCGGCGCAGGCGGGCGAGTTCGTCGCGCGACAGCGTGGCCACGTCCTCGCCCATGAAATGGTAGCTGCCGCTGCTTGGGCGGTCGAGACAGCCGAGCAGGTTCATCAGGGTGGATTTGCCCGAGCCGGAACTGCCTACGATGGCGACGAACTCGCCCTCGTGGATGTCCAGGTCGATGCCATGCAAGACCTCCACCTCGATCTCGCCGGTGAGATAGCTGCGGGTGACGCCACGCATTGCGATCAGTGGCGTGGCATCCCGTTCGCTGCCGGCGTGCTCCGCCTGCCGCGCGAGTCGCACGACTTCGGTTTCGACCTTCATCGCGGCATCATCCTCGGGCCGCTCATGCCGCCGCCCGCACCGCCGGCGCTACCCGGTACGCGGGGACCGATCACGACCTGATCGCCGACATCCAGTCCGGACAGCACTTCGGCAGCGATCCGGCTGGTGACGCCAACGCGCACGGAGCGGTCCTCGATACGCCCGTCCGAGGTGAGGATGCGCACACTGGCCTGGCGCGGGGCGGCCACCGGTCCGGCTTGCCCACTCTTGCGCGCTTCGCTGCCTTCGACGCTGTGCGAGGTTGGTTGTCGGCCTCGGTCGGATTCCGGACTTGGGGGCGTGCGACCAGCGGGGGCGCCGTCGGCGCTGGCGGTGTGTCGTGCCGTCGGGGCCACGACATCGCCGTTGGCGGGCATGGGCATTGGCTGGCTGTTGGCGCCGGAGCGCCCCCCTCGACCAACGACGCTGCCAAGACCGGACAGGGCCGCCATCGGTACGGTGATCGCGTTCTCGGCGCGGGCGATGATGAAGAAGACCTGCGCCGTCATCTGTGTCATCAGCCGGCGGTCGGCGTTCGGAACGTCGAACAGCGCGTTGTAAAGCACCACGTTGTTGGTTACCGTGGGAGTGGGTTCGACCTTGCGCAGCCGCCCGTACCAGCGCTGTCCAGAGCTCCCCAGTGTCGTGAAATAGACCTCCATACCCGGTCGCAACCGGGTCACGTCAGCCTCGGATACCTCGGTCTGAACCGTCATTGTAGACAGATCGGCGATGCGCAGAATCGTCGGCGCCTGCTGATTTGCATTCAGGGTCTGGCCCTGTCGGGCTGCAATCGAGACCACGGTCCCGGCCATCGGGGCGTAGATCCGCGAATAAGCGAGATTGGCCTCATCGGCGCGGAGATTCGATTCCGTCTGCTCGATCTGCGCCTGGAGCGCTTCGATCTGCGCACGTGCCGAACGGAGACTGGCTTCGGCGGTCTGCAGGGCTTCCTCGGTGGTGGCATCGTCGGCCATCAGGTTTTGCTGGCGCCTGAGCTGGATCTGCGCCAGTTGCAGGGACGACTCGCGATCCATCAACTGCGCCTGCTGATTGCGCAGTTGCGCACGGGTGGCATCGACCCGGCTCTGCAGCACGGTGGGGTCGATCTCGGCCAGCAATTCACCCGCTTCGACCTCGCTGCCCACTTCGACATGGATGCGTGTCAGTACTCCGGACACTTGTGCGCCCACATCCACGTAGTCACGCGGCTGCAGCGTGCCGGTAGCGGTGACGAGATCTTCCACGACACCGCGCTCGACGCGTACCACTTGCAAGGAGGCGGTTTCATCCTCGGGTTTCAGGTAGCGTTCCCAGCCCAGGTACGCGCCAGCGCCGAGCAGACCGAGAACCAGCAGCAAGGAGAAGAAGGTTCGTCGGGCGGTGTTCTTTCTTGCGGGGCGTGAGCGTGGGGAAGCGGGCATGGTGTCGTCGTTTGGCGCGGGCCATGAAGGTGGTTGAGGATGCGAAAGTGGTGGTACGGCGGACGATGGACTGGTTCTCGTCTGAGGGTCGACAATAGGCGTTTCAGCGTCGTGCATTTGTATCGTATTGCAGCAGCGGTGTTCCGCTTTGCAGCGAGAACGTCGATTTTCGGCGAGTTCTGCCGGCGACGGCAACAACGAATCAGGTGTCGAAGTTGGAAGCCGGTCAGTGGCGAGCGTTCCAGCCCCGGGTGTAAAGTTTCGGACGAGGTGACCGTTTTTTCTGACCTGGATCAAGGAAAACGCCGATTCTTCGTGTTCAGGATCCTTCGCGCGCGGTTTCATGACTTGGGTCAACAAACGGTCATGTCATCGGGTGTCCAATCATTTCCAGTGTTTGGACTCAGTCCAGATTCGCGATTCCTCTCAACGAAGGAGTGCATTATGAAAGTGAAGATGACGAGCCTGATGGTGGCGCTGGCTGTGTCCGCGGTCAGTGTCGCGGCCTGGGCCTCGACCCCGCGCAACGAACCGATCACGCCGATCGAGCCTTATGTTTCGGACAACCCGGCCATGGTACAACTGGGCAAGAAGCTGTTCTTCGAACCGCGCCTGTCCATGTCGGGGATCATCTCCTGTAATACCTGCCACAATCTGTCGCGCGGCGGCACCGACAACCTCGTGACCTCCATCGGCCACGGCTGGGCGGCCGGCCCGGTCAATGCCCCCACGGTGCTCAACTCCAGCCTTGCCATCGCGCAGTTCTGGGATGGGCGCGCGGCCGACCTGCAGGAACAGGCCGCCGGACCGATCGAAGCCGACATCGAGATGGCGATGCCGCATACCCTGGCGCTCGACGTGCTGAATTCGATCCCGGGCTATCAGGATGAGTTCGAGCAGGTGTTCGGTTCGCGCGAGATCACGCTGGACATGGTCACGGCCGCGATCGCCGAGTTCGAGGAAACCCTGGTTACGCCGAATTCGCGCTTCGACCAGTGGTTGCTGGGCGACGACGGTGCGATCACCGAGTACGAGCTCGCCGGCTACCAGCTGTTCAAGGACAGCGGCTGCACTGCGTGTCACAATGGCGCTGCTGCGGGCGGTACGTCGTTCCAGCGCATGGGCATCGTGCAGGCCTACGAGAGCACCTCGCCGGTCGAGGGCCGTTACTCGATCACCGGGGATGACGCCGACCGCTTCAGCTTCAAGGTGCCGACGCTGCGCAACGTGGAATACACCTATCCGTACTTCCATGACGGCCAGGCCAAGACTCTTGAGGAAGCGACCGACATCATGGGGCAGATCCAGCTCGGTCGCCACTATACCGAGGAAGAGATCGACAAGATCGTGGCCTTCATGAAGACGTTGACCGGCGACATGCCGCAGCTGACGCTGCCGATGCTGCCGCCGTCGGCCAACGAGACGCCACGCCCCGATCCGTTCCGTTGATCGGATCGACAGCAGTCGTGCGACGGCTTTCGTAGCGCGACTGCCATGAAGCAACGCGAAACCCGCATCCGTGCGGGTTTCGCCACTGTGTGGCCTGCAATGGTTTTCCCGCGAACAGCACACGTGGTGGCCTCGGCGTCACAGGGGCGTTTCACGAGAGGAGTCCGCATCATGGTGTCCAGCTGCTTTCCCGATGCCGCCGAGCGTCTGCGGCGGGCCGGTATTCCACCGACACGCCAGCGCCTGGCGATTGCGCGGGTGTTGTTTGCGCGCCCCGTGCATCTGTCGGCCGATCAGGTGCTCGCGCGCGTACGGGAGCGGATGCCGGAGGTTTCGCGGGCGACGGTCTACAACACCCTGAAGCTGTTTCGCGAGAAGCATCTGATTCGGGAACTGGTCGTGGATCCCGAACGGGTGTTCTACGACTCGAACACCGATCCTCATTACCATTTGTTCGATGTGCGCACCGGTGAATTGTCCGATGTCTCGGCCGATGAACTGAAGATCGTCGGGACGCCGTCACTGCCCCCCGGGCTGGAACTCGAGGAGGTTGACGTCATCATTCGCGTGCGCAGCCGGGCGCCGGCCTGATTCGGTTGAACGGCTGGGTGTCCCGTCTGGCGTGCCGAGCCGGTCGCAGGGATGCGGATTCAATGGATCGCTTCTGCGAACTCGCGGAGAGCGGTTTTCAGCCGCGAATCCCGTTGCTTACTGTCGACGCGCGCTGATCAGCGCGCCGGCATCGATGCCGAGCGTGTAACCCAGTGATACGTGGTGAAAGCGTCCGGCGGTGTGTCCGTCGTGGATCGCAAAGCCGAAATTGTAGGTGCGACCCGGCTCGAGCGCGATGTTGCCTTCTCCGCCGGCCAGGCTGCGGGTGAAGGTCACGCTCCAGGTGTCGCCATCGCGTGTGCCCTGGGCTTCGATCAGCGCGCTGCCGCCTTCCATCACGCGCTGTTCGGCGACGTAGCCGTCGTAACCGCGGTTGTCGCCACTGCGCCATTGCATCAGATCGTAGAAGATGCCGTCGGCCAGCGAGCCGTCGATGACATACTTGCCGCGTTCATCGCCGCCGCCGGGCATGCCGCGCGAGTCGGCGTGGCAGCTGGCCCAGCAGCCGTTACGCTCCGCGCCGACGACCGTGCCGGCGTCGAGCATCAGGGCGAGCTTGACCGCGTTGTCCTGGTCCATCGCTGCGTGGTCGGTTGCGGGCGGCTGCTGCCAGGTGAAACGCAGGTGCAGGTGCGCGTCGTCGAGCGCGGCCTGAACCTGAACCGGAATCGAACCCGACTTGCCGGCGATCGGCGTCGGCTCAAGCTTGGCGCCGGTGACGATGCGCTCGCCCATGCGGACCGTCTCGTCGAAGTGACAGGCATAGCAGGATTCACCGTTGTTGAAGGCCCAGCCGCCGCCGTGACGCCAGCGGCCTTCGCGCACTTCGCCGGTGATCCAGCCTGAGTGGGCGATGCCCGGGTAGAAGACGATGATCTCGGTGGCCTCGACGGCGCTCCAGTCGATCGTGCGCGGTGGGGCGTGGGCGCCGCTATCGGTCGTCTCGGTGGAGGTACTGCCGTCGGCGCTCGTCTCGTCGGCGGTTGAAGCCACCACCACGGCGGGTGGCGTCGCCGAGGGCACGGTTTCGGGTGTGGTGGGCGTTCTCCGAATGGTTGGAGCCGGCTCGGACGCGGCCACTGGTTGCGGTGGCTCGAAGTAGTCCTCGTCGGTCATGTCATCGGGCAACTGGTGCGCGACGCCCTGATGGCAGACGATGCAGGTGATGTCTTCGGCTCGGGCGCGTGCGTGCTGCTGCGCCGCGCGGGTCGGTTGACGCTCCGCATCCATGCTCTCCAGTGCGTGACAGTTGCGGCACTCCAGTGAGTCGTTGGCGAGCATGCGTCGCCATTCCCGACGGGCGAGCTCGAGTCGCTTGGCCTCGAACTTTTCCCGGGTGTCGATCGAGCCGGTGAGCTTGCCCCACAGCTCGCGGGAGGCCTGCACCTTGCGCACCATCATCGGCCCCCATTCGCGGGGCACATGGCAGTCGGCGCAGGTCGCGCGCACGCCGGTGCGGTTGCTGTAATGGAGGGTCTGCTGATACTCGACGTAGACGTTGTCGTACATCTCGTGACAGCCGATGCAGAACGCCTCGCGGTTGGTCCACCCCAGCGCGGTGTTGAAGCCGCCCCAGACCAGTACGCCGATGACGAAGCCGATCGCGAGCAGGGCGCCGAGCGAGTGACTCGCGCTTGGCCGGCGCAGGCGCGCGAGCAGCGAGGTGGAGGAAGAGCGGGTGGGCGGTGCGGGCTCCGGGCGCGGATCGGGTGAGGCGTTGTGGTCGGTCATGCAGGGCGCGGCGCGCGTTGAAATTGCGCAACCGGATCGTCAACAAAGCCCCCATTATCCTTGATGCGAGTGATGCCTAAAGGGTATCGGAGCAATGTTTGTCCGAAGTCAACGACGATCGCGTGTCGTCGCGCCGGGTTCGCCTGTGCGGGCGGGACGTGCCCGCACAGGCGCCAGGTGTCGAGCCGTGCACACGCACGGTGGGCGGGTCAGTCCGGTGAGGTGATGAAGCCCAGGCTGCGTATCCCGGCCTGACGTGCGGCCGACATGATCTCGGCCAGGCGCTGGTAGCGGGTGTCGCGATCCGCGCGCAGATGGAGAATCGGCTGCGGATCGAGCGCGGCGGCGTCGGCCAGCCTGCGCGCCAGTTCATCGTCGCCGATGGCGTCGTCGTTCCAGTACAGTGTACCGAACGCGTCCATCGACAGGGTGACCGTGTCCGGAGTTTCGTTGGTCGACTGGCTTGCTGCGTTGGGCAGGTCGATCTTGATCGAGTGGGTCAGCAACGGCGCGGTGATCATGAACACGATGAGCAGCACGAGCATCACGTCGATCAGCGGTACCATGTTGATCTCACCCATGGGGGCGTTGCCGCCCTGCTGGTTGAATCCGCCAAAAGCCATCATGCCGCTCCGGTTGCCGGGGCGAAGTCTGCACCGGGATTGTCATTCTCGGTCGATCGCGTGTCGTGACCATCGATGGGCGCGTTGGCCAGACGCGAGCCGGTGGTGAACCAGGCGTGCAGGTCATGCGCGAAGGCATCGAGTTCGGACAGCTCGAGGCGGTTGGCGCGGGTGAATGCGTTGAAGCCGAGCACCGCCGGGATCGCGACGAACAGGCCGAAGGCGGTCATGATCAAGGCTTCGCCGACCGGACCGGCGACCGCGTCCAGGGTCGCCACGCCGGAGGCGCTGATGCCGATCAACGCGCCGTAGATGCCCCAGACCGTGCCGAACAGGCCTACGAAGGGCGCGGTGGAGCCGATCGAGGCGAGAATCGTCAGCCCGGATTCGAGACGCGCGGTGGACAGCGCGATCGACTTGCGCAGCGCGCGGGTAATGAACTCGTCCGCATCAAGGCGGCCGCCGAGGGTGTCGGCGTGATTGTGGCGTCGCAGGTGCTCGGTGGCGGCCACACCCTGGCGGGCGAGGGCCTCGAACGGTGAGTCGGGCGCCTGACGACTCAGGCGCTTCAGCCCCTCCCCGAGACTGGGCGCGTTCCAGAATGCTTCGACGGCATTCACGTTGCCGCGGGCGCGCAACTGGCGCAGGCCACGCACGAGGATCAGGTACCAGCTGGCGATCGACATCACGACGAGGATGAAGGCCACGGACTTGATGATGAAGTCGGACTGCGCCCACAAGTGGGCCAGACCGAATGCGTCGGTGGGGTTTTCCATGTTCATCTTCCTTCAAGTTTGAAAACGATGGGCACGACGACCCAGGCTTCGATGGCCTGGTCGCCCTGGCGCGCGGGGACGAAGCGCCAGCGCGAAACGGCTTGCTGTGCGGCGCCGTCCAGCCGTGCGGAACCGGAGCTCTCGGCGAGCTCGATCCGCCCGGGTCGGCCGTCGGCGGATACCTGGACCCGCAGCAGGACCCGACCTTCCTCACGCATGCGGCGCGACAGCGGTGGGTAAGCCGGCGGCGGATTGTTGAGATAGGCTGCGTCGAAACGCGCTTCAACGAAACGGTCGGAGCTGCCTCCCGCCCCCGGTGGCGCGTTTTCGGGTTGCGCTGTCGTGGTGTCGCGCGCGGCGGGAGCAGGATTGTTTCGCGTCGTGGCAATCGGCGGCGTTGGGGCTGGCTCCGTGGCCGTGGCTTCCGGTGCCGGCTCGCGAACCGGCTGTGGGCGTGGTTCGGGCTTGGGTTCCGGTTCCGGCTTTGGCTCCGGCTTCGGCTCGGGAATCGGCTCCGGTTCCGGGATGGGTTCGGGTTCCGGCTCGGGCAGGGGTTCGGGTTCCGGCGCGGGTGCCGGCTCGGGAGGCGGAGGGGAAATTTCCGCTTGTGGTGGAACCGGCAGGGTGAAGGGATCGTCCGGAAACAGGATGGTTTCAGCCGTGCCCGGGATCCCGGCAGGCGCTTCGGCGACGTCGGCCTGCCCCGTGGTATCGGCGATCAGGGCGATGGTGATCGGAGCCTCCACTGGCAGCGTCGCGGGGCCCGAAGCCAGCCTGGCCGCGGTCCACGCGCCCGCGGCGTGTGCCAGGGCAACGAGCAGCAGCAGCAAGCGGCGCTCGCGACGCGACGCATAGCCACGGCCCCGCCTGGCGGAAACCCCGGCGGCGGGCAGTTCGCGCGGTTGTGCATACGTGAGTCCAGGGCGCCGGCCATGACGGGGAGCGAAAGCGGGGTCATCGATGGTTCGGCAAAGGGAAAGCGACATGTAGAGGGGTGTGAAGTGTGCGGATGGAACGCGACAGGTGGGCGAGCGCCGGGTGACGTCGACCTACCTTAGCAGATGATCGATCAGGCTGGCCGCTGCGACGAGGTAGAGCGCGGTCCGCAGCACCGGAAAGGCATGGGAAAGGTACGACGATGAAGCTTCGTCCCGAGTGGCGGGACGGGGAAGCAAGGGGGCTTCCGCTGAACGATTGCCGCCTGGTGGCGTCACGGTGCCAGGGTCGCGGAGAACTTGCTGCCGTGAGCTCATGGGTTTGCTCCGTCTCCGGCCAGTTCGGAGGCGATTGGCAGGGCGTGCAGCACGCGCTCGGCCAGATCGTTCCAGCCCTGGGCCTGGCGTGTGCCAAGCGCCGATTTCAGGCACTGGTGGGCGCAGCGTGCGCAGCGACCGCATTCGGCCGACACGCCGAGCTCACGATGAAGGTCACGCATGCGACGTGCGCCTTGCTCCACCGCGTTCTCGATGTGGCGCTCGGTCACCGCGTTGCAAACACAAACGTACATGGTGGAGGTCTCCCTGGAAACGTAGTGTGGCGTGCTCAAATGCTCTTCGAAAGCATTTTTCGTGCCGGAGTGCGTGTCTTAGTCTACTTGGTCAGAATCAGCTTTCCGCTCCGCGTCGCGCGAAGAACGTAGCGCTGTCCCTCGTGCTCAATGACCACACTCGAGTGGCCGCTGGGAAGCAGGGCACTTGACGGGAGAAGCATCTCGGACGGATGCTCGGCGTATTGGGCTTCGATCGGGGGGCGCGGAAGGCGCTCGGCGGTGGGTTCCATCGTCGCGTCCATTAAAAATAACGAATACAAATGAAAACAATTCCTATTACAAAGTGTTTTCGTGTTCAGGTCAAGAGCCCGGAACGAATTGGTTCGAAATTTTTTGTCTGAATGGCGACAAGGAGGAGGGCGTTATCGGTCCGCCAGGCGTTTGATCGCCGACGCGGCATCGACTTGCCCGCTGCGGGCAAAGGCTTCGAGGTTGTCTTCGATGCGGTCGGGGTCGTACAGGTAGTTAACCATGATGCCCCAGGACTGGCGCACGCCCTTGTCCGATGCATCGGCCAGCCAGTTTAGGCGTTCGACGCGGGCTCCATTTCCCAGGTGAAAGCGCGCCACCGGGTCGATGGGGCGATCGTTCCTGCGCGCCCCGAGCAGATAACTCGCGCTGGCGCGCAGCAATGGTTCGCGAAGCAGGCGAGACAGGTCGTCGTCCTCGCCGAGGCTCTTGCGTCCGGCAAGTATGGCCTCGATCGTGGGCGACTCCGGGCCTTCGATGCCGACCTCGGCGAGTTTTTTCCAATCGCCCGGGGTGAAGCACGACAGCACGGTTTCGCGATGGTCGTCGGCCCAGCGTACGAGGCCGGGAATCGGCGACAGGGTCGCAAAGGTCTTCAGCCGCGGGAAGTCCCGTTTCAGGTCGTCCACGACGCGCTTGAGCAGGAAGTTACCGAAGGACACCCCCCGAAGCCCGGCCTGGGTATTGCTGATCGAGTAGAAGATGGCGGTGGTGGCGCGCGCGGCGTCGAACACCGGCGCGTTTTCGTCGAGCAAGGCCTGTACGTTGTCGGCAAGTTCCTCGAGCAGCGCGACCTCGACGAAGATCAGGGGCTCCATTGGCATGCGCGGGTGGAAGAAGGCGTAGCAGCGGCGGTCGGAGTCGAGGCGGTTCTTGAGATCCTTCCAGGAGGCGATCTCGTGCACGGCTTCGTATTCGACGATCTTTTCGAGCAGCGCGGCGGGCGAGTTCCAGGTCACGCGCGACAGTTCGAGGAATCCGACGTCGAACCAGGCGCCGAGGCGGGCCTCGAGTTCGCGGTCCAGTGTCTTCAGGTCGGGGTCGGATTTCAGGTAGCGCAGCAGGTCAGCACGCAGATCGACAAGAAACTTCACGCCTTGCGGAATGGCGTTGAACTGGGTCAGGATGCGAATCCGCGACGAACGCATCGCCGCCCGCAGGCGGGCTTCTGCGTCCCACTGGTCGGGGGTGCCGATGGCTGCCTGATAGGCGGCATGCGCGTCCGCGATTCGCTCGGGCTGCGGGCCGAACTCGACCGCGATGATGCGAAGAAAGGCGTGGCGGCCAGCGTCGTCGAGTTCGAGGTAGCTTTGCGCCAGCCGCGCCGCGCGCTGCCGGGTGGAGATTTCGCCGCCAAGTCCTTCGGCGCACTCCTGCAATTGCTGGCGTAGTCGGGCGAGGGTTTTTTCCGGGGTTTCATTCCCCAGGCCCGTCGCATTTGCGACAATTTCGCGAACTCTGGACAGGCTGCGTGCGACAAGTCCGGTGGGCATGCTCGATTCTCCCTGTGAGGCGAATGCGATCCGCGTCGATGGGGCGCAGGCGTGTCGCCGCGCCGTGGCGACCGGCGGGGGTACGATCGGATGGATCAATCATGCCAGAAGCTGGGGCGATTCGTCATCGTGTTGACCATGATCGTGAAAACGGGGCTGAGGTCTGGAGCAGGGGTCGTTGCATGGAAGTGGGTAGCGCGTGAGGAGTGGTTGAATGCTGGTTGCGGTGCTGTGTGCAATCCTTGGCGCAATGGGTTTCGTCGCCGGTCGGGTGACGGCCCGGCGTGGCGCCGAGCGCCGCATGGACGCAGCCGAGCAGGCGCTCGCCGCCAGCGAGACCCGCTTGCGCCTGGCCATGCGGGTTACCGGGCTGGGCTTGTGGGACTATCGTGCCGGCGAGGAGCACGTCGGCAGCAATGAGGAGGTTGCCCGTCTGCTCGGATACGATCCGGCTGGTTTTCACGAGACCCGCGCGGCCTTCGTCGAGCGTTTGCATCCGGATGACCGCGCGGCGGTGCGGGCGTGTTTTCGCGAGTATCTGCAAGGCGTGCGGGCGGACTACGCTTGCGAGTTCCGGATGCGCACTGCCGATGGTGGGTATCGCTGGTTCCGGTCGGTCGGGCAGGCCGTCGAGCGGGATCCCGACGGTACGGCACAGCGTGTGGTCGGCACCTATCTCGATATCGATGATCAGGTACGCGCGATGCGCAGCTTGTCCGAGCTATCGGCGCGGTTGATCGCGGTGCAGGAGGCCGAGCGTGGGCGCCTGGCGCGTGAGCTGCATGACGAGGTCGGGCAGCAGCTCACCGCGTTGCGCCTCAACCTCCACGCGCTGTCGCGCGCGGAGGAGGTGTCCGCTGCGCCCGCGCTGTTGCGTCGACTCGAGGACTGCCGCGGCATTCTGGCCGATACGCTGGCGGGCATTCGTGACCGCGCGCTGGACCTGCGACCGCCGATGCTCGATGACATGGGCCTGGTGCCGACGCTGGACTGGTACTGCCGGCGTCAGGAAGAGCGCGCAGGTGTCTGCATCATGCTGAGTGCGCCGGCGGATCTGGAGCGCTTCGCCGAGCAGATCGAACTGACCGCATTTCGCATGGTGCAGGAGGCGGTCAACAATGCGCTGCGCCATGGTGGCGCGCAGACGCTGGAGGTGGTCGTAAAGGTGGAGGCGGCTTGGCTGATCGTCGAGGTCGTCGACGACGGTGGCGGCTTTGATCCACGGGCGGTGCGCTACGACGGGTTTGGGCTGGGGGCGATGCGAGAGCGCGTGACGCTTGCCGGGGGGCGGCTGGAGGTCGAGTCGTTCGCCGGTGCGGGTACCCGTATCCGGGCCGGGTTGCCGGTGCGTCCGCCCGTACGGGACGAATCAACGGATGGCCAGGCCGCCGTTGGTGGCGGCGCGGCAGGAGAATGATTCGCCAACGGGGCAAGGACAGTTCGGGGACGGGCCGAAAGTGGGAAGTGACTTGGGATGTGACGTCGATATGGGTGCGGCAAGTGGCATGAACTGCCGGATACTGCTGGCCGACGATCATGCGTTGGTGCGTGGAGGCTTGAAGGCCTTGATCGACGGTTTTTCCGGTTTCGAAGTGGTTGGCGAGGCCGCCGATGGGGAGCAGGCACTGGCGATGGCGCGCGAGCACTCGCCGGAGGTGATGATCATGGACATCACCATGCCCGGACTCAACGGCCTGGATGCTTGCCGCCGCTTGCAGCGCACCTTGCCGGCGATCGCGGTGGTGGTGCTGTCGATGCACTCGGCCGAGCACTACGTGCTGGCGGCGCTGCGAGCCGGGGCGCGGGCGTACGTGGTCAAGGATGCGGCGCCCGACTGTCTCGAGCAGGCCTTGCGGGCGGTGCGCGAGGGGCGACGCTATCTCTCGCCGCCGCTGTCCCCGGCATTGTTCGAGCACGCCGACCGGGAGGGTGAGGGTCCCGGGCTGCTGGGGCTGACCGGGCGCCAGCGGGAGATCCTGCAACTCATCGCCGAGGGCCATGCCACGCGCGACATCGCGACGCGCCTGCACATCAGCGTCAAGACCGTGGAAACGCACCGCGCGCAGCTGATGCAGCGGCTGGAGATTTTCGACGTGGCCGGGCTGACCCGCCACGCGATCCGCTGCGGGCTGGTGTCGCCGGATCGCTGACGCGACACCGTTGCTCGATACCGAGGTTGTTCGGCACGGGCGGGCAAAGGCCAAAGAGTGGGTACAAATCCGTTCGTGTCGTTTCAGGGGCAATGATGATCGGCGATCATACGGTCTTGTCCGTCGTCCCTTTCATGCGGGCAAGCAGCCAGGCGCCGACCACGATCATCGGCACGCACAGCCATTGCGCCGTCGACAACCCAAGCGACAGCGTGCCGAAAATGCCCGGATCCGGGGTGCGGAAGAACTCGGCGATGAAGCGCAGCGCGCCGTAGCCGACCAGAAATACCGCCGAGACGGCCTTGAGCGGACGGGGTTTCGCGGAGTAAATCCACAGAATCACGAATAGCAGCATACCCTCGCCCGCGGCTTGATAGAGCTGGGAGGGATGGCGCGGAAGCGCGTCCACCCAGGGGTAGACCATTGCCCACGGCAACTCCATGCTGACCGGTCGGCCCCACAGTTCGCCGTTGATGAAATTGCCGACGCGACCCGCGGCGAGCCCGGTCGGCACCAGCGGCGCGATGAAGTCGGTGACCTGCCAGAACGACTTGCCGTTGGCGCGCCCGTACCACCACATGGCGACGAGCACCCCGAGAAATCCGCCGTGAAAACTCATGCCGCCTTTCCAGACCGCGAAGATCTCGAGCGGATTGGCGAGATAGTAGGCTGGCTGAAAGAAGATCACCTCGCCAAGTCGCCCGCCGATGACCACGCCGAGCATTCCATACAGCAGCAGATCATCCACGTGACGGGCGTTCCAGCCGAGTTCGGGGCGCCGCGCGGCGTGCAGGCGCCCGAGCACGACGAACAGTACGAAGGCGATGAGATACATCAGCCCATACCAGTGGATGGACAGCGGCCCGAATGAGATTGCGACGGGGTCGATTTGCGGATGAGTCAGCATGGGTTGGCGTGGGTTGGGCAGTGCGTGGCGCCTGGGTGGCGATTGACAGGCGTGCGGGTTTAGTCGAACTGTGAGCGGAATTCGGCGAACTCGCCGCGCAGGGCTTCGAGCTCTTCACGCAGACGGCGAACCTCGTCCTCGAGTTCCGCAACACGCCCGCGTCCGCCACTGCCGCCGCTGGCCGGGGCGCCCTGGGCGACGGCTTCGGCAAGCGATTCGAAGGCGGCGCGGCCTTCGAGCAGGTGAGCGAAACGGGTTTCCTTGGTGCCCGGGGCGCGCGGCAGAGCTTCGACCATGGGTGGGTATTTTTCGGACAGGTGGTCGAGTACCGCCTCGACTGCCGGGATGTCGGCAAACGCGTGCATGCGCTCACAGCGCTGACGGATCTCGCCGGCCGTCTGCGGGCCGCGCAGCATCAGGGTGGCGAGCACCGCCTGTTCGGCCGGTGGCAGCGAGTGGCGCAGGCGGATCAGGTGTTCGTACTTGGGCACGCGGGCGCTGGCCGAGTCGCGCTGCGCCACCAGCTTGCGTTCGATCAGTCGTGCGATGGCGTCGCGCACGTCGCTTTCGTCGAGGCTCATGACCGGCTCGCGACCGGTGAGCTGGTTGCAGCCGGTCATCACGGCATTGACGGACATCGGGTAGTTGTCCGGGGTGACGTAGGACTTCTCGATCATCGTGGCCAGCACGCGGATCTCGACCGGGTCGAGATCGAAGTCGTCGTCGGCGGCGCTTGCAGCGGGGGTATTGTCGGACATCGGGGCCTCTCGCGATGAAACAGCCCTTGATGATAGCCGACTCCGGCGTCTGCTTCGGTTAGAATTCCGGGACAAGCGAGAAACCCGGTTCGAGCGTGCCGATCGAGAAGCCGCGCGAGCCTTCGACGAGTCGAGGATAGCATGCCCCAATATCGTTCCCGTACCTCTACCGCCGGCCGCAACATGGCCGGGGCCCGTGCCCTGTGGCGCGCCACAGGCATGAAGGACGGCGATTTCGAAAAACCGATCATCGCCGTGGCAAACAGCTTCACCCAGTTCGTGCCGGGGCACGTCCACCTGAAGGACCTGGGGCAACTCGTCGCCCGCGAGATCGAAGCCGCCGGGGGGGTGGCCAAGGAGTTCAACACCATCGCGGTGGATGACGGTATTGCCATGGGGCACGGAGGCATGCTGTATTCGCTGCCGTCGCGTGACCTGATTGCCGACAGTATCGAATACATGTGCAATGCGCACACCGCGGACGCCCTGGTGTGCATCTCCAACTGCGACAAGATCACCCCGGGGATGCTGATGGCAGCGCTGCGTCTCAACATCCCGGCGATCTTCGTCTCCGGCGGGCCGATGGAGGCCGGCAAGGTCAAATGGGAGGCCAAGGTCATCTCGGTGGATTTGATTGATGCCATGGTCAAGGCCGCCGACAGCAGTTGTTCGGACGAGGAAGTCGCTGAGTACGAGCGCTCGGCATGCCCGACCTGCGGCTCCTGTTCCGGCATGTTCACCGCCAACTCGATGAACTGCCTGACCGAGGCGCTGGGTCTGTCCTTGCCGGGCAACGGAACGGTGCTGGCAACCCACGCCGACCGCGAACAGCTGTTCCGCAAGGCTGGACGTACCATCGTCGATCTGGCCAAACGGTACTACGAAAAGGATGACGCCTCGGTGCTACCGCGTTCGATCGCAAGCTTCAAGGCCTTCGAGAATGCGATTTCGCTGGACGTGGCGATGGGGGGCTCCACCAATACCGTACTCCACCTGCTCGCGGCTGCACGCGAAGCTGGAGTTGATTTCACGATGAAGGACATCGACCGTATTTCGCGCAAGGTACCGTGTCTGTGCAAGGTCGCCCCCGCAGTGCCGGATGTGCATATCGAGGACGTGCATCGCGCTGGCGGAATCATGGGTATTCTCGGTGAGCTCAATCGTGCCGGCCTGCTGCATGGCGACGTGCCGACGGTGCATTCGCGCACTCTGGGTGAGGCGCTGCGCCGCTGGGACGTGATGCAGGCACACGACAATTCGGTGTTCGAGTTCTTCAAGGCAGCGCCCGGGGGTGTGCCCACCCAGCAGGCGTTCTCGCAGGATCGGCGCTGGAAAGAGCTCGATATGGACCGCACCTCCGGCGTCATTCGTGACCGTGCCAGCGCGTTCAGTCAGGATGGCGGGCTCGCGGTGTTGTACGGCAACATCGCGGAGAAGGGCTGCATCGTCAAGACTGCGGGTGTGGACGAGTCGATCTGGGTGTTTACCGGGCGTGCGCGCGTCTTCGAGAGCCAGGAAGAGGCGGTGGAGGCCATTCTTGGCGATCGCGTGGTTGCAGGTGATGTCGTCGTGATCCGCTACGAAGGTCCCAAGGGGGGGCCCGGCATGCAGGAGATGCTGTACCCGACCAGCTATCTCAAGTCCAAGGGACTGGGCAAGAGCTGCGCCTTGCTGACCGACGGCCGTTTCTCCGGGGGAACGTCGGGCCTGTCGATCGGCCACGCCTCACCGGAAGCGGCCTGCGGTGGCGCGATCGCGCTGGTCGAGGAGGGCGATACGATCGAGATCGATATTCCGAATCGCCGGATTCATCTGGCGGTGACGGATGAGGTCCTCGCGGCGCGTCGCCAGGCCATGGATGGAAGGGGGCTGGCGGCATGGCGGCCGATCGCGCGCGAGCGCGTGGTGTCGGCGGCACTGCAGGCTTATGCGGCCCTGACGACCAGCGCCGATACGGGGGCCGTGCGCGATGTGACCCAGGTGCAACGCTGAGCCCGGGCACGCTTTCAGAATCGCGCTCGAGGGTCATTCAACGGCTTTGTTGACCGGCTCTCGGGCGCCCACTACTATCCGCCGTATGGACACCGAACTATCCCAACTGGAAAACCAGCTCGAGCAGCTGATCGGCCATTATCAGGCTGGCAAGCGAGAGTTGCGTGACGCCCGCGCGCGGATCGCGGCGCTCGAGGTCGAGAATCGCAAGCTCGCCGAAAAGGTCGGGTTCGCCTCGGCGAAACTCGAGTCGCTGCTCGAACGCCTGCCGGACGCCTGACATGAAAGAAGACACGCTCGACATCAAGTTGTTTGGCAAGGAGTATCGCGTCGGCTGCAAGCCGGAAGAGCGTGAAGCCTTGCTCGAATCGGTGGCCTTTCTCGATTCGCGATTGCGCGAGGCCAGCCTGCGCACCAGCGCTTCAGGCGAGAAGCTGGCGATGATGACGGCCCTCAATATCGTTCATGAGTTTCTCGCATTTCAGCGCTCCGGCGGGTTTGACATGCCGGGTCTGAAGCGTAGAATTGGACTCATGAATGCACGACTGGACGGAGTGCTGGCCCAGCAGGACAAGCTCTTCTAGTCCGGTTTTCCCGGCATGTTCCGGGTGCAAGATCAATCCCCTGCGGTGTTCGTTGAAGCCGTAGATTCCTTGAACCAATGTCGAGAGACATGGTTGCGGACCCTTGAAACCGCTGGTGTGCACGCCCCAAGCCGGGTGAGCCTGATGCGGAAGGAAAGCGACCACCCTGAACCTTCGGTTCAGGATGCCCGGTGAAAACGGCACAGGCGGGGGGCCACACGAGCGAGGCGCGGCAATGTCCGCGCCTCGCTTTTTTCGCGCTTTTCTCGGGTTCGCCTTTCAGGCCTTTCGGGCGACGCCTGTTTTTTTCGATGCTTCTCGGCGCAGGCTTTCTCCGCACTGGTTGGCGGATGTGTGCCTCGCCCTGTTTTCCTCGTTCCGATCATGACTTTCGATTTGTGGTGGCTGAGCTATCTGGTACTTGGTGGATTCGTCGGGTTCTTTGCCGGCCTGCTGGGTGTCGGTGGGGGCGGGATCATGGTGCCGGTGCTGACTTCACTGTTCGTCGCGCAAGGGGTGCCTGCCGACAAGGTCGTTCATCTCGCGCTCGGCACCTCGATGGCGGCGATCGTGATGACTTCGATGGCAAGTCTGCGTGCCCACCATCGCCACGCCGCGGTGCGCTGGGATATCGTGCGCACGATCACGCCCGGCATCCTGTTCGGCACCTTTGCCGCGACCTTCATCGCATCGCGTGTGCCTTCCCAGCCTTTGGCGGTCTTCTTCGCCTGTTTCATGGCTTATGTCGCGGTGCAGATGTTGCTCAACATCAAGCCCAAGCCCTCGCGTGAGCTGCCCGGGCCGGTGGGCATGAATGCGGTGGGTACCGGCATTGGTGGGGTGTCGGCGCTGGTGGCGATTGGTGGTGGGTCGCTGTCGGTGCCGTTCATGACCTGGTGCAACGTCAAGGTGCACCTGGCGATCGGCACCTCGGCGGCGATCGGTTTGCCGATCGCGGTTGCGGGAACGGTCGGCTATCTGGTCAATGGCTGGAGCGCAACGGGCATGCCGGCCCTGAGCCTTGGATTCGTCTATCTGCCAGCGTTCGTGCTGCTGAGTGTCGCAAGCATGTTTACGGCACCGCTGGGCGCGAAGCTCGCACATCGCTTGCCGGTGGCGACGTTGAAGAAGGTGTTTGCCGCGTTGCTGGTTTCGCTGTGCGCGAAGATGTTGCACGCCGTGTTCTTCTCCTGAGGATTGCGGGAAACGGTGTGATTCGGCGTCTTTCTGAAAGGAGTGATCGGTGAGCTGGAACATGTGGCTGGCGTTTCTGGCGGCTTCGGTGGTGATTGCGGTGACGCCGGGGCCGGGCGCCGTGCTGAGCATTTCGACCGGGATGCGTCACGGCTATTCGGCCGCGGTGCGCGCGATTTCGGGCCTGGAGACCGCGTTGCTGATTCAGTTGGCGGTGGTCGCCGCCGGGCTGGGCGCGGTGCTCGCGACTTCCAATACCGCGTTCATGGTGCTGAAGTTTGCCGGTGCGGCCTATCTGGTCTGGCTGGGCATCATGAAATGGCGTGCGCCGGTGGAAGAGATTGATGAGCGTGCGTTTTCTGCCGCCGGGCGAGGGCGTGGCCTGTATCTGCAAGGTGTGCTGGTCAACCTGACCAACCCAAAGGCGCTGGTCTTCATTGTCGCGCTGGTGCCGCAGTTCATCAACCCGGGCGAACCGCAGCTGTTGCAGTTCGCGATCATCGGCGTGACCATGGTGGTCACCGACGTGGTGGTCATGTCCGGCTATGCGCTGCTGGCGGGGCGCTGTCGCGCGTGGTTTCACAGCCCGCGCATGATCCGGATGCAGAACAAGCTGTTCGGCGGTCTGTTCGTTGCGGCGGGGGCGGCGCTGGCATCGAGCTCGCGCTGACGCCTGTCGTCCGGTGGTTCTCGCAGGAAAACGCCGGGCAGCCTCAGGTTCTCTTGTGCTCTCTTGTCCCTTGGGGCGGATAACAGTATTGGCTGTTTCCGGGGCGCTCAGTGCGCCTCGTTGTCGGGGGCGTCGGCGAGCAGCCCGCTCATCAGCGTCGCGAGGTTGTGGCGTATCATCTCGATGTATGTCGGTGCCGGGCCATCCGCGGCCGACAGCGCATCGCTGTAGAGCTTGCCGCCGATCCGGGCGCCGCCTTCGCGCGCGATGCGTTCGATCAGACGCGGATCGGCCACGTTCTCGATGAACACCACGGGCACGTTCTCGCGCCGCAGCTGGCGGATCAGGCGCGCGATGCCGGCCGCGGAAGGGTCGGCCTCGTGACTGACCCCGGCTGCCGCCATCACGCGCAGCCCATAGGCCTGCCCGAAGTAGGCGAAGGCGTCGTGAGAGGTCACGACCTTGCGGCGTGAGACCGGCAGCACCGACATCGTGCTGCGGATCTCGGCGTCGAGCTCGGCCAGCCGGGTATCGTAGTCGCGGGCATTGGCCTCGAATACGTCTGCCTCGGCGGGGCGCGTACGCGCCAGGGCCTCGGCGATGTTGCGGGCGTAGAGACGGGCGTTGGCGACGTCCTGCCATGCGTGCGGGTCGTTGGGGCCGTGGTCGTGCCCATGGTGGGCGTGCGAACCGCTGTCTTCGAGTGGGGTCACGCCGCTGGCGGCGAGGATCAGGCTGTCCTCATGTCCCGCCGATTGCGCGAGCCGCTCGAGCCAGGTGTCGAATCCCAGTCCGTTGGCAATCACCAGGTCGGCAGAGCGGACCCGTCGTGCATCGGAGGGCAGGGGCTGATATCCATGGGCATCCTCGTCGGCACCGACGATGGAATGCACGCTCACCCGGTCCCCACCGATTTGCCGGACGATGTCGGCAAGAATGCTGAAACTGGTGACGACATTGAGCTGTGACGCACTCACGGGAAGCGCGGGCAGGGTGAGGACGAGCACCAGGGCGGGGAGCAGGATTTTGCGCAGATGGGATTTCATGGCGGCGAAGGGTTGGCGAAGGAGCTGCGGGAAACGGTAGGGTTCGGTGCGAATGGTTCAGTCAGTGTCGGTTCGTGACAGTCGGGAGGGTATCGACGTTCGTCAGTACTCGAGGTGAGCGCGGCGATACAGGCGTGGGCCGATCAACCCGCCGGGCGCGAGTACGAGCGAGAGCAGATAGGCGCAGCCGGCTGCGAGTACGATCGAAGGGCCGGCCGGTACATCGGCGTGGAACGACATCAGCAGTCCGACCCATCCGCTGGCCAGCGCCAGCGCCGATGACAGCGCGAGCATGATCGGCAGGCGGGTGGACCACAGTCGGGCGGCGGCGGCGGGCAGGATCATGATGCCGACCGCCATCAGTGTGCCCAGCGTGTGAAAGCCGGCGACCAGGTTCAGGACCACGAGAATCAGGAATCCGTAGTGCGCGACCGGGCTGAGTATGCTGATACCGCGCAGAAACCCGGAATCGAAGCATTCCACGACCAGTGGCCGGTAGAGGACGGCCAGCGCCAGCATGGTGAGCGTGGCGATGGCGGCGATGAGCAGCAGCGAGGCGTTGTCGAGGGCGAGCACGGAGCCGAACAGCACGTGCAACAGATCGAGGTTGCGACCGCGCAGGGAGACGATCAGCACGCCAGCGGCGAGCGACATCAGGTAGAACGCGGCAAGACTGGCGTCTTCCTTGAGAACGGACGAGCGGGCGACCAACCCTGCGGCCATCGCGACGATCAGGCCGGCGAGGATGCCGCCAATGGTCATCGCGCCCAGCGACAGGCCGAAGGCGAGATAGCCGAGCGCCGCGCCGGGCAGGATCGCGTGGGACATGGCGTCGCCCATCAGGCTCATGCGGCGCAGCAGCAGGAACACCCCGATTGGCGTCGCGCCGAGCGCCAGCGCGAGACAGGCAGCCAGCGCGCGCCGCATGAACTCGAACTCGGTAAACGGGGCGACCAGGAAATCGATGAAGAGGCTCAAGATCACGCCGCCTCTCCGAGCGGGGGGCGATGGCACACCGGGGCGTTGTCGTCGAAGGTTTCGGCCAGTTCGCGTGCGCGGGCAAGGCGTTCGGGGGTGAGCACCGTTTCGGTCGCGCCCAACCCGACGGTCTCGCGTGCCAGCAGCAGGCAGGTCGGAAAGTGGCGCCGGACGCGTTCCAGGTCGTGCAGTACGGCGAGAATCGTGCGTCCTTCGTGGTGCCAGTCGAGCACCAGCGCGAGCAAGTCGTCGGTGGTGCGGGCATCGATGGCATTGAAGGGTTCGTCGAGCAGCAGCATCTGGCAGTCCTGCAGCATCAGCCGCGCAAAGCGAGCTCGCTGGAGCTGCCCACCGGACAGAGCGCCGATCGGGCGATGTTCGAGACCGCCCAGCCCCACCTGTTCCATGACGTGCATGACCCGTTCGCGGGCTTGCGCGGAGAGCCCCCGAAACCCGCCGAGTTGACGCCACAGGCCGGTTGCGACCATGTCGAAGACGCTGATCGGAAAGCCTCGGTCGAGCTCGCTGAGCTGCGGCAGATAGGCGATCTCGTTGGCGTCGAGGCCGAACTCGAAGCGTCCCTGCAGCGGGGGCAACTCACCCACGAGTGCTTTCATCAGGGTCGATTTGCCGGCGCCGTTGGGCCCGACGATGGCAACCAGGGCACCGCGCGGAATCTCGCAGTGCAGATGGTGGACCGCCGGGTGGCGGTCATAGCCGAGGGTGAGGTTGTCGAAGCGCACCGCAGGCAGCACTGGGCGCGCGCGAGGCTCGGCGAAAGCTCTGGCGGTTGCCGCTTCGGGAGGCGCGGCGACGGCGTCTTCGGCGGTGGTTGCGCAAGGTACGTTCATCGCAATGCCCAGATGACCGCGGTCCACAGCAGGCCGATACCGCTGGCGGCGAGCGCCAGTCGCGCCGCGACTCCCGAACTCATCAGCGTCCATCTGGCGGCAGCCGGGCGTGGGGCCTGACGCCCGCCACTGGCTGAATGGGAATGAAGGTGCTGTGCTGGTGGGGGGGGCATGGTCGAGAGCGGGCTGGTGTTGTCGTCATGGCGCCCGCGCAAACGCGGTCGCGATTCGTCAGAGGAGTTTGTGTTCGTCAATGCAACATTGTAGCATTTGCGCTGTCTTTCGAGAAAACGCCAAGATCGGTTCCTCGTTCGCCAGCTCTGGCCGGAGGGGCCAACCGGGTTCTTGCGGCACCCTCGCGAAAGTTCTCGGTTCCAAGGGTCCGTGGTGTCGTCCGACATGCCGTTCTTGACAGTTCAGTCGTCTTGATGAAGGAGTATCTCATGCAATCTGTCTTCTCGACCGCCGCCCGAGTGGCGCATTTTTCGCGGCGTCCGCTCGCGGCCTTGACTTGTGTAGCGGCTATTGGTTGGGCCTCGGTCGCTTCCGCTCAACACGGTGCGCACGAACATGGAATCGCCGATCTGCGCGTCGCCATCGACGGTCAGACCGTGCTGATCGAGTTCGATAGTCCGCTTGACAATCTGGTGGGTTTCGAACACGCCCCGTCGACCGACGAGCAGCGTGCGCGCCTTGCCGACGCCGAGCGGATGCTCAAGGACGCTCCACGGGCGTTCTCGTTGCCCACCGCAGCGGGGTGCGTGCTGGCTGAGGTTCAGCTCGAATCGCCTTATCCGCAGGAGGAGGGGCACGACCACGGTCACAGCCATGACCACGGTCACAGCCATGACCACGGTCACAGCCATGACCACGGTCACAGCCACGACCATGGGCACAGCCACGATCATGGGCACAGCCACGATCACGATCACGCGCATGCAGACATGTATGTGGTGTATCAGTTCGAGTGCGCGACGCCCGCCGCGCTCGATGCGATCGACGTGCATCTGTTCGAGGCTTTCCCGCGCATGCATACGCTCCGCGCTGAGGTTGCGACGCCGGGCGGGCAGAGTGCCGCACGCCTCGACAAGTCGAACACCCGGCTGGGGCTGTGAGAGAATTGTCCCGGGATGCCATCCGGTTGGAGCACGTCCGCTTTCGTTGGCCGAAGGCGGAGCGGCTCTGCCTGGATGTGCCCGCGTTCAGCGTGAGCGGTGGCGAACGGGTGTTCATCCACGGCCCCAGCGGCAGTGGCAAGTCGACCCTGTTGTCGTTGATTGCGGGGGTCGTCGATCCCGAGCAGGGGCAGGTGGAAGTGCTCGGCCAGGCGCTGGGCGAGATGCAACCGCGCCAGCGTGACCGGTTTCGTGCGGCGAACATTGGTTTCATCTTTCAGCTGTTCAATCTGCTGCCCTACCTTTCGGCGCTGGAAAACATCGTGCTGCCGTGCCGCTTCTCCGCCGAGCGTGCGCGTCGCGCGGCCTCTGGGGTGCGCGAGGACGCGCTGCGGCTTGCCGGGCGGCTGGATCTGGATCCGGCGTTGCTGAACCGCCCTGCGTCGGAATTGTCTGTCGGACAGCAGCAACGGGTGGCTGCGGCGCGGGCGTTGATCGGCAGCCCGGGGCTGATCATCGCCGACGAGCCGACTTCGGCGCTGGACGCCGACCGCCAGCAGGGCTTTCTCGATCTGTTGCTTGCCGAGACCGCGCGGACCGGCGCCAGCCTCATCTTCGTCAGCCATGACGACCGGCTGGCCGCGCGTTTCGGTCGTGTCGTCGATCTGCGTACGATCAATCAGGCCCGGTAGCAGGGGCGACCCAGGCGGCCGCTGGAGACCGCCGGAGGAGTGGAACGGCCGAGCCCTGTCCGAAAAAAACGTCGTGCCGCCTTGCTCACGCGTCGCGCAGAGCCCACCACAACCCAAGCTTTCAAGGGATTCTCGAACATGACTCCGCTCTGGCATCTGACTCTTCGCAGCATCGCCAATCGCCGGCTGACGGTCGGGCTGACCGCGCTTGCCGTGGCGCTTGCCGTGGCGATGCTGCTCGGCGTTGAGCGTTTGCGCACCGACGCGCGCGAGGGGTTTGCGCAGACCATCTCGGGAACGGACCTGCTGGTCGGTGCGCGCGGTGGACCGGTTCAGTTGCTGTTGTATTCCGTGTTTCACATTGGCGATGCGACCAACAACGTGTCGTGGCAGAGCATGGAGAAGATTGCCGCGCATCCGCAAGTCGAGTGGCTGGTGCCGATCTCGTTGGGGGATTCGCATCGCGGGTTCCGCGTGGTGGGCACGACGACCGGCTTCTTCGAGCACTATCGCCATGGACGTGGACGCGCTCTGGCGTTCGCCCGCGGTGGGCCCTTCGATGGGGTATTCGATGCCGTGGTCGGCGCCGAGGTCGCGGCGCGTTTCGGCTATGAGCCCGGTCAGTCCATCGTCGTCACCCACGGCGCGGGTGAGGTCAGTTTCGCCGATCACGACGACAAGCCGTTCACCATCGTCGGTGTGCTCGCGCGCACCGGGACGCCGGTCGATCGCTCGGTGCTGGTCAGCCTCGAGGCCATCGAGGCGATTCATCTCGACTGGTCCGGCGGTGCGCGAATTCCCGGTCTGCAGATTCCGGCGGAGCAGGTAAGACGCTTCGACCTGACACCAAAGGAGGTGACCGCGGCGCTGGTCGGACTCACCTCACGCGTCGCCGTGTTCCGTGTGCAGCGCTATATCAATGGTTTTGAGGACGAGCCCTTGCTGGCGGTTCTGCCGGGCGCGACACTGCAGCAATTGTGGAGTATCGTCGGCATTGTCGAGCGGGTGCTGCTGGCCGTGTCGGCGCTGGTCGTGCTCGTCGGCCTCTCGGGGCTGATTGCGGTGGTCATCGCGACGCTGGGTGAGCGCCGGCGCGAGCTGGCGATTCTGCGTGCGATGGGGGCGAGTCCACCGCAGGTGTTCGCGCTACTTGCTCTGGAAAGCCTGGCGATCAGCCTGATCGGGTGTCTGGCCGGGTTGGGCATGGTGCAACTCGGGGCGTGGTTTGCGGGTCCATGGCTTGAGCTGCACTATGGCTTGCTGCTCAGCGCGGGATGGCCGTCGCCGGGAGAGTGGACGCTGCTCGGCGGTGTGGTGTGCGCGGCATTCGTGGCCAGCCTGGTGCCGGGGCTGCGGGCTTATCGCTACTCCCTTGCGGATGGCATGACGATCAGGATGTAGGAAATGCAATCGATTCGGATCTGGATCATGATGATGGCGCTGGTTTGTGTGCCGGTGCCCGTGTTGGCGCAGGGTGCTGACGGTGCAGGGGATTTCGAGATCGGCGACCGGCTCGCGGCGGACAGTGTCGGCAAGCTGGTCGATGGCTTTCGCGAGCTGACGTGGGACGATCTGATCCCGCCGGACTGGTTGCCCGAAGACTTGTTCGCGGGCCTGTTCGATAACGCCGACCTCGATGCGATCGACGATTACGACCCGCGGGCGATGGAGATCATGGAGAAGATCCGGGAGGTCTGGGACGCCGCCCCGGTGGTCGAGCGTCTCGATGGTCAGCGAATTCGCATTCCCGGTTTCGTCGTGCCGCTGGAAGGGGATGGCACGCACATCTACGAATTCCTGCTCGTTCCGTATTTTGGCGCCTGCATTCACGTTCCGCCGCCGCCGGCCAACCAGCTCATCCATGTGATGCCGGACGAGGAAATCCCCGCACGCTGGAACATGGTCCCGGTGTGGGTCAGTGGTGTTCTGACGGTGGCCCGCTACGACTCGGAGATGGGCGTTTCGGGGTATCAGATGCGGGGGATTCGGGTGGAGGAGTATCGGGAGTAATGTGAACGCGCAAAGCGCTGCTCGCGACGCCCGCTCCTGTCCAGGCCGAAAGGGGGGCTTTGTCCGTGTGCCTGGACGATCAGCGAGCGGTCAGCATCGCGGACAACTCGCGCTCCAGAAGCTCAGCGTCTCCCAGATTCAGTTCCAGCAGTCGGCGCAAATGCGTGACGCTATCCAGGTCGATCGTAGTCCAGGTAATGCCGATCCGGGGAGGTTCGGTGTGGGCGATCCGGCCGTTCATTCTGATCGTGCGCTCATCATCGAGTTGCAGTGATAGTACGCAGAGCGCCTCCGAGGCGACCGGGCAGAAGTCGACCGAAAGCAGGGCACCCTTGAGCGAAAGATCAAGTACGTCGCACGCCTGATTCCGCTCGTCCACGCACAACGTTGCTTTGCCGTGAAACGGGATGCGCGAGAATACACGCCGTTGAGGGTTTATCATTTCGCGAAGCCTCTTGCAATCTTCATTTTCGAGTCGTAGTGTGCCCTACTTGATGCGCAGTGGGAAGCGGGCTGTGGCGTTTCGGGGTTCGACGACAAGCTGGCGCGCCGTGATCCTGATGTCGTCTCCCGATGTGCGCGGTTCGAGTTTGTGAACGAGTGTGGCCTCTGGGCCGAACATGCTGGCACTTCAACGGAAGCCGGTGACAAGCCGGGGTAGAATGGATCGATGCGGGAACACAGGGTGCGAGAGTCGTGACGTATGCAGGGAGTCAAACCATGGGGGAGGTTGAATCAGTCGGAGGCAGAAGCGAGCCGATTGGCGAGACCGCTCAGGATGTGCTTCTTGAATGCGTGCTTTTGGTCGCCCGCTCCCACGGCCTTGCAACGACCGTCGATGCATTGCGCGCAGGATTACCACTGGATGCCCATGGCCTGACTCCGTCGCTGGTAAATCGCGCTGCGCGCCGCATCGGCTTCACCAGCCGCGTGGTACGGTGCCCCCTTGACAGAGTCAATCCGGACTTGCTCCCGGTGATTCTCCTTCTCGACGAAAACGACGCCTGTGTTCTCGTCGAATCCGATCTGACGGCGAATACGGCCCGTGTGGTCTTTCCCGAACTTGGCGATGCGGTGCTTGAAGTCTCTCTCGATCGCCTGAGAGAACGTTACACGGGGCGCACGATTTATCTCCGCCCCAGGTTCCGCTTTGATGCCCGCACGAACGCAGTTCGGACATCGTCACGCTCGCACTGGTTCTGGGGAGTCGTCGCAGACAACCGTTCCTTGTACCGAGATGTGCTGCTTGCCGCGTTTCTCATCAATGTTTTTGCGCTGGCCATGCCATTGTTCGTTCTGAACGTCTACGATCGCGTGGTGCCGAACAATGCCATCGAAACGCTTTGGGTGTTGTCGGCAGGTGTCCTCATCGTTCTGATTGCCGATTTTTGCCTGCGTACTTTGCGCGGGCGATTTGTCGATCTTGCTGCCAGTCGAATCGACGTGACCCTCTCGGCGGACATCATGGCGAGAGTGATGGGGATGCGACTTGAAGACCGGCCAAAGTCGGTTGGATCCTTTGCCGCGAATCTGCGAGCGTTCGAATCGGTACGGGACTTTGTCAGTTCCAGTTCGGTTGTCGCCTTCATCGATTTGCCGTTTGCATTGATGTTTATCGCAGTCATTGGCTGGATCGCCTTGCCGATGGTGCCGATCTTCGGAATTGCGATCGTCCTGCTGCTGATCTACACGATCATCGTCCAGCGCCGGATGCATGCGCTGTCGGAAACGGCGTATCGTGCCGGATCCCAGCGCAATGCGACGCTGGTCGAGGGGCTTTCCGGTATTGAAACCATCAAGGCAATCGGGGCCGAAGGGGTCATACAGCGCAAGTGGGAACAGAGCGCCGGTCTCCTGGCGTACACCATGTCCAAGCTGAGGGCGGCTTCAGCTTCGGCATCGAATGCAGCGACATGGCTTCAGCATGCCGCATCGGTTTGTGTGATCATCGTCGGGGTCCATCTGATCCAGAATGGAAGCCTGACCGCTGGAGGTCTGATCGCGTGCTATCTGCTGTCGTCCAGGGCAATGACACCCGTCGGGCAAGCTGCGAATCTGCTTGTTCAATACCATAAGGCATCCACTGCCCTGGAGTCTCTCGATAAGGTGATGACCCGCGAGGTCGAGCGCCCGGAGGCGACTGCGTTCATCAGTCGCAAACGTTTCAATGGAGAGATCGAGTTCCGGAAGGTAGGATTCAGCTATCCGGGATCACCAAATTCAGTGCTGACCGATGTCTCGTTCAAGATCCGGGCCGGGGAGCGCGTAGCCATTCTGGGGCGCGTCGGGTCGGGGAAGTCCACGGTGGAAAAGCTGATCCTCGGCTTGTATCGTCCGTCGGAAGGAACGGTGTTGATCGATGGAATCGACGTGCGGCAACTGGATCCCGCCGAGCTTCGACGAAACGTCGGCTACGTCCCGCAAGATGCGACGTTGTTCTACGGCAGTTTGCGGGAGAATCTGACCATTGTGGCTCCGCTCGCGGATGATGAGGCAGTCATTGAGGCTGCGCGGATCGCAGGGCTGTCGAATTTCGTCAATCGCCACCCTGATGGTTTCGAAATGCAGGTCGGAGAACGTGGGGAGAAGCTGTCAGGGGGGCAGCGACAGGAGGTCGCGCTCGCGCGTGCATTGTTGCATGCTCCCCCTGTCTTGCTGCTTGATGAACCCACTGCGGCCATGGATCAGGCGAGTGAAACCGAGGTTCGCAAACGTCTCGGCGAGTTTGCTGCTGGGCGAACCATGGTTGTTGTCACGCACCGCACATCACTGCTGGAGATGGTCGATCGCATCATTGTTCTCGATCAGGGACGAGTCGTGGCCGATGGGTTTAAGAAGGACGTTGTCGAGGCCTTGCGACAGGGGCGAATCGGGAGGGTCGTTTGATGGATCGCGCCCGAGTGCGCGTGCTCCGAAGGGCCGAAAGCAAGGGGTCTTCTGCCCGATCGAGATTCCGCGACGACAGTGCATTGGATTGGCTGGATGACGCGGAACGCGCAATTCTTGCTCAGGAACCTTTGCGGGCTCGAGCCCTGTTGTGGACCGTGTTCGGGGTGCTCGTCGCGCTGCTGCTGTGGGCGAGCTTTGCCGAGATTGATGAGGTGGCGCGAGGGCAGGCGCGCGTGATCCCGTCTTCTCAGTTGCAGATCGTCCAGGCTGTCGATGGGGGCGTCGTGGAGGAGTTGTTGGTTCGAGAAGGGCAGGTGGTCGATGAAGGTGACCTGTTGCTGCGAATCGATCCGACCCGCTTTGTGTCTTCCCTGCGCGAAACACGAGCCGAATACCTGTCCCTGCAAGCGAAAGCGGCGCGACTGACGGCACTGACCGAACTGACGCCACTCGTCTTTACGGACGAGGTGTTGAGCGAAGCGCCTGAAGTGGCCGCGCACGAACGTCGCCTCTATGATTCTTCGATGCAGAGCATGAGTGCTCAGTTGTCGATTGCCAGGGAGCAACTGGCACAGCGGCGCCAGGAACTCAATGAGGCTGCGGCGCGAAGGACCCAGGCTGCCAGCGGACTGGATCTGGTTCAGCAGGAGTTGTCGGTGACGCGTCCGCTGGTGCAAAGCGGAGCCGTTGCGGAGGTTGAAGTACTACGTCTCGAGCGGGAGGCGGCGAGGTTGCGCGGGGAGCGTGATCAAGCGGCTGCGCAGATATCACGATTGCGAGCTTCGGTGGAAGAAGCAACGAGCAACATCGAAGAGGTCGAACTGGGTTTGCGCAATCGCATGAGAATGGAACTGTCTGAAACCTTGGGGAGGCTCGCCAGCCTCACCGAAGGGAGTCTGGCGCTGGCGGATCGTGTTCGACATGCCGAAGTTCGATCGCCGGTTCGCGGAACTGTCGTGCGGTCCCGTGTTACTACGGTGGGGGCGGTGGTGCAACCAGGGAGGGAGGTCATCGAAATCCTGCCGATGGACGATGCCCTGGTTCTCGAAGCGCGCATCTCGCCCAGGGACATTGCGTTCTTGCGTCCAGGTCAGGACGCAAGAGTGAAATTCAGTGCATATGATTTCAACATATATGGAGGTCTTGATGCTCGCCTCGAGCATCTGAGCGCGGATGCGATCACGGATGAACGTGGCGGCACGTATTTTCTGGCCCGGGTGCGTACAGTAGAGTCCAGCGTTGGCGAAGACTTGCCAATCATCCCGGGAATGGTAGCGACTGTCGATATCCTGACCGGCAAGCGGACGATTCTGCAGTATCTGCTCAAGCCGATTACGCGAGCACGAGCGAATGCGTTGACTGAACGATGAACAGGCACATATTTCTGACCGCCCCGAACGTGGCACCGAGTTCGCGTTGGCGCGTGGCTTTTCCGGATGGTTTGGAGGTTGACGCGGTGGCGCGGCTTCACGCGAACGAGACCTGCCTGCTATGGGTCAGTGTGGGCCATCCCAACTGGTTGGAGTTGCTCGAATGCGCGCGAGCGAGTCTTCCTGATGCCGCGCTTGCGGTCGTCTCGAACCGTCCGGACCGGGCCGAGGGTATTCAGGCGTTGATGGCGGGAGCGAGAGCGTATTGCCACGGGCTTGCCGCTCCTGCACAGTTCCGCGAGGTTGCACTTGTACTGTCTCATGGCGGGCACTGGATCGGAGCGGACCTGATGACCACGCTGGTCCGCGGTGCCCATACCCTGCGAATGCCGAGCAATGCCGTCGCAACGTTGGTGGATTTGTCGGAACGCGAAAGCGAGGTGGCTTCGGCCGTTGAAGCTGGGCTGGCAAACAAGGAGATCGCGCGCAGGCTGGGTATTACCGAGCGAACGGTCAAGGCTCACTTGAGTTCCATTTTCGAAAAACTGGGTGTCCGGGACAGATTGCAACTCGTAGTGCGGTTGTCTGCCATGCGTGCCTCATGTGACCTGGAGGGTCACTCATGAATTTTGTCCTGAGAGACCGCTGCGGACGAATCATGGCGGTGGCGCGGGAGCCGGATATGAGCGAAGTGAGTGGCTGGACCTCGATCGCCAGCGATGATCCCGAATTCGTCGCTTTTCTGGATTCGATGCATCCAGCCGAAGGGCACTCGCGAGGTCCCGCCGATGCGCGGACCGGTGACGTGGAGGCGACAGACGCGGGTTTGATCCGGGTGCTCGAAGATCTGGTGAATCTGCTCGTCGAGAGAGGCGTGATCCGCTTCACGGATCTTCCGCCTCCAGCGCAGGCCAAGCTTACCGAGCGTCTGAACAAGCGTGCTGAACTACGCAAGCTGGTGCTGCTCGACGACGAGAGCGATGTGATCTGACATCTTCACCGTGAAGCGTTAATGATTTCACGTTTTTTATATTTCACGGACGAAAATCGTACGAATGGACAATGCCTCAACAGCCTCCGCTCGGTTAAGGTAGAAACAACAGAAGAAGTACTGGGGTTGCTTGCGTCGTTTTGCGACGCAGTCTAGTTGGAGTGAGTGTCATGGTTCAAGTGGTTGCTACGGTTGTTGCGGTTTCGGGGCGCGTGAGCGCGGTTGATGAGAATGGGGCAAGTCGTGTCCTGAGCACCGGTGACGTGCTGTTGGAAGGAGAGACGGTAGTGGCCGACGTTGGCGCCAGTGCCCAGCTGAGGCTGTCCCCAGACGAGCTTCTGGATGTTGCTTCCGGAGAAAGTCTGCTGCTGAGCTCTGACCTCAGCGACACCTCGCGTCCAGATGTTCAGGATGCCGCGCTGGATGACGCAACGGTCGAGCAATTGCTTCTCGCGCTTGAAGACGGGCTTGATTTTGACGACCTTTTGGACGCGCCCGCCGCAGGCCTCGCGGGTGGGGGCGGCGAAGACGGGTTCGGTTTCATGCGCCTGGATCGCGTGGATGAGGGAGTGGAACCGGTTGTTTTTGATTTTGATCCGGAGCAGAGGGGTTTTGATGGGGAGACTTCTCCATTTTCGGCTCTCGAAGAGATCGAACTGGAGCCGGAACCTGAACCGGAACCTGAACCGGAGCCGGAGCCTGAACCGGAGCCTGAACCGGAGCCAGAGCCTGAACCGGAGCCAGAGCCTGAACCGGAGCCAGAGCCTGAACCGGAGCCAGAGCCTGAGCCAGAGCCTGAGCCAGAGCCTGAACCGGAGCCTGAACCGGAGCCTGAACCGGAGCCTGAACCGGAGCCAGAGCCAGAGCCGGAGCCAGAGCCAGAGCCAGAGCCAGAGCCAGAGCCAGAGCCAGAGCCAGAGCCAGAGCCAGAGCCAGTGAGCTTGCCCCCATAAAACGGACGCCATGAAGTGCGGTTCTAATGCTTCATGGAGGAACGTGAGATGAAAACGAGGATACCGAAACGGATCTATACCGAGCAGTTTCGAGACAGTGCAGTTCGGCAAGTGATCGATGTTGGGCGCAGCGCGAGCGAGGTGGCGCGCAGCCTGGACATTTCGTCGAAGACGTTGGGCAACTGGGTGCGCCAGGCACGGCGTGGCAAGCCGCTGGTCAAGCGCGCGGCCTCGGTGCAGGTCGATGAGGTTCAAGCCGAACTGAGCCGGCTGCGCAGCGAGGTGGCACGACTGCGGATGGACAACGAAATTTTAAAGCGAGCGGCGGCGTACTTCGCGAGGGAGTCGCAGTGAAGTACGCCTGGATTGCGCAACAGGCGGTGCGCTGGCCGGTCATGCGCCTGTGCACGCTGCTTGAGGTTTCGCGCAGCGGCTTCTACGCGTGGTGCCGTCGCAGTCCGTCGGCGCGGGCGCGCAGCGACGAGGAGCTGGTGGTGATGCTGCACGCATGCTATCGCCACCATCGGGGCAAG
>ERZ869909.260-NODE-260-length-74858-cov-20.663885_pt1 | contig 74858 bp, 72 predicted proteins | sample MGYA00520892_ERZ869909 | MGnify/ENA primary metagenome ERZ869909 (study PRJEB32215, sample SAMEA104723947) | bioreactor metagenome | biome: bioreactor; feature: anaerobic bioreactor; material: water | place: China | collected 2015-03-12 ...
TTAGATTATTTTGATGTTCCATTCTTTAAAGACTGGATTCGCATTGTATGGTATGGCATTGCTTATTTACCGGTAGGGTTACCGGTGGTTAAAGAAGGCTGGAAAAGTATTAAAAAAGGTGATGTTTTTACCGAGTTCTTTTTGATGTCCATTGCCACCATAGGGGCTTTTATAATTGGGGAATATCCTGAAGGTGTCGCAGTAATGTTGTTCTATGCCGTAGGCGAATTGTTCCAAAATGCGGCCGTCACAAAAGCCAAAGGAAACATTAAAGCCTTACTGGATGTGCGCCCCAAAGAAGCCAATGTGTATCGCAATGGTGACTATGCAAGCGTATCACCGGAAGAGGTTGCCATTGGCCAAAAAATACAAATTCGTGTTGGTGAAAAAGTCCCCCTGGATGGTGTTTTACTCTCAGCAAAAGGGTCATTCAACACAGCAGCCTTAACAGGTGAAAGCAAACCCGATACCATTGTCAAAGGTGATAAGGTTTTTGCAGGAAGCATCAACCTGGATGGTGTAATTGAAATCGAAACAACTAAAGAATTTAAAGACAGCTCCATTGCCCGTATTCTCGAAATGGTACAAAACGCCACAGCCCGTAAATCAAAAACAGAATTATTTATTAGGAAGTTCGCTCGCATATACACACCCATTGTCGTTTTTTTAGCGATAGGTTTAACATTTCTCCCTTATTTCTTTGTAGAAGATTATATCTTAAGGGATTGGTTGTACAGAGCCTTGATTTTCTTGGTGATTTCGTGCCCGTGTGCCTTGGTGATTTCTATTCCTTTAGGATATTTCGGTGGTTTGGGTGCAGCATCAAAAAATGGTATCCTTTTTAAAGGCGCGTCCTTTCTTGATGCTATGACCAAAATAAACACCCTGGTAATGGATAAAACAGGAACTGTTACCAAAGGTGTGTTCAAAATCAAGGAAATTAAAGTGATGGGGTGGGAAGAAAAGGAATTTATGAAATACCTGATGGCTATGGAAGAACAATCCACACATCCCATTGCACAAGCCATAATGGAGTTTAAAGAAGCCGGAAATGATTATGATGCGCAAGAAGTAACTGAAATTGCTGGTAAAGGTTTAAAAGGAAAGGTAAACGACAAGTGGGTTCTAGTGGGTAATAAAACCTTATTGGATGCAAACAACATAGAAGTGCCCAATGAAATAGAATCCATTGTTGAATCGATTGTTTTAGTAGCAATCGATACTAAATTTGCAGGCTATGTTGTAATTGCAGACGAATTAAAAGAAGATGCCAAAGAGACCATTACGGCACTTCATAAAGTAGGTATTAAAAATATTAGGATGCTATCGGGTGATAAAGATTCTATCACCCAACTGGTAGCTTCCCAATTGGGCATTGAAAATGCAAAAGGAGGATTATTACCTGAAGATAAATTGAATGAGGTGGAAGCCTTAAAACAAAATCCGACTAATAAAATAGCTTTTATTGGTGATGGAATTAACGATGCTCCTGTTTTGGCAGCAAGTGATGTAGGGATTGCAATGGGAGGATTAGGAAGCGATGTAGCTATTGAAACCGCAGATGTCATCATTCAGACAGACCAACCCTCAAAAGTGGTAAAAGCCATTAAAATTAGTCGTTCCACCCGAAGTATTGTATGGCAAAATATCATGTTGGCTTTTGGTGTAAAAGTTATTGTATTGATTTTAGGAGCAGGTGGCTTGGCTACAATGTGGGAAGCTGTTTTTGCTGATGTTGGAGTAGCATTGTTGGCAATATTGAATGCGGTGAGGCTACAACGCATGCATTGGGATTAGTCTCTAAATAATTAAAATTAGTAATTGAATCATAGTCCGTGAGAGTTAATATGTTGTTCATTAGTCATTCGAATTAGTTTAAAAAGGGAGTGTTCAATTAACTGTGTCATCCACCAAAACAAAAACAACATTCCGTCAAATAAACTCCCCGGGTTGCAAAACCCAGCGCCCTCATTCCACATACCCACGGAGGTGGGTATCTCGTCAATTCAACTCCAATCATAAATACATTAATGCTCTTTATTATCAACCCATTCCGGGCTTCCTCTGTCTTTTGCAACCCTCCGCGCTCCCCCACTTCTGTGGTTTTTTGCGTCACAATTTTTGCCCCATACTAAAGCAGCACATTGTGCCATTGCGATTAACGGTCATTGCGAACGTAGTGAAGCAATCCCGCAATGCCACAAAGAGCTGCCCAGCCGCATAAGCAAAAAATCCCGCCACAAAAAACCACCCCAAGCTATATTTACATAATTGGGCGTTTTAATTCAAAAAAAATGCGATAATATTTTTAAAAGGTTATTTTTTTTGAAGTTAAAACTCCATTATGTAAAATAGCCCCTCAGCCAACACGCAATTCAGAACTCCGATTATTAATTAGGGGCTATTCACGAGTACCTATAAAAAACAATAGAAAGGTCACGAGCTAATTAGCCGCGCAGCCAACGCGCAGCTACGTTTTTTTCATTAACAATTCATCTACCCAGAAAGTTTCTTAGATTCTGCTATCATTTCGATGACGTCTCCGAAAGCCCACCCACCCATCCCCGCGAAGGCGGGGACCTCGTGAAATCATTCCCATTTAGAATTAATTATCCTTTTAAACACCATAAATGTGCAAAAAGACAAGCCCTGTGTCGCTTTCAATTTTTAATGTACCTCATCATTATTTTATAAGCTGTTAGTTAAAGAAAGGCTATTACAAGGGGCTTCTCTTTTTGCACCGCTTAGAAAGAGTGCTTTTTTAAAAGCCTATCAATACTTCAAAACCCTCAATCCCACAACGGCCGTCGGCACACACGCAAGCAAAATACTAATAGCATATTCGATTTTACTCCCCCTCTCTCTTTAGGAGAGGGGGCTGGGGCCGTGTCCGCCGAAGGCTGAGGTGAGGACCGTGTGCGCCGCCAGCCTCCAATTAGTAACACATCAACAATCCTCCATTTCAAGTATAAAAAAAGCACCCTTTCCAAACACCACCCATCCCCGCGAAGGCGGGGACCTCATCAATCAAAGTTCCAAACAAAATTTATGTGACTATATACAAACATCGTCTAAAATACATTGCCCAATCCTCGCGCTTTGTCCACCGAAAGTTTACTGAAGGTGGAGGCGGGAAACCGAAGGTTCAGCGTAGCTAAATCGAAGATTCAGCGAAGCTAATCTCGTCATTTTTAGTTCCAAACAAAATAGCAGTCCCAAGATATAGAGAAATACTATTTCACTACCCAATAATCACGCTTATCTAAGGCATAAAATAAAAATAAACTGTAACCTGTAATCAATAAACTATAATTTGTAATTTAGTTCGCAATTCTGTAAAAACGAGTAATATCCCCATAGTTTTATACCAAATAACGAGTTCATTATTTGGTTGTCTTAATTTGAAAAAATCTATATTTGAAAAATGAATTTACCTGAAATAAAAAATAGTGAAGTTGTCATCTTCAAGCCTAAAAGCGGTCAAACTGAGTTTCAGGTAGTCCTAGATGCTGAGCACGACACAGTTTGGGCTACTGAGCAACAAATTATGGAATTATTTGGCAAAGCACGAAGAACCATTGGGCAGCACATTAATAATATATATAAAGAAGGTGAACTTGACGAGCAATCAACTTGGCGGGAATTCCGCCAAGTTCAAATGGAAGGAGACAGAGAGGTAACCAGAACAGTCTCAATTTATAATTTGGATGTTATTATTTCAGTTGGATATCGTGTGAAATCTCAAGTGGGTACTGAGTTTAGAAAATGGGCAACCCAAAAACTCAAAGAATATTTATTAAAGGGATATTCCATAAATCAGGTATTACTTAAAAAAGAGAAAAATAAAGTTGAATCACTTCAAAAAGAACTGGACACTCTAAACGATGTGATATTTGAAACACAAAAAACACTTACTGATGGATTATTGTCAATTATATCTCACTATTCAAAATCCTTTGAACTACTTGATAAATATGACAAAGACAACCTCTCTTCTGAACATCTAAACAAGGATGTTATTTATGTTATAAATTATAATGATGTCAAAAAAGCAATTCAAAGGCTTAAATCTGATTTAATAGAAAAAGGAGAAGCAAGTGAACTTTTCGGTAACGAGAAAGATGATTCATTTAAAGGAATTTTGGGTAGTGTCTCACAAACAGTTTTTGGTGAATTAGCATATCCTACAATTGAAGAGCAAGCCGTACAACTATTGTACTCAATAATCAAAGGGCACCCTTTTAGTGATGGTAATAAACGCATTGGTTCATTTATTTTTGTTTGGTTTCTTGAACTTAATAATCATCATCTAAACGAAAATGGAGAAAGAAAAATCAATAACAATACCCTCGTTACTTTAGCTTTAGCAGTTGCTCAAAGTTTGCCTGAACAAAGAGAAACAATTCAAAAATTGATTATGAATTTAATAAAAAACTAAATGAGTCCAAGTGTAATTTCGTGATCGATTTCAGCATAAGGCCAATACTGAACCCTTTGATATTGGACCTATTTGTTAGAATAATTATGATAGAACAAGTGGGTTAAGGCATTAGAAGAATGAAAGTCCTTATGAAACAAACTGGCCATCCCAAACCCCTATTCAAAACTAATGGAAAGTTAACCTATAGTTCCTGTAAAAATCAAGGAATATGGAATATGATTCAGTCTCTAAAAAACTAGCCCTATTCGGAAGTCTTTTCAAAGGTCGGGAGGATGTTTTTGCACTCCGGTGGGAAAAAGAAAACAAAAAAGGGTATATGCCTGCTTATTCCTATGACCCATATATGTACAGGCTTCATAAACAAAAGGGTGGTTCTTTCCAAAACTACAAGGACAAAACCTATATAAAAATCGATGATATTCAAATCAAAAAGCATCTGGAGGGAAAACAATCAATAGGTATATACCCTTTGTTAAAGGACAATTCATCAAAATTTATTGTGGCCGACTTTGATAAAGAAGGATGGCAAGAGCAATCAAAAAAAGCCATTTCAATTTGTGAGGAATATGATATTCCTGCTTATCTAGAGCGTTCACGTTCCGGTAATGGTGGTCACGTTTGGATATTTTTTGAAGCTCCATACCCTGCTGTAAAAAGTAGAAAAATCCTAATGGCATTGTTTGAACAGGTGGGTGTGTTTTCTGTTTTCGACAAAAATAACAGCTTTGACAGATTGTTCCCAAATCAAGATTTTCTTTCAGGAAAAGGCTTGGGTAATCTCATTGCACTTCCACTACAAGGCGAAGCAATAAAAAAGCAAAATGCCTGCTTCATCAATCCTGAAACCCTAAAGCCTTATGACAATCAATGGCAATTTTTAAAAGAAATAAAAAGAGTTAATATAAAGCACCTTGATGCCGTTTTTGAAAAACTTTTTGGAAGCAATACAGTTACAACAATTTTACAACCTCAAAACTTTCAAATAAAACTTAAAAACTCAGTCTCATTAAACCGAAATGGTTTACCCCTTGAAGTGATTACCTTTCTAAAAGAACAATTAAACTTTTACAACTCTGAATATGCCATAAAAAAGAACTCTGGCCTGAGCACATGGAAAACAGAGCGATACTTCAAATTGATTGATGAGACAGAAGGTTCCATTGATATCCCAAGGGGGTTCATTGGTAGATTAATAAGATTTTGTAAACAAAACAGTATAGATTACACATTTCTGGATGAAAGAAAACTACTGGAAGATGTTCTGTTCTCCTCAAGTATACAATTATTACCCCATCAGAAAACACCGGTTGAGGTTGCGATACGAAAAGATTTTGGAATTATAGTAGCTCCACCGGGATCAGGCAAAACGATAATAGGCCTTAAACTAATTGAACAAAAAAAGCAACCGGCTCTCATAATTACTCACAGAAAGCAAATCGCTGATCAATGGATAGAGCGCATCGAAACATTCTTTGGTATCCAATGGAAGGAAATTGGAAAAATCGGTCAGGGTAAAACACACATTGGCAAAAAAATAACCGTTGGATTAATTCAATCTCTGACTAAAAAAATCAAAGAAAATCCAAAATCACTCACTTCAGTATTCGGCACCATTATAATTGATGAGTGCCATCACATCCCCGCCAAATCCTTTCGGGATGCGATTCATCAATTATCACCATATTACCAATATGGTTTGACAGCCACACCATTTAGAAAAACAAATGATGAAAAGCTGTTATTCATCTATTTAGGCGAAATAATATCAGAAATCAAACCACAACATATCGCCACATTCAAAAAAGCAAGGGTAATAGTAAGAGAAACATCTCTTGAAGTTCCGTTTAACTCCAAAACTGACACTTTTGAAACCGTTTCCAAAATACTTATCCACGATTCGGAAAGAAACAAAATGATTTTAAATGATGTCGAAATAGAAATAAAGAGTGGTAGAAAAGCTGTAATAATCACAGAACGCATAGAACACATTATAAGCCTATATCAATACCTTAAGAACCGTTTTGAAGTAATCACCCTTTCTGGAGATGATAGTAAACGTGAGCAAGAAGAAAAATGGAAAAGTATCCAGAAGGGTAATTATCAAGTTATCATAACCACCGGTCAATATTTTGGAGAAGGTACAGATATTAAGCACATATCCTGTTTATTTTTGGTATATCCATTCGCCTTTAAGGGTAAACTTATCCAATACATTGGTAGGGTGCAACGCTCTGAAATCAAACCAATAATCTATGATTACAGAGACATGCTAATACCATATCTTGAAAAACTATTCCTAAAACGCAATGTATATTACCGGAACCTTGACCAACAGGCTACTTTATTTGATGATCTGGATGAAAATTCAATTCAGAATTCCAAATCTCAAAAAATCGAAAAAATAGTTCGAGTTCCCATACATAATCTAGATTTTCATTACGGTATGGTTTGTTTTTCATACAAGTTACCACAATCCCCAACTTTGCTTGAATTTGAAATAGAAAACGAAGAAATCCAACCTGCTTTTGAGGTGCTGAAACCCTATTTTTCTAAAGTTCTTCACTCAAATTTTATTAATGTACGCATTCAGGTTGAGCTTGAAAATGATAAGGTGGTTTCACAGATTGCATTTTCAGAAGAAATTGACCGCATCAATAAAGAAGTAATTGAGAGCGTAAAATTTCAGTTTGTTGAGCAACAGTTTATTCGAAAAAAACAAGGTGAAATTCCGGCGAAACAAGAAGAAGAACTTAAGAGTACAATTATATACTAATCATAGCGGAAAGCAGACCGCTACCCGATTAAAACGAAATATGTTAGAAAAACTCAAATGTCCTAAATGTGGAATTTACACAATTCTCAAGGATGGTGTTCCAAAACGAGCATACAGTTTTGAAGACTGTCGAAGAGTTTGCATAGATTGTAAAATTGGGTATTCAAATGCTAAATATAGACCAACCATAATTCATAGAAATTACCTAGACAATATTCCATTCGAAGTTACAAATGATTTGGATTTCGCTCTTGATAATTCACTTAATGAATTAAATAAAAAGAACAAAAAAAGCAAATTTGGATATTCTACCTCGGAAGATGCTTTGACCTGGAGTTTTTTTAAATACTTTGTACTCAAAAATAAGTTGAAAAATTTATTAAACTTATTAAATATCGTTACTTCTGAATCGACTTATAATCTTTATTTGTGGGGAGCAAATATTAACACTAATAGCCAATCCACTTATCTAAAAGACAAATTCATTGAATTTTCAGATTTTCTGGGCGAAAGTCCAAGGCATAGGACCGAACCGGACGTAATTATTGAACTAAATGATCAATTAATTTTTATAGAGGTTAAATATTTAAGTAAAAACGAAATTAGTAATGATAAAAGCAAATTTTTAAAGTATAAAGTTTCTAATATCGATTCCAAAGCTATGTCTGAAAGTGGCCACTATGAGATTTTTCGAAATTGGGCATTTGTATCACATCTTAGTAAGGGAAAGAAGTTTTCCCTAATCAATTTAGGTTTAAAAAAATTATTTAAAGACAATAATAGAGAAGCGCTAGCGAAGTTCGAAGGATTATTAAAATCCTCAAACGGGCAGTTCGTAAAATTAGCTTGGCAAGATATTTTTGAAAAAATTAAAAACAATAGTCAGGAGTACGACACTTGGTTTATAGACTATTTAGAGAAGAAATTAACTGCCAGTCGCTAAAACGCTAGCATTAATCAAAAACACAGCAACACGTGCGTATAGTCTTAACGCCTAGTAGTCTTAAAAGCCAAAGCTTTCAATTCTTGCTCAACCCTTGATATCCCATATTTCACGGCCACTTCCCTCCATTTTGAAACGGCATGCAATACCTCATCCTTTATTTCAGTGGCTCTTTTCCGGGACAATCTAAAAAACTCAGCTACCTCCAGGGCAAGATTTAAATCTAACGAATTATCCTCATCAGAGATATTTAGTTTTAATCCGGTACCGGTTTCAACAGGGTTAATATCATAAGCCGGCGATAACACCCAGCCCTCATCAGTTAATAAAAAACCGTGATTGCGAAGATGGTCATCTGTATTGGAAACACAAATACTAAAAACGATTCTTCGCCATAGCTGCTCCAGGTCTAAATCTACATTGGCGCCATATTTCTGTATAAACTCCACAAGTTCCAGATAACTGGCTCCGTCAGTATAATCTTGACCATCAGTATATCCAAGCATGGTCATAGCAGAAGCAAAGTGTATGCGCTGCCCGTCTTTACCACGGTCAAATCGCTTAGTGAGAAAAGTATAATAATTAGAAGAGAATTTTTGAGCTTTCGAGGTTGCCATATTAATTCCGGCTAAAATGGCCAACTCATAGGTTACAATCTCCCAACCGCCAATATCTCCTTGATCGTTCCTGCTTGGAAACTTGGCTATCCAAAGGCCGCCATCAGCATCTACAATACTGGCCTTAGGCCTTGCTCCACCCAATGATGCCCCGGGTGCTATGAGCATACTTAACCATTTTAAATAGTCCGGATCATCAATAACATCATCATCCTCTAGCCTTAAACTGATTTGTTCCAATTCCCTAAGAGAAGCCCAGGGCGGGCTAGCCATTTTCCTATTATCATTTAAAAAGGGCCCATCTTCCTCTAATTTAAACCTTAATGCACCCATTCTATGACCATCATAAACTCCAAGTAGGTAATCGGTTTCAAATAATTTTTTTTCTTCTCTCTCCTCAGCTCTGGCAAGAGCAGCTTCTCTCCTGCGCATTAAAATTCGGCCCCATCGATCCGGCGACGAATCCAGAAATATTCCAAAATTTTCTTGACCCTCATTGAGATAATGAAGCCCGGAATACAATTGCAAACTTGGGTCTAACAATTGAGCGGGTTCACTTTGCAACCATTCATTATTATATTCAAAAGAAAACACCTCTTTACCTTTTAATCGTTCAGAGTATAACATTCCCATAAGCTTAGGACTTTCAATTCCTGCCCAATGTGCATAGACGCTGATTTCCCTTTTATTATCTTGTTTTGCCATGATTACCGCTTCGTTTGGGTGCTCTCTCGTTTGTGCTTATACTGGCATCTTGCAATTTCCTGCCTAATTCATCATCCTTAGCTAGTAAAAGAAAGTCTTTTTCCAATCCCAACACCTGCAAGACCAACAAATAGGAACCAATACTCACCGTTGGTTTACCCTGCTCAATAGCAGTCAAAGTAGGCCTGCTAATATTTGCACGCTCAGCCACCTGTTCAGAACTAAACTTTCTTCTCAAGCGGGCAAGTTTAATATTCTCTCCCATTTCTTCAAGAATCCTTCTTGTCTTAGGCAATATAACTACTTTCTTTTTTGTCATAACACAAAATATATTTTACAAATATAGTGATTTTTGTTAATTATATTTAGCATTATATAAATATCCCCGCAAAAGCGGGAAACCGAAGGTTCAGCGTAGCTAATCTCGTCATTATTAGTTCCAAATTCAATTGCAGTCCCGAGTCCCTTAAAAATTAAACGTCATTGCGAGCGCAGCGAAGCAACCTCGTCATTAAAGCAAAAATGCCATCAAAATCCGAAAAGTTAAACTCCACAAAAAAATGGAAATATTCCAAACTTTAAAATAAATTTGTAAACTATGCTACTAAAAAACCTGCATCAAAAACCAAACATCATTTTCTACAGGGCTGAGGTCAAAACAGCCTTGGAGCTTTTATATGTGAGTAGCGGCATCAGCGCAGGTTTCCCATCCCCGGCAGATGATTTTTTAGATTTAAACATCGACCTCAACAACCACCTCATCAAAAACCCCAGCAGCACATTTTACGGTAAGGTGAGGGGCAATTCAATGATCGATGTCGGTATCCACGACGGCGATTTACTCATTATCGACAAAAGCCTGGAACCACGTAACAACAAAATAGCAGTCTGCTTCATTGATGGCGAATTCACGGTAAAACGCATCAAAATTGAAAAAGACACTGTCTGGCTCATCGCCGAAAACAAAGACTATCCACCCATTAAAGTCACCAATGACAACGAATTCATTATTTGGGGAATCGTCATTAACTCTATAAAATACCACTAATGTTTGCCCTGGTCGATTGCAACAACTTCTACGCCTCCTGCGAGCGCGTATTCAACCCGGCACTAAACAACAAGCCGGTAGTCGTCCTGTCCAACAACGACGGTTGCGTTATTGCCCGTTCCAACGAAGCCAAAGCCCTCGGCATCCCGATGGGCGCCCCGGCCTTTGAGTTCAAAAAAACATTCGAGCAACACAACATCCACGTGTTCTCATCAAACTATGCACTTTATGGCGATATGAGCAGCCGCGTGATGAACATCCTCTCAACATTCACACCTGATATCGAAATCTACAGCATCGACGAAGCCTTCCTCAAATTTGACGGGTTCAATTTATTCGACCTGCAGCAAATAGGTGAGGAGATGAGGTACAAAATCACCAAAGGCACCGGCATCCCCATTTCAGTCGGCATTGCACCCACAAAAGCACTGTCCAAGGTAGCAAACCGCATTGCCAAAAAGTTTTCAGAAAAAACAAACAGTGTTTACAGCATCGACACCGAAGAAAAACGCATCAAAGCCCTCAAATGGCTTCCCATAGAAGACGTATGGGGAATTGGCAGGCAACACGCCCGAAGGCTCAAAAACCAAAACGTTCACAATGCCTACCAATTTACCCAACTCCCTGACCAATGGGTACGCAAAAACATGTCAGTAGTAGGTTTACGATTAAAACATGAACTCGAAGGAATTAGCACACTTGACCTGGAAACCCCGGCTCTTAAAAAAATGATAGCCACCACCCGCTCCTTTGAAAGGATGATGACAAGCTACGATGACATCAAAGAACGCGTGGCCACCTTCTCAGTCTCCTGCGCCGAAAAACTCCGTAAACAAAACTCCCATTGCAACAGCGTGATGGTATTCATCCACACCAACGGCTTCCGGAAAGACCTCCCACAATACGGCCGCAACATCGTAATCAAGCTACCTTACCCAACCAATTCCTCCATAGACCTCATCAAACACACCGAACAAGGCCTAAAAACCATTTTCCGGGAAGGCTACCACTACAAAAAAGCCGGTGTAATCGTAATGGACCTAACCCCAACAAATCAAAAACAACTCGCCCTATTCTCAGAAGAAAACCCAAACCACAACACCATAATGCCAGTTATAGACCGCCTAAACAAAGCTTACGGTAACAACAAAATCAAATTCGCCGCCCAATCCCTCGGCCGTCAATGGAAAATGAAACAGGAAAAGCTTTCCCCACGCTACACCACCAACATCAATGAAGTAATTCTCATAAACACTTAAACTTTATTTCAACCCACCATCCTGGTCATTTAAACAGAAATTGCTACTTTAGATAATAAATATTCGAGAGCAATAAAACCAAATACAATAGCTCAACAATAAATTTTGGTTGATTTATGAAATTATTATCTTAATTAGCAGTTTTAAACAACAACGATTTGGCAGACTTTAAGACATATTACAAAGAATATTTTCAACGAGACATTTTAAATTTCGTCGGGCAAATTCCTGAAAATGGTAATAAGCATTACAACAAAAATGAATTTAATATTCAATATTTCTTTTTAACACCTCAATACAAGTATTTAGACATAATTCCGCCTGACAGACAAGGATTGTTTGTTGTAGCCCTTTATTGGTCAGTTTTGGTTGACCAGACGTTTTATTCCTACTACCGGCATTCATACCAGTCTTTTAAAAAAAATACATTATATCCGAAATTTATCGGAAACTGTACAGCTCCTTCTTTGATGACTTCTGAATGTGGTCACAATCAACACCCTAGAAAAATATTGCAAGCAATAAATGACAGGCTTGACAAAGGAAATAGTTATGGTTTTGACAGAGAAATATTTGAGAAAGACGAAAACAAGAAGGCAAGACCGCAAATTGAATATGACAATATTTTAAAGCAAGCAAAACTTGTAATGAAAGATGAGATAAAAGAGTATTTTGAAACTTACCAACCAGAAATAAGTTGGAGGGAATTTTGGTATAAATGCGAGCAAGAACTATGACGATACAAAAATACTCTCCGCTGGTGCGCGCCTGCCAGCCTTGGGCTGGATTGCATCACGTAACCTATCAACTAAGATTAGATTTCTTGATTAAACCAACCACTAAACCCTCAACTCCCCCTTCTTAACAAGCAACATAAAAAGGTGAATCAAAGTATGCGCCCCATGTTCTTTTCTTAATTTCTTAAGCTCTTTTTCAATCATACTTATACTGTTGGGAATTATTTCCCGCTCCTTCAAATAACGCGATACCTCAGGCTGGGTATAACCATCAGCCATTTTTTTGATAATAAGTTTTTGAATCTTGTTCATATTACTAAAATACATCAATTTTTAAAAATCATAATAAGATCCGTTGACAAACATCAGTATAGCACTTTATCTGCCAATCACAACAGTTTAAATCATTCTCAAATTCCTTATCTTAGTTACCAAATCAAAAATCTAAAATCAAAAATCATCAATCGTTAATCCCATGTGTTTCCACACCTCACAAACCAAAAAAGTAGTTGAACTAGAAAACCGTTTCAAAGTCACCCTGCACAACGATGAGTTATGTGAGGCATACGATAATAATCCGTTTTATCACCTCAACGGCTTCGCCCATCCCGATATGCTCATCATACCCCAGGAAGAACCAAGTGTTCTAGTGCCGGGCAAATGGGGCATCGTCCCCCAAAACAAAACCCCGGAGCAAGTAGAAGCATATTACAAAGAAGCTGTGAAATATGGCGGTGGCCTAAACGCACAATCAGAAAAACTCTTTAACCATTTCATATACAAACACGCCGCAAAATCAAGACGCTGCCTGGTCCCGGTAACCGGCTTCTTTGAACCACACGAGCATAAAAGTAAAAAATACCCCGTCTATATCTCCAGAAAAGACAAAGAAGCATTTGCCCTGGCCGGCATTTATACCCTCATAGGAGGCATCCCCACATTCTCCATCCTCACCAAAGCAGCATCACCCTTATTCCAAAAAATCCACAACAATAGAAAAAGACAGCCCATATTGGTAAGTGAGCGACACGAACAGGAATGGCTGCTGGACAATCTAAACCGTAACCAAATAGAAGAACTTTTGCACACTGTCTATCCTGAACAAGAATTAAATGCTTACACGGTTACGAAAGATTTGTTCAGTCCGAAAGTGAATAGCAACATCCCGGAGATTACAGAGAGGGTGGAGTTTGAGGGAATGGGGTTTGAGGTTATTTAAAACTTTGATTGTGGTTTTGGAATTCCGCCTTCACTTCGGCTTGTCACTCCCTAAAAATGTCTGTCGGTCATTTTCTTGACGCTCAGTCCTGTCTCGATGCAAATTTAGTTTTTGCCTCACTATCGTTAAGTAAAAAATAAATTCACCTGAACTGACAATTCTGTCACCCTGTTCTTGAACATCGAGGATTTTTTTCTCCGAATTTTCAATGAAGAAACATAACAAGGCATGCAGGCAAGCAAATTTGGTACTTGCTATTTGATATTTGGTACTTGTGATTTGTTGATTCAAAAAGAAGTACCGGGAAGTTAGCTTAAGATTGATGCTTCCCGTTACTTCAATAAAAATGGGGCTATGGGATGAGCTGTTAAAATCCCTTTAATCAATTGCAGCAGAAAATCTGCCATTAGTAACCGTTATGGTTCCTTCTGTTGTGCCATAGCCCCCGGCTGTAAATTCAAATGTTCCTTTTAACTGATTGTTGGTATTGCTTGTGATGGTCATGGTGCCGCTTACGTTTTGACCTCCAAATTCCTCACCGGACTGCGTATCTGTATAGACCACCCAAAAGCCGTCTTCATTTACCAAATCACCGACGGTGCCAATGGGATATGTTCCCGGGGCAGGGTTTGCTGTAGGGTTGTTTTCAAAACTTTTATAAAAGACAAGGCTAAAGGTCTGGGTCTCTGCAGATGTCCCATCATTGTTTGAAATTAAGTAAGAGTCTGTGCCTCCCACAACCACTACATAAGAGGAACCGCTTTTCTCACCTTCAACGGCGCCTGAAATGTCAAAAGTGATTTCGTTTGCGCCCACATTTGGGCCATCACCATTACTATCGTCATCGCCATTACAGGCGGTGAAAGCAAAAAGGAGTGTCAAAATAAGAAAGAATGCTGTGTTTTTCATAGTTGTTAGTTTAATTGTTGCTATACTTGTATTGATTAGGTTCTTTTTTTATAGACTACATAGAGTCTGTTATCAGAATCCGGTCTAAGTTGCACACCCACTTTGAGGGTGCCGTCCTCCAGGCTTAGTATATGCCATTGTATGCTGCGCTCGCCTTTGGTGAGGGTGAGGGTCTCGCCGTCGAGCATCCATTCAAAAGTATTTTCTGAAGGCTCACAATTGGGGTTGTATTTCACTTCTTTTGCGGTATGGTCTTCTGCAAAGACTGTATGATCCTTGCCACAATCAGGCTCAGAATGCTTGTGGGGCAATAACCAGCCTTCACCGTCATCACCCATCATGTTTCCTTCTAATTCCCAGGCTCCGGTAAGGGCGGCTTCATCGATGACTTGTGCCGGGGCACCGGGACTCCAAAGCAATAGTACCGTAATAAAAAGGACGGTGGTTTTAAAGATGTTGTTTTTCATATGTTTTGATGTTCTTGTATTTAGGTTTGCATATATAAAAAAAGCCGGAAAACCACGATGGGTCACCCGGCTTAACACTAGCTAATTTATTCTTCACAAAACTCTTGACCCACATTGTCAAACGTGATGTTTGTAACGGTCAGGTTTTCAAAGGGGTCTGAAGTAGATCCATAAAAAGCACAGTTTTGTAAGTCTTTAAAAGTGGTATTACTCACAGTAAGTGCGGGACTGGCGTGCATATAAATAGCTCCTGTATTTTGGATGTTCCCTACCGGGTAATCGCCCTTGGCATTTTCTATTATAGCGTGGTCTATGATGTTGTTTTCCTGGGTAAAGCCAAACATTATACCGCCCCAGTTAGTGCCATTATGGGCTCTTAAGTGTACGGGGGCTGCGGCCGTTCCCATTATCTTCAGACTTAAGTTGTATGGGGGTAGAAAACCATATGGTTGAAGATATGCGCCGGATTTAAACTCCATTTCTACTCCTGCTTCAATAGTGAGGTGGCCGTCTTCTTTAATATGAACACGTCCGTCAACCAGATAAGGCACATCCAGTTTTTTCCAACTTACGGTTTGATCTTCTATTTCATAATAGGATGTCGTGATATTGAAAAAGTCTGAAGCGTTGCCGGCATAAGATGAGGTATTGTCAAAAATATGTGCCATTGCAGCAGAAACTCTAACCGGCACGCCTTGATTTCCTGTGATAGTCAGATTAGAAGTAGATACGGTTGCATTGGTTGTGATACCGTGATAATCTAAACCTATGCTCCCACCATTTCTTATTTCTACATGGTTTAAAGTAAGCGCTTGCGGAGGTGTGCCTGAAACACCCCTTAAAGCCAGACTACCTTCATAAGAGGATGTAAAAGCTTGTGAGCCTGCATATTCAATGACAGTATGTTCTATGATATTGTTTGGGTTGTGTGCTTCTGTTAAGAATATCCCTCTCCAGTACCCGTTTTGTGGGGATGTTCCTGTTAAGATAACCGGCTCATTGGCCGTGCCTGTTATTTCAAAAATTTTGTTGTCTAAGTCCACCAGCATACCCGCATTGTTCTCAAAGGCAATAACTACTCCGGGTTCTACCTTTAGGCTGCCCTCAATTCTGGTCCAACAGGTTATAATAAAATCTACCGGACGCATTGGGTCGTTTTCTAACACCCTGTCTTCACTAAAGTAGTCGCAATCCAGGACAATTGGCGGTAAAATTTCTACAATAGGCTCTTCTATATCATCATCTTTACTACATGATACAAAAAGTATGGTGCTGCATAAAAGCAAGGCAAATAAGTTTGTGGATTTAAAATAATTTTTCATAGTGTCTGTTTTTAGAATAATAATTGATAATTTCTAGTAGTTTGTTATAATAAATGGTTAAGTCCCTTCTCTACTGTTTGATTATTTGTTTTACGCTACTACTGTTTTGGGTTGTTACTTTTACCAAATAAATTCCTGCTGTAAAAGTAGATACATCTATACTGTTTTCGTTTTTCCAAGTTTGGAGTTGTTGCCCCATAATGGTATATATGATTATACTTTCTATATTTTCTTCGGTTTCCAAATGAAGTATATCCTTTACCGGGTTAGGGTACATGGCAATGTGCAAAGCTGTATTGTTAAAAACACCTGTTGATAAAACACTATACTCATAAGCACCCATATCTATGGTGTTATTAAAAACACGGGCATTCCCATCCAGGTCTATCGGGCTATTGTCGCCATCTGTGGGAAATAAAGTGAGGTCCGTATTGGGGTCTCCGGCATCCAGGGCAGGGGAGTTGCCTGAAAGCGTGAAATCGCCACCTGCAGCATCTGCAAATTGGGGGTTTATGGTAAGGCAATCGTCACAATTAAAAATACCTTCGTTAAAAACATCACTATCATCATAAAGAGAATAGTTTCCTGTAAGAACTGCTCCGTTAGCAATTGCGATATCCGGAGCTTCAGCACCTATATTTCCCCATACAATGCTGTTAGTCATAGTCAGGCTACCCATCAAATGATATAATCCACCAGCACCTACTGTGGTTCCTTCGTTTTGAGTGATGGTATTGTTTAACAAGTGTAGTACCCCTGCATTGGTAATAGCACCTCCCGCTTGAGAAGATTTATTTCCGGTAAAAAGGGTGTTGACAAGGGTTGTGATACTACCTTCGTTAATAAGCCCACCTCCGTAGTCACCGGTTGCTTCGTTGTTTTTAAAATACGTATTTTTTATAAGTGCATTGTTATTGTTATTACTGCCAATCATTATTGCGCCTCCCATTTCTGCGATATTTTCTTCAAAAAGTACCTCTAAAAGAGTGATTTCAGAATTAAAAGCTAATAATCCGCCTCCTAATTGAGCAGCTTCATTTCCTGTAAAGGTAGTGTTAGCAAAGGATACGGTACTATTATCTGTATATACTGCACCGCCATAATTAATTTCAATTTTGTTTCCGATAAAAGTGGCGTTAGTGAAATCTACGGTACTTTCTTCGATATACACTGCTCCGCCTTGACCGCCGCCCTGAGCTTCGTTGTCGGTAAATGAAATATCCGTAAATGTCGCATTAGTAGTAGATACATACACTCCTCCACCATCTGAATTTTCTGCAATATTATTGTCAAATACTACATTGGTAAACACTGCGTCCCCACCATAAAGAGCTACGCCACCTGCGGCGTTTCCTGCTATATTCCCTGAAAATGCAACACCGTTCAGTACAATAACCTCATTAGGTGTATAGTTATTAAGTCCGCCTCCACTTACCACAGAAACATTATTTATAAAGTTCACGTCATTGAGTGTTAGTATTCCGGAGTCGTTATACATGCCTCCTCCATAATCAGCTGTATTTTCAGTGAAAGTAACGTCGGTAAGAGTCAGGTTAGAATCTATATTATGGAGACCACCACCGTTAAACGAAACACCGTGGCGAATGGTCAAGCCGGAGATTTGTATGGAATAAGTACCATCGATGGTAATCACACCTCCCGTAGCTTGTCCTGGAATAGCGTGTGCCTGAAGGATGGTTCCGCCAGGTTGAGTGCTTCCGGCTCCTTGAAACGTTAAGTCTTTCTGTATGCTGAGTTGCTCGGTATATACCCCGGCAGCTATGTTGATAACATCCCCGCTTCCGGCCATGCCCATAGCATAATTAATGGTAGCGCAAGCGTTTGAAGGGTCTGTGCAATTGCCGGTGTCTGACCCCGTGCTATCTACATAACGCGTGGTTTGTGCATCTACTCCCATAGTAACTAAAACAAAAGCAATAAGCAATAGTGGTGTGAATTTTTTACTTAGCGGTATGCTTTTGTCTTTTTGTTCTGTATAATTTTTCTTTGAAAAGTTCATTTAGATTACGTATTTATTTGTTGAGAACATTGTATCGTTTTATTTGGGTATTAACTATCAGTCTCTAAACAATAGAGGATTATAAATTAAATTTTACACCCGCCGCTGCTACCAACTGACCGCCGTCTATAAGTACATATTTAAGTTCTGCAAAGGGAACAATACTGCCGCCGGTCTCAATGTTGATACCCCCTCCCAGATTGAGTCCAAAACGCCCGTCTGAAGCTGAGTAACTTTCCCCAAAGAATGTGTCACCATCATAGGAAACTTTTACACTACTGTAATTAAGACCTCCCAAAGCATAGACATCGATGGCCTCACTGGACACAAAATAATAATTGGCATTGGCATTTACTTCGAGCCAGTTGATTTTAATACCAAACTCTTCCTTTGGCAGATAATAAATGATAGAAGGCGAGATGGTAAGGTTTTCCACGATAGGAAATTCGGCATTGGCGCCAATACCCAAATTTTCAATTTCGCTTCCATACGCCAGAAACGCGCCAATTCGGGTATCCTCCTGTGCCTGCGTGGTGCAGAATATCCCTAAAATAAAGATCATTGAAACTACTGTTTTTTTCATTTGTTGTTTTTTTAGATTAAACATTTACCTATTCATACCTTTTAAAAAAGGAAGTAAACACTTGAAATAAAAAAAAATGAAAATAACAGCTCCTGATTTTGATTAATTAAGATGAAAAATCTTGTTTTACAGGGATTTAGTCGTAAGGTGAGAGTTTTAAAAAAAGTTTACCTTTGTATATGTTTACTTTTCCCTCAAATTAGGATTAATGATTAAAGACCAGTATGTAGTAGATAAACTTAAGGAAGAGGATTTCAAGGTACTGGATGAGGTTTATCTTACGTATAAAAAGGAGTTTTTCTTATTTGCCAAGACATTTTCCATTGCAGAAGAGGATATTCCCGATATCTATCAGGAGACTATCATTAGTCTTTATGAAAATATACAGACTAAAAAACTGGAATACCTTACCAGTTCTCTCAAGACGTATTTATTTGCTACTGGAAAGTTTAAAATATACAAGCAACTAAGTAAAAACAAAAGCCTGAACCACGAGGGAAACATCATTCATATATCTGAAGAGATGCAGGTGTTTGAAGCCGAAGTAGAAGAAGAACGGCAACACCTGCTGAAAAGTGGCTGGAGGCAACTGGGGGTAAAGTGCCAAAAGATACTGGAGTTGTATTACTATAACGGAAAGACCCTGGATGAAATACAAAACGAACTGGACTATACTTCAAAAGATGTATTAAAAAGCCAGAAATCACGATGCCTGAAACAGTTAAAAGAATTAGTGAAGAAAAGTTATGAATAAGGGGAGGTTAACAGAAAAATATTTTAGCAACCGGCTTACCGATGCAGAGTTCCGGGAACTGGAAGCGCTTCTGGAGACAGATGCAGCCTTCCGGAAGGAGTTTTACAGGGAGTTGGAACTGCAACAAACCATTGCAAATGAAAAGCACCTGCCATTAAAAAACCGGTTGCAACAACTGGATAAAAAATCCGCCGGGAAAAACCACTGGTACTTGTATGCGGCAGCCGTGGCTGCCCTAATTGCTATCGGGTCCCTCTTTTACAACGTCCAACCTGATTATCAAGAGCTCTATGCAGTACATTTTGAACCTTATCCCAATATCATATCCCCCACCGTGAGAAATGCCTCTGAAGACCCAATGGAAAAAGCATTCAGCTATTACAACAATCGAAAATTTAAAGAAGCTATCGAGGCTTTTGAGGCGTTACATAACAATCATCAAGCAAGCTATGCCAACTTTTATTATGCGATGAGCTTAATGGCAGATAATCAGGTCGAAAAAGCCATTAACGTTTTGGAAAATCCCAATTGGGAAATCCCCGATAAATTGCAAAGGCAAACAGATTGGTACCTTGCGTTGAGCTATTTAAAAATCGAAAATAAAGAAGTGGCAACTCTCTATCTGGAAAAAGTGATTAGGGCGGGCGGCGCTATGGCCACCCAAGCAAAAAAACTACTTCTGAAAATTAAATAGATACTTTAACAAGACTTTAAAAATCAAACGACTCAAAGAAAAAAAAACTAAGGTTGGCATAACAACCTTTTAAGACTTCGTTATTAAACCTTAATACGTTATGTTTGTTTTGCCTCAGGATTTTATTTTATGAAAAAAATTATACTTCTCTTTTCTTTACTGTTTACTATTCTTAGTGTGCATTCCCAAAATACCTGGGAGGATTTAACAAAAACTGCGGATTCCCTCGATTTAATACTGGAGTTTGATACATCTATAACTTTTAGGGCAAAAGCTCTGGAAGAAGCAAATAACCAACCGGACACTATACAAAAAATGCTCTTGGGCTTGCGCATGTTTACCCAAGCCGAACACAACTTCAGCACTGGGCCCCAAGCTTACGCGGAAGCTTATACGTTGATGCAAAATGCAGTGGATACATTGCGGGCAGCCAAAGCAGGGGCAGATAGGATAAGCAAAGCCTATTGGATCTTGAACCTTGCTGCATTTAATTATATGGGAAATCATAAGGATACAGAGTCTTTTTTGAACAAATCCATGGAATACCATTTAAAAAGTCCCAAAATAGATACCTTATTTCTGCTAAATACAATGCACGGTTCGATTTATATGGGAATATTGTCAGGAAATTATGAAAAATCCATTGAAACTTTTAAAAATGGTATTGAACTATTTGACCAATATCAAGTAAAAGAAGGTAAAAACAATAATCTTAAAGGGTATTTGTATGCAAGCATGTCCTTGTTATATAGTTCAAGTTTTTTAGGTGTTCCGCATAGGGAACTTCAGTATTTGGAAGAACAGGAGAATGTTTTTTCAGCCATGGTTGCCCCCGATTTGGATTATTTTATAAGTACATACACACAATTATCAAGTATAAAGAGAGAATATGGGGACTTTAAAAGTACAGAAGTATATTTAAATAAGGCTTTGAAATTATATGAGGACAATAAGGAACAACTTCATAGTGGTGCATTTCATTATGTTGGGTTCAGAAAAATCTTTGAAATATACCAGGGTTTGATTATTCTTTACAGGGAAAGTGAAGACGAAGCTAAAATGCTTGAAACCTTGTCCAAAGTGGAACTTATCGTGCAGGGCAACGAATTGAACCAAACCCAAAAAAATCAATATGCAGACATATTGAGAGGAGTGGGAAGATATTATTTATATAACGAATATGACTTTGATAACGCAACCAAATATTTTAATAAAGCCCTGCAAATTAATGTAGAAAAAACATCCATTCATGCCGGCACCAACAAAACAGGGCTTACTTTAGATATTGCAAATGCTTATTTTTTAAAAAAGGAGTATCCTAAAGCTTTAGCCATTATAGAACAAGTAGAAAAAACAGAAGCTCTTCGGCCCTCTCAAATGGAACTGAAAATCAAAACACTTGTGGGTCTCGGTAAATATGAGGATGCGGTTTGTGCAATCCATATCTTGTTGAGAATTATTTCGAAGGAAAACAAATACTTTGATTTCTTGAATAGCCCTATAAATGACTTTGCCCCGGGTTATAATATAACAGATGCAACAGGATTGGCTGACCTTGCCAAGATTTTTCAAGACCTTGACCAAAAGTACATGTGGCATGCCGAAAGACTCTACTGGATGGCTTTGGCGCAATTTGAGAATAACATCGGCAACAACCCCTTAAACAAATCCCTTAAAAATACTTTCGATAATATATCTTCCGGATTGATGAACGTTGCTTTGGAACGTTGTTTTTCTTCCGAAGAATACAATCGTTTGTTAAATTTTATGGAAACCATTCCTTCACAAAATCTCATCCATCAATTTTTGTTGAAAAGGGAAATCGCAAAAAATACCCAAACCTATAAATTGGTTGAGGAAGAACAATACGTCCGTTCTTATATTACATTTCTCAAAAAAGAATTTCAAAAATTTAATGACGAAACAATTAAACAACAGATTTTTGAAAAAGAAATGGAGCTGGAAAAAATCAGTAAAAAATTAGCGACCAAATACAAAAACAACAACCCCTTTACCATCCCAAAAGTCGATGTAACCACAGTAAGTGATAAAAACATCATCAAATTTACAGTTGATAATGACCAATTGTTTAAAATGCGCCTTTATAATGGAAAATTATCTTATCAAAAAATAGGGAATTACCCTGCCTTAAAACTCGATATTGAAAACTATTTGGTTAATATCAATGACTTGAACAGTTCCATTAGTACTTTAAAAAAACAAGGAGAATCCCTTTTTCACAAATTATTCACGGATGATTTTAACACAAATGCCCCAGTGGTCATTATCCCAGATGATTTATTGTACTATTTGCCTTTTGAACTTTTAGTAAAAGATAATGCATACCTTATTGAAAACCATACCATTTCCTATGCGTCAAATTTTTATTTTTTAAATAGTACCAATTCAATAGAAAGTAATAGAACAAATAAAAAAGTCGCTTTTTTTGCTCCTGAATATTCCGGTAGTGTTCCTGAAAGCCAATTGGCCGTTAGGGGCGAGGCCTATTCCTTATTTGGTGCAGAGGAAGAAGTCAGTGAAATTGCTGAATTCATTTCAGGCACTTTGTACCTGGGCAATTCTGCTTCAAAAACCCGTTTTAAATCCCTGGAAAGTGATATATCCATTCTGCACTTAGCCATGCACTCTAACCTTAACGACATAGACCCCGAATTGAGCAGTTTGATGTTTTCAGATACAGAACAAGATTATGAAATGTATATTTCAGAATTGTATGGGTTGAGTTTCAATGCCGATTTGGCTGTCTTGAGTGCCTGCAATACCGGCATTGGTGGGTTTAAAGATGGAGGTAACCTGGTATCCATGCACCACGCTTTTACCACAGCGGGAATTCCTGCTACCGTGGCCAGCCTTTGGAATGCCCCTGATCTATCTACCAAAGAAATAATGATTTCTTTTTATAAGAATCTGCAACAAGGACAAGATAAAGCAACAGCTTTACAAAATGCTAAATTAAACTATCTTAAAAATGCCAAGGATGAAAACCTTCAACACCCATTTTATTGGGCAGGTTTTGTATTGTCTGGGGATACCTCGCCCGTGCATCTGGCAGGAAAATCGATTTGGCTGCAGCACACTAGCCTTTTAGGTATTCTTGTTTTATTTTTTGTCGTGATACTATATTTTTTCATAAAGTTTAATAACCAAAAAAGTAATTGAACTAGAAAACCGTTTCAAAGTCACCCTGCACAACGATGAGTTACGTGAGGCATACGACAATAACCCATTCTACCATTTAAACGGCTTCGCCCATCCCGATATGCTAATCATCCCCCAGGAAGAACCAAGTGTGCTAATTACGGGCAAATGGGGCATCATCCCCCAAAACAAAACCCCGGAGCAAGTAGAAACCTATTACAAAGAAGCCGTAAAATACGGCGGTGGTCTCAACGCACAATCAGAAAAACTCTTTAACCATTTCATATACAAACACGCAGCAAAATCAAGACGCTGCCTGGTCCCCGTAACCGGCTTCTTTGAACCACACGAACATAAAAGCAAAAAATACCCCGTCTACATCTCCAGAAAAGACAAAGAAGCATTCGCACTGGCCGGTATCTACACCCTCATAGGAGGCATCCCCACATTCTCAATCCTCACAAAAGCAGCAACCCCTTTATTCGAAAAAATCCACAACAAGAAAAAACGCCAACCCATCATAATCAACCCAAACCACGAACAAGACTGGCTCCAAGACAACCTCAACGACAACCAAATTCAAGAACTAATAAACCTCCAATACCCGGAAGATCAACTATACCCCTACACAGTAACAAAAGACCTCTTCTCCCCAAAAATAAACAGTAACACTCCCGAAATCATCAACCGGGTAACCTATCAGGAAGTAACGATTTAATTCAAAAAATCAAATTCTTAATTCTATTATAAAGGCAGAATGTAGTATTTTAGATACTTATAAAGAAAGCATATCCTAGAAACCTAAAATAACAGCTTTAAACCCTATAATCAAACCTTTTATTTTAGTGTTCCACAATTTGAAAAATGAAAAAAATAACTAACATATTATTACTAATATTAATAAGTTGGAGTAGTAAAGAAACTACTTCTAATAAAAAGGTAATTACAACCGCTGAGTCAATTGAAATACCAAAACAAGATACTGTAGCAATCGATTCATTGTCCAAAACAAATAAAATAACCGGTCTGAGACATTATGAATACTATTTTGTCAGTGCTAAATCGGGTGTCGAATATAAGGACAAACCAAATGGGAAGGTTCTTGGTAAGTTTCCTTTAAACACCCATTTAAAAGTAGTTGAACATACAAGCCAGCCAGGTCAAGTCAATGATGGTATAAAAATCATAAACGGGGAATGGCTTGGTGTTGAAAAGGAAAAGGATACTGTATATGTTTTAAATGCATTTTTATCAGATTTCGTTACTTATTCAGATATAGAGTTGTATAACATTTCTCCCTTCTACAAAGAAAGGGAAGGAACAAGAACAGCTTTTGTGAACTTGTCTGAAACCTTTTTCCAAAATACGTATACTGATATTCGTGATACAGACAGAAAATTAATACTCTTTAAAGAAAATCTATCAAAAGACACTATAAAATTAAATATAAACCAAAGAAAAAAATTCCTCGAAAGCATTGAAGTGTCAGAATCAGATAAGGTTTATATTTATGAATTTGAAAAAGATTCTGTCTATACCTTTGATGTGCAAAACTTGCCCCTTATAGCATGTATAAATATATATTTTAATGGTAACGATTACGAAAAGAGTGAGTATGATTTTGAATTTGGATTGGATTTAGGGAAAAACTACAACGGCAGCTATGAAAATTTTGTTTATATAGGCAAAGAAAACCCATTTCAAACAAATAAGTTCAAACCTATAAAATGGAAAAAAACCGATAATGAAAATTTTCCTATTGAAAAAGACGAAACCGGAATAGAACTAGAAACATTCACATTTTCATTAGACACTTTTCGCTATTTTGCTCAAAAACCCAAAGAAAAAGGAGCAAGTTATCATATCGTAGTTAAAGATGAAAAACACAACACAATAGTTTTTGATAAACATTACTATGAAAGCGAAGGAATATCCCTGACACAATTAAACTCTACCTATCAATCACAATATACAGGTGCTTTATTTAAAAATAAACCACCCATAATATATGGTTTTACCAATCATTCATTTGATTGCCCTAATATAAAATTTATAGATGAAACAGAACCACCAATTCCCGTATTATGTGATAACAGACATTAAAAGGTATGAAAAAAAACAAGAAAGCACAAAATTTGTAAAACCTTGGGCATACTCGCCAAAATAGCATGTAATACTGATAAAAGTTGCGTATATAAACAAGTTATGCGGCAGCTAAAAAACAACTACGGTAAGAATGAACAAAGAAATTATTTCAAAAATTCTTGGACGACTAAAACAAGAAGACAGTTTTCCGGATTGGTGGAAAAGTGGAGAAATAGAGATTCCATTTTTTGATAAGGAGAAGTTGACGATAACTTTTATGGACTTTGAACCCCAACACGACAAAACTTTCATTGACGAAGCAGACCAAGCTTTGTCAAATTTTCTGAAACTAAACGTGAAAGACAGAAATTTAATTTCTGACTTAGCATACAAAAACTGTATGGACTTTATGGAAGCAGTAGGATTTGACGAAGCGGATGAACCATTGAGACAAATAAAAAACAAAGACGAAATTTGGAAATTCATACAGCCGACAGAAATTTATGTAACAAGACGACCTTACAAAGAGCAGGATATTTATGTTCAAATTGCTTGCGAATGTGATTGGGAACAAGAACACGGACTTCAATTAGTCTTTAGACAAGGAAAGAAACTAACAAGAATAAGCGACCAAGACGGGCATCTAACAGAAGCTGATGCATACGACAAACCAGACGAAGAAGATGAACTTTTATCAAGATTTTAAAATAAAAAATAAAGCCGAACGCATAACATCGGCTATAGCAAATGCGGGATAAAGTGCTAAAATGAAAGTAATTACACAAAATAAACTAACTGCTATTCGGACAAGTAAGTGCCTTGAAATCCCGCACTTGCCATAGCCGAGAACCGCGTTGTACATTTGAATCAATATCAAAATGAAAAAAATATTATTAGCATTTTTTTTAATAATTTTTAAAACTGCATTTGCAGATGGTTCAGGTATTTATGTTCTAGAAATTGAAATATGTACTAAGGATGAAGATACATTAATTGGCTTTATAAAAATTAATGATTACGTTGTCGACAATTATTTAGTTGAAAATAAACCTGAAACGAATAAAGATTTGATGATTTTACACGCTCAATTCACAAAAAAATCAGGAGAATTTACATATTTCAAAACTTCAATTTGTTATCCATTTAAATTAAATATTCAAAACGAAGGGATGAATATTTATCAATTGCAAGATGAGAAAAGCATATCAGTAGAAAAGATTATATCAATTTCAATACTAAATAAAAAATATGAACCAAAAGAACATTTAGTACTGAATAAACTAAGTACGGACTATCAATTTTGGACGGAAAAAGAACCTATTGAAATCATCCTAATTGGCGGTAACGATTACTGCCAAAAAAGAGTTATAATTTATTCGAGTAATAATGATGTTGAAAAGAAATTAGCTGAACAAAGGGACAAATTAACAGAAGATTTATTTCCTTTTTTTTCTAAACAAATTGAAAAAGGGGAACAAATTATAATTGTAGAAACTTGTTCCGGTTAAAAAAAACGTGCCACACCATCGGCGATAATCTATGGCTTGTTCAGGCTCACCCGGTAAATCCTCACAGATTTTCCTCAAGTCTAAAAGATGAACAAAAACAAGACGGCACAAATATTGTTAAATCTTGGGTATAGAATGCCAATATAGCCTGTAATACCTATAAAAGTTCCACATATAAACAAGTTGTGTGTAACTATGAAAAAAAAACGTGCTAAAATGAAAAATCTGATAATTTTAATCTCAATACTAATTACAAATTTCGCTTTTGGACAAGAATGGATGCATTACACATTTACCTTTGACATTTCAGAGATTAAAAATGAAAAAGAACTTGATAGTATAACCTTCAAATATATTGAGGGGCCAAGAACTGAAGTAAATGCTATCATTTTTAATACTCAAAAAAAGCAATTCAAAATTTCCTATTTAACAATGGGTGGCGGTCCAATATTAGTTCTTGTAAAAGACGCCAAAAAAATGCATATCCTTTTAGAAGGAAATGCACGAAACCTTACCTTTTCAGAATTTAAAAAAGGGTTTTTCAAACCGAATGATTCAAGTTTAATTGTATGGAATGACATAGACAGGCATATTGATTGGATTAATGACAATGAATTAAAAGAATTAGAAATAATAATTTCAACCGAGACAGAAAAAGAATAGCTACACACAACAGCACTAAAATGAAAAACATTATAATTTTAACTCTTGCAATTTGCTTTTCATTTATTAAAGCACAATCTCAACATTGTGCATATGATTCTGCTTCAATCATTGTAGTATCCATTCACGATAAAGATAGTTTAAACAACATCCCGAACTTAAAGGTCACTTTAGTAGATAGCTCAGGTAATGCAGTTTTAGACTCTTATAATAATGAAATTGTGTTTTGGCAAAATCCAAAAAAAACGATTAGTGAATACAATAGCCCTAAAAATGCCAAAGAAATAAGATATCCTTTTGCAAAAGATAATTATGTATATGTATATGATGCTAATTTTTACGTTGATGATTATTACTTAAAAATTGAGGAAACAGAAGCCACATCTAAATACAGACTACCTTATTACAAACACAATAAACTTTATGAAATAGATAAATTTCACTTGTGTAGTACTTATAAAAAGGAAGACTATTTCACATATAGTGGTAGACGGTTATATAAACCTGTGGAAATTATTGTACAACGGAATTAACGAAACGATAAAAATTAATAAGTAAACTAAGAAAATCAACAAATTGAAAGAAGAGCTACAGGCACATCGGCGATAATCTCAGGCTTTGGTTTTGTTTAATAAATTAGTTGATAAATTCGCGCGACAGCTCACAGTCTAAGATTTATAGCCAATGCCGAAAGAACAACAATAGAGAATGAAAAAAAAGGTTTTATTCATATTTTTTGCAATTTTGCTCGTCTGTGGACGGGGTCTTGCTCAACCAACACCTTACAAAGGGACTTTTCTTTTTAATCTAACCGTACAACAATATCCGAGCAAATTAATGACTGTGGATGATTTAAAAAATAAAGGTATTCGCTTTTTGTCCTTTGACAATGAGAGTGTAATTAAATACGATACAGTATATAATGCATTTTCAATTACTGCAAAAGGGTTTGAAACTAAACATTTTGCTATTGTTCATAAAAACGATACAATACTCATTGATTACCCATCAAGACTGGGTATAAGTATTTTTGTAAAAGCACCAATACCTCTAAAAGGTAGCAGTGGTTATTCGTTTAGCAATGAATATATTTATGATGCAATACATAGCAATAAAAACAAATACTTAAATAGTATTTTTTATTTATGCCAAGGTTGTATTCTCTCTCGCTACGAAATGAATGATGAAACAATAAATGGTTTAAAAGAATCTATACACTGGCAGTCTGTTGAACTTAAAGAAGAATGAAAAATCTACTTCACATAATCGTTATTCTAATTCCTTCAATATGTTGGAGTCAAAATAATCCCGACAAACTTGATTTCAAACCGCTGTCTTGTATTGAAAAGGTTTCTAATTTCAATGAAATAAAATCACTTGTAAAGGCAGACAGTTTAGGTAGAAAAGATTTTTTCTTTACAGAGCAATACAAAGATGGCATAGGGTTGTTTCTTATAAAAAAAGAAAACGAAAATTGGTTTGTTTACGATTTTGGACTAAGCTATGGTAGTAATAGTATGGTAAAGGAATTCAAATTTGAAAACAATCGTTTTGTTAGCATACAAGTTTTTAGATTTCCATCAGGATCTTGTTCAAGTACCTATGGTATAATTGTTTTGTTCGATTTGTTAAATAATCAATGGACTGACTTTTGGAATTACAATCGCTTTGAATGTTATAACGAAAATGCAGAAGTTTCTTCATCTTTAGAATGTAAAGTAAACTTTTCTGTAAATGGTAATTTCCTAAAAATGAAAAGTTCAAAAAAACCTGATGATGGCCTGTATTGTTTTGAAAGCGGTACATATAAGTATGAAAATGGGAAATTTGTAAAAATAGAATGAAAAAGCACTGGCTATTACAACCGCTTTGCAAAAGCGGGGATTTCGTGCTTCTATTGCAATGAAGTGCTATGTAAAACATTATAACGATTAATGAAAAAATCTGTCACCTTTATAGTTCTAATTTGCCTTACAACGGTACTGGCCCAGGATCGATATATTAATGAATTTGAAAAATTACCTTCTGTGACCAGTATTAAAGATTTAGGTGATATTTCTAAATGGAAACTGGATGCCACAGAAATTTTTGACGCCAACCTCTTCTATACAACAAATTACCTGTCTGATAATGTGAGAACTTCAGCCCTTTTTTACCGCAGGGGTAAGGATTGGACTATTTATGAAACCCCATTTGGAGGAGATAGAATGTTTCCAGATTTTCTGGGATATTCTGAGGATGGACAATATGCTTTTTTTCAAATCGAGTCTGTCAGTCACATTGCAAGAGGCATAGAAACTGACTATTCTTACTTTTGTATTATTGATCTTTTTTATGGAACTTTTACAGATTTGGAGACATATTATTATCAGCATCACTGGTCAAATTCAGAAGATGAAAATACTACTTCAAATAGTTTTTTTATGAGCAAATCCCAAATCATCATTGAGGGTAGGAAACTTACTGTTTTAGAATCTGATTTTTCAGTGGGTGAAGATTACTTAGATAAAAATGAGCTGGATATAAAATTTGGTTTATATGATTCTCAAAGCGGAATTTTTGAAATTCAAGATCAGAAATTAATAAAGACACATTATTACGATAGTGCCGTGAAACAGATGAAACCGATTGTTTATGGGGGCAAATTGGCGGTTGGAATGGTTTTAAGGGATATTCCGGATATTTATAACACTTCCTATGGACTGGAACTAAAAGAAGTCCCGCGATTTGCTTACGGTTTTGATTCTGAAGAGATAGGCTATGAACTGTGGGTGTCGGGTAATCCACTTTATTTTCTTATAGCTCCCAACCGTCATTCTGAAATCAGGAGAATAGAACACCTTGTACTTATATCTCCGGAACTAACTGTTCATGGATTGCATCCAGGTATGACAGTTGAAGCTATTTTAAAAGAACATCCAAATGCCAATCTTAACATTGACCTAATTAGTGACTGGGAATATATATACCTCAAAGAATTCGATATTCGACTTATATTTAAGACCGATTCATCAAAAAGGATTGCCGAGTACACTCTAAATGAGAAAACCGGAGATTTCATTCCAACTAAAATACTGAACAAAACCCGAAAAGTCGACTTTATTAAAATCTTAAAATAGCGGAGCAAGAACTGGCTATTACATCGGCGATAATCTTTGGCTTCTAGCCGTCCATCCGGCAAACCATATCGGATTTTCCTTAGGTCTGGGTTTAGTTCGCTAAATTAGTTCCTCAATCCACGCCAAAACTTTTAAACGAGCCAATGCTGAAAAACCTGAATTCTATATGAAAAACCTATTCTACTTATCGTTTCTAATTATGCTTTTATTGAGTTGTAAAAACTCAACAAACAATCCTGATACAGAAGGAACCATAACTGATACGATTTCTAAAGCGGTTTTTGAAGAAGAAATTATTGAAATTAAAACAGAAACTATCATTAAAAAAAGTGAGCCATTCAAGCTGAATAACATTTTATGTTATTGGGAGCATTCTTTTATTCTAAATAATGATATTATACACGGGGTAGGAATGAAATTGAAAGATTACAAGACAGAAAAAGTGTTACTTGAAAGTGAAAATTATGTAAAACATCAAGGCGATTTTGAATATAAATCTGATAATTATTTCGATCAAATCAACAAAAGATACTTTAAAGATGTGAATTTTGACGGCTTCAAAGATTTTGTAAATTTTAGTTCCGGCAGTATGGGTATGACAAACAGGACAGGAATTTATATATTCAATAACCAAACTAAAACTTTTGACAGTGTAAAAGATGCAGCTGGAGAAGATTTATCAGACAACTATATAGCAGAAGTAGATAGCATTAATAGAATATTGGTTACCAGAAGTTTTGATATGGAAAGGGTTTATGAAAGAAGACAGCATTTTGACAAAAATGGAAAAATTAAATTCTCAGAATATGTAACACAAAGCTCCGTAGAAATTTCAGACAAATATTTTGATATATTTGATTATACAAAATACATCAATGGAAAAAATGTAGAAACTAAAACAGACACAATAAAATTTGATCGCCAGTAAGTTCCTTAGGTCTAAATGATAAACAAAAACAAGACGGCACAAAAATTGTTAAAACTTTGGTGTAGCTTGCCAAAATAGCAAGAAATATTATAAAAGTTCCGCCTATAAACTAGTAGGCGACAACTTGACCATTGAACAGCAATAAAATGATAGAGAAAGTTATCTATAAAATTATCTTAAGTGGTATTATTGTATTCTCCTTATTTAGTTGCGCACAACTTCAAAAAAAATATGTTTACAACAATGGTGAGGTTAATCAAAATGTTTACACTAAAATAATTAGTGATGAAAAGATTGGAGTACAAGATAGTGCTTCAACTATTATCAAAGGACACATTACTAGTGAAAAAGATGGATTACCTGGTATTAGTATTATTTTTCAAGAAATTGAAACTAAAGAAAAATATGGAACACAATCAGATTTTGATGGGTTTTACAGCATAGTTATTCCATCAGGAAAATATCATTTAAAAACAGTTCAATATAAATTTGTAGAAGATATAAAGTCTGGAACTAAAAAGGTTTTCGATTTTACTTACGGAGAACTTCGAGAACTTAATTTAGAAATTTATTTCGGGCCTGAAACTTCTGTGAGTTATAGTATTGAGTTTAAGAATGAAAGAGCCTACGAAAAAGCACTTAAAAGAGCAAAAGAGTTAAACTTGTCGCTTTTGGAATATGTGAGATTAGAGAAATAAAATCTATCACCAATAAGGTCTCCATAGTAGAGTACTCCTCTCAAAATTCAAAAATAAATTTCCCGAAAACAAATAAAAAGGAAGCAAAGGTAGGGGGCTCCCTCCACCAGCCGCCAAGGGCCTGTAAAGGTCAAGCCTCCGGTTTCAAAAAAAAATCTCCACCCTTTATGCTGCACTTGTTTCAGCATCCCCCATTTAATTAACTACCCTCTAACCACTCACCACTACCCACTAAAAACCCGGGTAGTATTTTTTCTGAAAACCTTGACAGCCCCGCCACGCCCCTAAGTATAATGGCTTTCTTTTTTTTTGTTTTTTCTTTTGTTCCGAAAAAAATATGTGAGCGAAGCGAGCATCAAGCATAATTAATTTTTAAATCCATAATTATGCTTAAATTCAAAATCAAAACCCACAAACACGGAAGGTTTTACAACACACCGCATTTCTTTATCCTAAACAAAGGAAACAACGCCGGAAAGCCTTCATTTGAACCTTACAGAAACGCGTTTGTCGTTTTCTGCAACAACCAAAGCGACCTTCAAAAACTCTATTGGATATGCGCCATACTCCACGCCGGTAGCCTCTTCAAACCTTACCACAAAGGCTCTGTAATCACCTTTGTTTCCATTTGCGACATCAAAAACCTGATTAAAGAATGCCTCTTTAACTATGACGGCCAATACTGGCAAGAACGCTTCAAGGTCCTCAAAAAACTGGAAGAGGCAGAAGAAAACCTGCGCCGGCAGTCGGTAAATCTCAAAAATTATAAAATTTTGATGATGAGGTCTTACCAACCGCAGTTAAACTAAAAACAGGTCACAAGCCCTGTTTAAACCAATAAAAAAAGCCCGGTACACCAAAACCGGGCTTTCTCACCAAACCAACCTACTTCCCAAACCAACGGGAAATAAACCTCAACACCACCGAAGCGATAAAACTCGCCACAGCGCCAATAAATGCCATCACAACCGTAACCAAAACATCTTCCACGGGCAGATTGGGCAACACCTCAAAAAAAGTACGACCCCAAAAACTCGCCCTATGAAAAATATGCGTTTCCATAACTAAATCCCCAATGCGGGTTCCTGAAAATTGTTAGTTTCGTTGTCATCGTCGTCGTCCTCGTCTTTCACCACCGCTTGGCTCACCACAGTCGCCACAGTGCCCGCAACCGTCACATAAGTCGCAATGGTAAACAAAGCAGTTGGAATCGCCACAGGAGCAGCCAGAATGGCGCCCCCTGCAGCAGTCAGCGCAATCCCAATATTTCGCAACGTCCTAAAAAATTTAGGAGTCGGTTTTGTATAACGTTCTTTTAAATTCATAACTCAAATCAAAATTAAATTAGCTAATTAGTTCCCTCACCGGCATTGAACACAGCTGAGGTAATGGTTAAAAACAAAGGTTCCTTTTTCATTCGGCACCGTTCAATAAACATCAAAAGTTTGTCTAACGCTTTACGCGAAAGCACCCCCGTTCCAATGCCTGTTAAATGCGCGACAGGAGCCAAACACCCCCGAAGCTCTTTAAGCGCATCATTCGCTGGATGAACCAAGATTCCCGAACGCCCGGGAACATTTTTAACAACCAAATGATGCTTAAACCGGTCAGTAAACCAAAGCGCCAGCTCATAACGACCGTCAGGAATACACGATACATTTCGCGCATTCTCCTTCCAGGGCAATTCAATCATAAAACAGATAAACTTCCCTTGATGAAAAAGGGCACCATTGGTGCCCCCTTCAAACTGATTCCTGAACAATTGCAATTCCATCACCCAATGAAATCACGATTACACCTGATCAACACCAATCAAACTAAGGGAGTTGTAAGAACCGTTTTTCAACGGGTACATATCACCATTCACCTCCTGGTAAAAGTTCACGCCAAGCACCTGCAACAACGGCAGGGTAGAGTTAGCAGTCACCGTAGAGACAAGATTGATTAGCGCAGTCGCCTGAGCATCCCAAGGCATAATCGCAGTTTCCTGACTGTCGAAAACAAACTCCTCGTTTTCAAAGTCAACCTCAGCCAACCCACTCACAATCTTGAAGTGAGTAGTCCCACCGGGAGCATCAATACTCGCATTCGGAGCAAACGCCGGGATTTCTACATCCAGTGTTCCCGCCACACGGTCAAGAGTGGGGGTGTAAGGAGCAAACATCACTGTGCCCAGCTTCCCATTGATGTTAAACTCAAACCCATTGACCAATGACATATCGCCATCCTGAATGGTTCTAAACCCACGCTCATTGACGGGGTCAGTCTTGATCACTCTCACAAGTGATCTTGTCAATCTGCTGGTAACTCGCTTGTCCTTTGCATTTTGCAACAACATACGAATTGCCTTTCGTACCAACTTACCACCGGCTCCCGCACGCCCAAACTCAGCACCGTTCTCACGCGTTCTTTGAAACGCAGGATCGTTGTTAATTCGGTTTTTGTCAACACCACCCTTCTCACGAACCAAATGTCCGTCGGTAGTCTTGTAGAAGGTAATACCACCAATGGTACCTTTCAACCTGATAATTCCGGTCTGTCTTGCCATAACTATTCGATTTTTTGATTAATAAAATCCAAAAGTATAAGCACTCCCCACCACCCAAAGAACACCACTTCCGTAACAAACCACCTTTTCCGAAACAGACCATTTTAACCGCAAATACCAAATCAAACCAAAACAGATGAAACAATAGTCCACCCCACAAAAAAACACCACCACAACCCTACAAAACATTGATTAACCCCCTACGATGCTGTATCTTTGAAGGGTAGATGAAGCATAGATAAAGTATGAGGTATTCAAAACGGATATGTATTTACCCAAAAGATATTCAGCGTATCACCGGCAAGAGTGAAAGACACGCCAGGAACCTCTTATCCAAAATCAGAGAGTACTTAAACAAAGAACCGCATCAATTCATCACAACAGAAGAATTTGCAAGTTTCACGGGAATTAAAAAGGAGCTGGTAGATGAGTTTATTATAGATTAAGTTTATACAGTTTTTGATTAATTTATTCACCTAAATTTTGTATATTTAACTCAAGTTCTTGAAAGTCAGACAGCACCAAAACAGTCTAAAAAAAATGTCAGTTTGCCGTCAGTTTTAACATTTTGACAAACTGAAACCCCTATAAACACTATGGTTTACAACGCAGTTAATCCCCCAAGCTTTTCAATTCCGTAGTAAAATAAAACACCGACGGCCAGAGCCGGCGGACTTTCTATTTTCAAGGGTGAGCTTTGTCAGGCTCAACGCAGTTAATCCCCCAAGCTTTTCAATTCCGTAGTAAAATAAAAAACCGACGGCCCAAGCCGGCGGACTTTCTATTTTCAGGCGGGGGCTTTATCAGGCTCAACGCAGTTAATCCCTCAGGCTTTTCAATTCCGTAGTAAAATAAAAAACCGACGGCCAGAGCCGGCGGACTTTCTATTTTCAAGGGTGAGTTTTTTCAGGAACAACGCAGTTAATCCCTTTGGCTTTTCAATTCCGTAGTAAAATAAAACACCGACGGCCAGAGCCGGCGGACTTTCTATTTTCATCCCGATAGTCCCGATAGTTATCGGGATCGGGAGAGGCTCTATCAGGCTCAACGCAGTTAATCCCTTTAAACCATTACACCTATTGGAGCTAAAAAGCCTGTTTGTTTTTATGGATTACTGAATTTTTTCCGGATTTTAATTTAAATTATAAAACTTGCTACAACATCCATAAAATATACTTCAAAATTGAATTAAAAAGTTGTAATACCAAATAAAAAGGTATAAATTTGTACATAAGAAAGTATATTATTATACTGTATAAATTCAATGTTATGAAAACCAATTCACCAAAACCCTATAAGCCTTCTCAAGAAAACAGGTTTGTTGCAAATGAACCCACTGTTTATTATGTTGCAAATACCCCCACTCCTTTAAATGTGTTGACATCGTTTGAAAAGATGCAAATCATCAAGCGTGGTGTTTCTAAAGACTATTTAGAGTGTTTTAAAAAGGCAACATCACTGGATTATGCTTCCCTCGCTGATGCTCTTTTGGTGACCAGAGCAACTTTAATCAATAAAAAAGGAGATGAAAAGTTTAATGATCAAGTAAGTGAAAGAATAATTTCAATCGCAGATTTGTATGCTTTTGGTTATGAGGTTTTTGAAGATAAAACCCATTTTAATGAGTGGATGTTTGTTCCCAATCAGGGTTTGGGTGGTGAGGTGCCTTTTTCAATTGTCAACAATCAGTATGGTCGTGAGGAAATCAAAAGCCTTATCGGAAGGATTGCTTATGGTGTTTATTCTTAGGGTATGTTTGTTTACAGAATTGGAAAAACAGCGTTTATAAATGATCTAGAGGGTGTGGGTGCTAAGTTGTATGGCGGAAGATGGAACCATATGGGCATACCCTGTATCTATACTTCAGAGAGTAGGGCATTGGCTGTGCTGGAATATTTGGTCAATGTAACGATTCAACACATACCCAAAGAGTTGAGTATTGCGACTATTGAAATTGACGAAAAGCAACTAGAGATCCCTTTAGTAAAAAGCCTTCCTCAAGAATGGCAAACGATTCCGGCTCCTTATTCTACTAAAAATTTTGGAACCGAAATTTTGAAAAGGGGCGTACCGGGGATTAAAATTCCGTCGGCAGTTATTCATCAGGAGTTTAATTATATCATCAATCCGTTGGCGGGGAATGATTTTTTTAAACTGATGGATGTTCAGGATTTTGTTTATGATGTAAGGTTGGGAAGGGGCTGAATTTTAAAATTATTTTATACCGGTTGATTGTTTTACTCTAATTATGCTTTGTTTTTGCTAAGATTAATTTAAGTCCATAAAAGTTGAAATTTAACAAATCTGTATGTTTGATATAAAACATAAATAATAATAGCTGTAATTGCAGCATAAGCCAATTTTCTTTGGAGCTTATTAATGTGTTTTACTTCTGATATTGAGTTTTCTACATCAATTTTTTCTTTGATTTTACTTGCCTTTTTTAAATCAATTTTGTCTACACTGAAAATAGAAACGATTGAATCAGTTTCAACAATTTGTTGTTCCTGAAATTCAATTCCCGCATTTAAAAGTTGAGTTTTAAAAATTTCAGCCGGAAATGGAAAGTTAAATTCAGCTACTTGAATATAATTTTGTTTCATTTTACCCCCTGATTTTCGGATCCAACACCCCATAAATAATATCCACCAAAATATTAATCAGTATAAACATGGCGGCAATCACAATTACTGCGCCCATAATTATGGGTAAGTCCAGGGTGTTTAGGGCATCCACAATTTCCTTGCCAAGACCGTTCCAACCAAAAATATATTCTACGAAAACAGCCCCGGCAAGCATGGAGGCAAACCAACCAGAAATGGCAGTCACCACCGGGTTTAACGAATTCTTCAGTGCGTGTTTTCTAATCACCTGATAAGTGCTCAAGCCTTTTGCCCGTGCTGTGCGGATATAATCCTGATTGAAGACTTCCAGCATCGAGTTGCGCATCAGTTGGATTACTACGGCCAGAGGTCGAATTCCCAAAACGATGGCGGGCAAGATCAGGTTTTTCCATTGTATGTATTTGCCTTCACCAAAATCATCCACTTCATACAGGCTTCCGGTCATATTCAAATTGGTGTATTGATGCAGCACATAACCAAAAAACCAGGCAAAGAGAATGGCGCTGAAAAAAGAAGGAACACTCATTCCCAGGGTGCTGAATATTTGAATTGTTTTGTCCATCCAGCTGTCTTTGACCAAAGCGGATATGATTCCGAAAAAAATGCCGATAATCAACGCTATGATAATGGCCGAAACTGCGAGAACAATCGTATTTGGAAGGGTTTCAGCAATCACCGCCGAAACATTTTTCCCGCTTTTTTGAAAAGACTCCCTGAAGTAAGGCAGTTTTAGAACCACAGTGGTGTTTCCAACATCAAAAAGCGAAGTTGCACTGTATTTACCCGGACTTAAAAAGGTGTAGTCTTCAGCATTGTTACTGTGAAGGGAAATGGGGGACAAGTCATTGAGATAGTAAAGGTATTGCGTTCCAATGGGTTTGTCAAAGCCATATTTTTTCTTGACCACTTCAATCTGTTCCGGGCTTTCGTTTTGCCCAAGCATCATTCGGGCAGGATCGCCGGGAAGTATGGTAAACAAAAAGAAAATCACGGTGACCACACCAAAGAGGGTCAGTAACGCATAAAAAACTTTATGAAAAACATACCCGACCAAAATGATTAAAGTTCAAGCTTTAAGGCATCGTTCCAGTGGTACTTCTGCTTGATGGTGCCTTTGTTGAGTCTTAATATACCCGGATTGCTCCTCACGATGGTTTTTAGCACGGTTTGATCACAGAAATAGAAATCAAAATTCAAATCGTGTTCTGCTCTTAGTTTATCGATAGGTTCGCCTATAGAAGCTGAAAGACCAATGACTGTGTATCCTTTTTGCAAGGCTTTATCGGTGATTTTTTTGATGTTTTCAAATCCATTCGGATTGCTGCGCTCTATGTTGTACACTATCACCATCACCAGTTTTTCTTCGTTTAAAAATTCATCGGTCAGGATTTCATCATCGGTTTCGATAGAAAAATCGAGTATGGGCGGCACATATCCGTCACTGATTTTTTTGGTGTCCACGCCAATAAATTCACCTTCAACTGTGGGATAATCTCCATAAGTAACCACCACTTTTTCTTCGCCATCCACATCAAATTTCCAGCTGTATTCAAAAACGGCGCGCGGGGCATCAGGAGGAATAGACATCGATTCCTGAATATTGCTGCCAATTTTATAAGCCCTGAAATCGATAAAGGGCAAGTGATTCAAGACCATATAAGTAATAAATGCACAGAACAAAAATGTGCCCATGACAATAAACTTCAGTTTTGACTGCTCAATGAGAGGCGTAATGTATTTCTGACCGAAGAAAAGAATCAGGATAAACACCAGTAAAATCACATCCTTGATAAACGACTCCCAGGGCGTAAGTTTAATGGCATCGCCAAAGCAGCCGCAGTCTGTTACTTTATTGAAATAAGCCGAATAGAAGGTGAGGAATGTGAAGAACACAATCATCAACAACAAACTCCAGACCGTAAGCTTTCTCAGGTAACCAATGATGATCATTACGCCCAGCAGCACTTCAACAATCACCACAAAAATGGCAATGGTCAGGGCGTATGGCACCAAAAATTGGAGATTGAGAACATCCGGCGCAAAGTAATCTTCCAGCTTAAACGAAAACCCCACAGGGTCGTTCAACTTGATGATGCCGGAAAAAATAAACAATCCGCCTACGATTATTCTTGATATAAAAACGAGTACTTTCATTGGATTTTTTTTTACCGCAAAGGCGCTAAGTTATTCGCAAAGTGCGCAAAGGGAATTTCCTTGTTCTTTGCGGTCCTTGCGACTTCATTGCGGTCTTTGCGTTTAATTTTTATTTTCATTTATATGGATGAGTGCAAACACTGCATAATTAATCATATCCTGATAATTGGCATCAATGCCTTCACTTACCAAAGTTTTTCCCTGATTGTCTTCAATTTGCTTGACGCGTAAGAGTTTTTGGATAATCAAATCAGTCAGCGAACTCACGCGCATGTCCCTCCAGGCCTCGCCATAGTCGTGGTTTTTGTTGAGCATGAGGTTTTTGGTTTCGGTGATTTTTTCGTCATAGAGTGCGGTGGCGGCTGCAACATTCAAATCGGGTTGTTCTGCTACGCCTTTTTCCAGCTGTATGAGTGCCATCACACTGTAATTGATGATGCCGATAAACTCACTGTTTTCGTCTTCATCCACTTTTCTAACGGCATTTTGTTGCAAGCTGCGAATGCGCTGTGCCTTGATAAAAATCTGATCAGTAAGGGAAGGCAGTCTCAATATGCGCCACGCACTGCTGTAATCTTTCATTTTATTGATAAACAAAGTCCTGCACTTGGCGATGACTTCATCATATTGTTGTTCGGTTTTCGACATAGGTATAAACAATGTACTCTTAAATGGGTTTACCTACAAAAATACACTTTCGCGCGGGAAGTCCTAAAAAAAAGTATAGAAAGCGTTAATTTTGCTTTGAATTATTTTTTTAAGAGATTCTCCTTTGCGTCCCTGCCTGTCGGCAGACAGGTCTGCGTCTTTGCGAGAAAATCAGTTGCTGTCTCTCGCAAAGTCGCGAAGGCGCAAAGTGAATGAATTTTTTCTATTTATCTATTTAAAAACTTGCGCTTTCGCGAAAACTGACTTATGACCATCAACTGCAAAGGAACACTTATCGATTTATCCACCCCCAAAGTGATGGGTATTCTCAATATTACCCCCGATTCCTTTTATGACGGTGGAAAACTTAAAGATGACACCACCATTTTAGGTCAGGCCGAAAAAATGCTCAACAATGGCGCCACTTTCCTTGATGTGGGAGGCTACAGTTCGCGTCCCGGGGCCACCGATATTCCGGTGAGTGAAGAATTACAACGGCTGATTCCTGCCGTAGAGTTGATTTTAAAACACTTTCCAAAAGTTTTGATTTCTGCGGATACCTTTCGCAGCGAAGTGGCGCAAAAAAGTGTGGAAGCCGGAGCAGCGATGGTGAATGACATTTCAGCCGGGCTCCTGGATGAACATATGATTCCCACGGTAGCAGCGCTTCAGGTACCTTATGTGATGATGCATATGCGTGGCACACCACAAACCATGAAAACTTTAACCGATTATGAGGATGTAACCCTGGAGGTACTTCGTTATTTTTCAGAACAAATCGCCACCGCCCGCCAAGCCGGAATAAATGACATCATTGCCGACCCTGGTTTTGGCTTTGCCAAAACTATCGAACAAAATTTTAAATTACTCAGCCAACTGGAGCTGTTTAAAATCCTTGATGTACCCTTATTGGCAGGTCTTTCCAGAAAGTCACTGATTTATAAAACACTCAATACAACACCCAAAGAAGCCCTCAACGGCACCACGGCCTTGAACAGTATCGCCCTCTTAAAAGGAGCCTCCATCCTTAGGGTTCATGATGTCAAGGAAGCTGTGGAGTGTGTGGAATTGGTGAATAGACTATAAAACTCCAAGCACCAAGCTCCAAGCACCAAACTCCAAATCCCTCTTTGTGACTCTGTGGCTGCTCTGTGTCACTCTGTGGTATAACTTAAGCTAATAATTGAATGCACCAAGCTATTAGATTTCAGCCAACTATCATTGCCACTAACCACTATAACAGCATTGCCCGTTATTTTAAACCATTAAGACATTAAGATTCATTAAGTCAATTTAAGCAAACACAAGCTAATACCAATTGACCACTGAGCACATCGGTCTTCAGTCAACCGTTAAAACCTCCACTCACCAACCCGCCTTCAGTAAACTTTCCGCCTTGCGCTTCATAGATTCCATCGGCCGCACGCTGTCGCAGAAGCTTTAGCGTAGGCGCCCAAAGGCTCGCCGACGGCACGGCAGGCGACGAAGCGGGCGGGCAAGCTCACCAACTTTTATCCTCCATAGGATTACGCACAACTCACCTCTCACCAACTCACCGTCATCACGAGCGATAGCGAAGTGAACCCACTAATTATGCCCCACCCCGCAGCACTGCTGTTCCATAAAGCTGTTGCTGGCTTCGTTCCAGGGGAAAGCGGCGTTGTAGCGGTTGTTTTCCCAGTAAAACGCTTGACGTTCTTTGGGGTGATTGCCCACTTCGTTCATGGTATTGCTGTCATACAGCCTGCCATTGATCATGGTGTAAACCAAACTGTTTGAATTTTGTATGTCTTCCAGCGGGTTTCTTTCCAATACTATTAAATCTGCCATTTTACCCACTTTTAACGAGCCAATGTCCTTGCCGGCTCCAATGTATTGCGCCGGATAGATGGTGGCGGTTTTTAAAGCTTCGTGATTACTCATGCCGCCTTGTTGAATACTCCATAATTCCCAGTGGGCTCCAAGGCCTTGCAACTGACCATGGGCACCCATATGCACTTTTATACCTCTTTCTGAAAGGGCGGTGGCGGTTTTTGAGGTAAGGATATGACTGTTTTCATATTCCTCATCGGGTATCATCATTCTGTGGCGCGAGCGGGAATCAATGATACCACGTGGGGTGAATTGCAGCAGTTTATCGTCTTCCCAGACATTGGTTTTTTGATACCAGTAAAACTCGGCATTGAGTCCGCCATAGTTGACGAGCAGGGTGGGAGTATAACCCACTTCGCTGGCTCCCCAAAGCTCAAATACATCTTTGTAAACAGGGGCAACGGGAATGTTGTGTTCTATTCCGGTGTGACCGTCAATAATCATGGTGATGTTGTGGAAAAAGGTCGAGCCCCCTTCAGGAACGACATTGATGCCTTCCTCACGTGAAGCTTGTAACACTTGTTGACGCTGGTCACGTCGCGGTTGGTTGTAACTTTTTACAGAAAGCGCCCCAAAAGCCTTGGTGCGTTTTACACTGGAACGGGCATCGTCCAGGTTGTTGATGACGGCTTTGAAATCGCCATCGGCACCATACAGGATATAACCGGTTGAATAAATGCGCGGACCAACAATGTTTCCGGCTTTGACCATTTCGCTTAACGTAAAAATCGTTTCCGTATTCGCAGAAGGGTCGTGTATTGTTGTTACGCCATAAGCCAGGTTGGCATAAAGCTGCCAGCTTTGTTGCACTGTCAATCCATAGCGAAAACCACCCACGTGGGCGTGCGCATCGACCATACCGGGCATGATGGTTTTTCCGGCGGCGTCAATGACTTTCGCGTTAGCGGGAATGTTCACTTCGCCGGTTTTGCCTAAAGCTTCTATTTTATTTTGGTTGATGACAAGGGTTCCGTTTTCAATGACTTCGTCGCCTTCCATGGTAATTATTCGGGCGTTGGTAAAGGCAATGCGGCCTGAAGGTTTGTCCACTTTGGCTTTTAAACCCACTGCAATTCCTTTGTCTGAAGGGTCATCCACTTTTTCGGGCGAACCGGGTAAAAAGGTAAAGCGGTCTTTGATGTCGTTTTTAAAATAAGTCTCGCCCAAAGTCCACATTACCTGCTTGCTGTCTGCAGACCAATGCAGGTTGATACCGGCATGTTTTGCGATTTGCGAAACAGGGACCGCTGTGGTTTTGTTGTCTAAATCCACTTCCTGCCCAATCATATTCAATGGAGCGATATAGCCTTTGTGAAGGTGGGTAAAAGCAATCCAGTTGTTGTCAGGGCTTGGTACCAGGCGGTTGGCATATTTTGATTTGATGTGGGTGCGTTCATCTTGACCGTTGCGGTCCACGCTTTTTAGTTCTTTGGTAAGGCTTCCAAAAAATACACCGCCTGTTTGGAAGAAAATGCGTTTGCCGTCTTTGGTGAAATTGGGGTATTCACCGTCTTTGGTCAGGAAGGTTTCTGCACCTCCGGTAGCCGGCATAGTGTACAGCCCCGGGTTCTTGGTGAATTCCCTGCCCTGATCATTGTTACCGTCTTCTTTTCTGAACACTATGGTTTGCCCATCAGGCGAAAAAGAGGGTGTTCTGTAAATACCTTTTTCGGTAGTGAGTGTGGTGGAAACACCGCCATTTACCGAAACTTTTTTGATAGCTCCCCGATCCAGATCGTTCCAACTTACATAAATAATTTCCCTGCCGTTTGGCGAAAATGCGGGTTCTGCTTCAAAGTCAGAGTCGTTAGTAAGGCGTTTGGGCGTGCCGTTGGGCAGTGATTTTGTCCATAAATAGCCCAAGGCTCTAAAAACAAGGGTTTTTCCGTCGGGGGAAGTCACAGCATCACGGATTACTTTTGCGGTAAAATCGTTGTTGTCGATGGGTGTTTCAAAAAATACGCGCTCGGCAATACCGATAGATACATCGGCTGTAAAGGGGATGGTGGTGGCCGTGGTCGTTTTGATGTTTACTCTTTGAAAGGTTCCTTTTGCCCAGATAATGATTTCTTCGTTGTTGGGCATCCAACTAAAGTTGGGGTAGGTGCCAAACAGCGCCCAGGCTGTCATCTGGTCTTTGTTGAGCTCATCATAGACCGGCCATTCCTCGCCGGTTTGCAGGTCGTGGATGTACAGCACGGTTTTGGTGCGCACCCGTTTGATAAAGGCCAACAGCTTGCCGTCTCTCGATACCTGCGGACGCGAAGCACTTCCGGGTCCGCCGGTGATTTGCTCTATTTCGCCCGTTTCAAAGTCATAACGTTGTACAGCATAAATCTGACTGTTGGGGTCTTTGTTGTATTGAAAGGTGCTTCCGGAAGTCACGTCTTCACAATAGTACATGTATTTTCCGTCAGGCGAAATTGTGGGTTCGTTGACGTCTTTCTGGTCGTTGCGACGTTTGGTGAGTTGGGTACCGCTTCCACCTGTGATGTGGTACTGCCACATTTCCCCGGCACCCAGTGAGCGTCCTAAAGTGTTTTCTGGCTACGAGAAAGTTGCCGTTGGGCATCCAGACGGCATTGTTCAGCAAGCGAAAGTCTTCTTTGGTGATTTGTTTGGCATCGCTGCCATCGGCTTTCATCACCCAAATGTTATCGCCTCCACCGGCATCGCTGGTAAAGGAAATGAATTTGCCATCGGGACTAAAACGCGGCTGAATCTCAAACGGAATGCCTGTGCGAATTGCCCGGGCTTTACCACCGGTAACCGGAACCGTATAGATGTCACCAAGCATATCAAACACGATGGTTCTGCCGTCAGGGGAAACGTCAAGGTTCATCCAGGTGCCTTCATCGGTGGTGAAGGTGTGGGTGTTGTACTTGAAATCGTGACCGGGATTGGAGACGTCCCATTTTTTATCGTCTTGTGCGCTTAAAGCGAAAGTGATTAGAGCCGAAAGTAAAGAGAGGGTGAGATTTTTAATCATTATGGTGAAAGTTTATTTTCAAAGATAGTTATTTGTTGATATAGTTGATTGTTAATGGTTACTTGTTAAAAGTTGAAAATTTTAAACGTTGGCCGCTGCCGGATGAAAGTTGTACGTCCTTGATTTCTTCATATTTCTAACTTCTGCCTCCTAATTTCTCACCAACTTCGCGTCCACCAGAAAATTGGGGTCCAGACGCAAACTTGTGACGGGCTGTTCAACAATTTCGGTTGACCATTCGTCATTGGGGTAAATCCATTGCAAATCGTTATTGATATATACCCTTACCGGCATATCAAAGCCGTCAATGGTATTGCTGTAGCGAAAGGAGAATTCGTTGCCGTTAATTTTAAATTCAACAACCGGAACGCGGGGATCTCTGAGGTACTGGTCAAAAAACCTTGTTAGATAGATTCCCGACATTTCGCTGATGTATCCTTCAATATCTGCTGTAGTTACTGTTTGATGCCAAAATTCCTGATTAAGGCCTCTTAGGATTTGACGCCACTTTTCATCATCTTCAATCAATTGACGCAGGGTGTGCAGAATGTTGGCCCCTTTGTAATACATGTCTTTTGAGCCCATTTGATTAACCCCATAAACTCCAATAATGGGCTTGTCGTTTAGAATCATATTTGAGGTTCCCACCACATATTCGGCACCGGCTTCTTTGCCATAAAAATACTCAACAAACAGGCTTTCAGAATAGGCCGTAAAGCCTTCGTGTATCCACATATCGGCGATGTCTTTGTAAGTGATGTTGTTGGCAAACCATTCGTGACCATTTTCGTGTATGATGATGAAATCAAACTTCAACCCCCAACCTGTGCCGGACAAGTCCCTGCCCAGATAGCCTTTCATATATTGGTTGCCATAAGTCACCGAGCTTTGGTGTTCCATTCCCAGATAAGGGGCTTCCACCAATTTGTAGCTGTCTTCATAAAAAGGGTAGGGGCCAAACCAGTGTTCAAAGGCTTCAATTGAACGAGGGGCGTCTTTAAAGTGCTCTTTGGCTTTTTCCAGGTTGTAACTCAGCACCCAGTAATCCATATCCAACGTGCCGTTTTCGCCTTCATACTGTTCGCCAAAATGTACATAATCGCCAATGTTGATGTTCACGCCATAATTGTTGATGGGGTTGGTGACATACCAGTGCCAGGTCCTGGTGTTGTCGTCATGTTCTTCAATATTTCTAAGCCTTCCGTTTGAAATGTTTTTTAAAGGTTCAGGTACACGCACGCTGATGGCCATACTGTCCACCTCGTCATACATATGGTCTTTGTTGGGCCACCACACGCTGGCGCCCAGACCCTGACAGGAAGAGCCAATAAAATGATTGCCGGCTTCGTCGTGTTTCCACGAAATACCGCCATCCCAGGGCGCATTCACGGCTTCCCTGGGGTGACCGCTGTAATATACCACCACTTCCTCGCTGGCACCTATTTGTTGTGGTTTTTTTAGTGTCACAAAATGGGCATTGCCCTTGCTTTTAAACTCAAGGGGTTTACCATCCTGGGTGATTTTTTCAATTTTTAAGGGTTCCTGCAAATCCACTTGCAATACCTGATGCGGTTCCAAAACTGTATAGCGGATGGTATTTTTCCCGCCCAGCCATTTTTCATCGGGTTTGACTTCGATGTCGAGGTGGTAAAACGTCAGGTCCCACCAGGCACGTTCAGGGGTGATACTGCCTCGCAGGGTGTCTTGTTTGGTAAAGGTTTGGGAAAATAATGTGCTTCCTGAAAACAGGATTAGCATCAATGCAACTGGAAGTTTCTTCATGGGTGTGGAATTTGTAACAAAAATAGCATCTTTTTTTAAAGTTAGGTTTTTTTAGTCTTTAGTGTTTTTTGCGTTACTAATAAAACAACCTAATTATATAAAGTTTTCTCGCTAAGGCGCAAAGGCGCAAAGTTCTGAATCCGTCACGTCAAAGATCTAACATCTCATGGCTCACGCCTGCATAAACAGATTAGTGTATTTTTAAACAAATAAATCCCCGTAGTTTTCACCACGGGGATTTATTTAGTGCATAAATATTAACATTAATTGGTCAGTCTGAAAGTGACTCTTCTTACGAGTTGGCGTGCTTGTGATGAATCCCTGTTAACTGATGCATCTTCACCGCCGCCACGTGTGGTTAAACGGTTGCCATCGATACCGGCGGCAATCATTAATTCCTTCACTTTGTTGGCCCTGCGCTCAGATAGTCTCAGGTTGTAATTGGCATCGCCAATTTCATCTGCATAGCCTATCAGTTCAGCTCTGGCTGAAGGATTTTGTCTCATATAAGTAACCAGGTAGTTTACGGCCTGTAAAGAATACACTTCAGGCTGGTCGCTGTCAAATCTAAAATAGACGTTTACATAGCCCTCGTTGATGAGTTTCTGCATATCCAATCCGCCGTCGGCTTTTTCAAGATCGGCTTTTGTGGCATATCTTCTGTCAAGGGCAGCTTCCATATAATCAGGAATTCCGCTGTTGTTTGTGTCTAAAGCACGTCCTTTGGTATCAACCATAGTTCCCGGAGGCGTGTTTGGCTCGCGGTCCAGATAATCGGGCACACCGTCCTGGTCTGAATCAATCAGGTCTGTTTCAATTTTGGAGATGCGGTCATCCAGTTCCTGAATCTGGCTGTAGATAAATTCTTCTTCTGAGTACCAGTCGGCGTGGACGTCCTTGCTTCCTAAATACAAGGTCAAACCAATGGAAGCATTCACCATATAGCCGTTTAATCCGCGTGTATTGTTGTTGCTCACCACTGCACTTACGGGCAGGGCGCCGTCCCAGGTTGATGAATGTCTTACGTGACCAATAATGCTAAGGTCACCCGTGAGTGCTACCTTGTCTCCCAAGCGCAATTGCGGGGTGATTCCCATCATTACGTTCAACATTTGGTCTGGATTAGAAAATTCGTTGGGTTCAGAGGGTTTATTTGCTGAATAACCAAAACCTCCGTGAACCAAAAAGTTCAGGCTGTTTGTCCAGTTCCTGAAATTCAAAACACTTCCCATATTAATAACCCCTTGCAGGTTTGCTCTGTAGTATTCTGTTTTAAATTCGAGACTGGAGTCGTCATTCACAATGCTGTTGTACCCAAAGTCGAGTTTAGCACCAAATTTTTCATTGAACATATAACGAAATCCAAGGCCTCCTTGCCAGAAACTTGGGGTGGCAGCATAATAACCCGGTGAAAAGGGCTTAGCAGGTTTATGCATCCCACCTTCAAGTTCAATAGACCATCTGTTGTAATTTCTTTCTTCTTGTGCTTGTACCGCTAATGTCCCTAACGCGATTACCAAGCATAAAGCTGTTTTTTTCATAGTATTTTGTGATTAGTTCCCTGTAAAGGTTGTTTAAAATCTGCAAATATTAGGTGAATTTACAAAAATTAATACAAATTTAATGTTGTTTGTCGATAAAAAATTGTTTTTTACCGATGAAATGTAAGAAAATTCCATGCAAACTCTTAAAATCACAGATTAAGAACATATAAAGCCGAAATTAAACGTTAAAAAAGATTTTTTGGGCCGGGAATGCCCATGAATCATAGGATTGGTGATTAACGATTTTTTGATTTTGGGTTAACGATTTAATAATTTGTAGTTGCTCACCTGAACTTCCCTGATTAGTACCGATGGTTATCGGGATGACCTTTTTAAAAATAAATTTCATAATTCGATATTCTTTTTTCGGTTATCCGTCTTATCTCCCCTCCACCTTGTCTCCCCTCCTCCTCATCTCCCCTCCACCTCATCTCCCCTCCACCTCATCTCCCAATCACCTTGACTCCCAATCACCTTGTCTCCCCACCACCTTATCTCCCCTCCACCTTATCTCCCAATCACCTTGTCTCCCCACCACCTTATCTCCCCTCCACCTCATCTCCCAATCACCTTGTCTCCCCACCACCTTGTCTCCCCACCACCTTGTCTCCCCACCACCTTATCTCCCCACCACCCACCATCCGTCAATTAAACAAACATTTTCCTATATTAGCATCATCTTAAAACGCCATAAAAAACTTGGAAACCCGCATCTACCAAAAGGAAAGCAACCTGCACATCGGACGGCTTTTTCGCGAAAGCATAAAAGACATCAGGAGTTCGCGTTTTCTGGCGCGCCAGCTGGCCGTGCGTGACATTAAGGCCATGTACAGGCAGTCTTATCTGGGGATTGTCTGGGCGTTTATCACCCCCATTGCCACTGCCATGGTATGGATCGTGTTGCAGGGCACCGGCACTGTGCGCCTGTCTGATACCGGTATTCCTTACCCCCTGTATGTGTTTTGCGGCACCTTGTTGTGGTCTATCATTACCGAGGCCATCACTTCGCCAATGACCAGCACCAATGCTGCCCGCGGCATACTCTCAAAAATCAACTTCCCCAAGGAAGCGCTTATCCTTTCGGGCATTTATAAACTCTTGTTCAATACCGGGATTAAAATCCTGTTGCTGCTTGCCTTCGTCTTTATTTTTGGTGTGGGGCTGCACTGGAGTTTGCTCTTTTTCCCCCTGGCCATTTTAGGCGGACTCCTTATTGGTACTACCATTGGATTGTTTATCACTCCCATTGGGTTGCTTTATAAAGACATTGGCAAAGTGATCAGCTTTGGGATGCAGTTTTTGATGTATGCCACCCCGGTGGTGTATGCCATTCCCAAAGACGGTATTATGAAAACCATCATGGAGTGGAACCCTTTAACCCCCATTATCCTTACCGGAAGAGACCTGGCCGTGGGCACCCCGCCGGAGTATTTGACATATTTCTTTATCGTCATTGCCGTGTGTATCCCCTTGTTTTTTATTGCCTTGTTGCTATACAGGATTTCGATACCGGTGTTGGTGGAGCGGCTTTCGGGTTGATGGTTTAAGGTTCAAGGTTTAAGGTTCAAGGTTTAAGGTTCAAGGTTTAAGGTTTAAGGTTCAAGGTTTAAGGTTTAAGGTTCAAGGTTTAAGGTTTAAGGTTTAAGGTTTAAGGTTCAATGCCCACCTACGGTAAACCTTCGGCGGGTAAATTCAAGGTTTGTGGTGTTCTGAATAGTCCTTAGGGATATGGGATGACCTTTTTATGTAAACCCTTAATGACCCTTAATTCCTTAATGTTTTAACTTTTGGGGGTAAGAAGCGTTTTTTTTAAACCATTAAGAAATGAAGAAACATGAAGGCAATTGTCAGTCGTGGATTCACAGATGTAACTGACGACCCATAACCGGTTCCGTTGAGAAAAACATAGTTAAAAACAATACTTCTGAATACTATTTTTTTTCTTAATTTTGAGAATACAATTTTAGAAATGGACGCGATTAAGATTCGAAAGAAACTGCATAAACTCATTGATGATGCCGGTGAGGAAAAACTGGAAGCCCTTTATGAGGCAATGTGTTCGGTTGACAGGCCTGTTGTGCCCTGGTGGGAAGATAAAAACGTACTACGTGAACTGGATAGCAGGGTACACTCTTGGGTTGAAGAAAAAACAGCGGTTTATACCATGAAAGACATCGATCGTGAAATAAGCCGACGCAAATCTGAATTAAAAAATAAAAGAGGATAGAAAAATGTACACTTACATTTTACTTCCTAAAGGTATTCTATGACTTAAAAAAGGGGAACCATCGCGCGCATTCTTATATGAGCTTATATGCCTTATATGGTTTAAAAAAAAGGCAAGCCCAATCCAGCCACACGCCCCCCGGCCCCCTAAAGGGGGAGAGCCCGCACGCCCTTTATTATTTAAAACCCTCTGTGAAACCTCTGTGTATCTCTGTGGTAAAACTTAAGCCCTATCTTCAAAGAAAGCACCAAGCACCCACCCTTCACCGCTTAGGGCGGTTTCGGAAGGCAATGCAAATTCCAATAATCATTAAACAATATTCAATCAACATTAAAATTCCTCTGTGTACCTCTGTGAAACCTCTGTGTATCTCTGTGGTAAAACTTAAGCCCTATCTTCAAAGAAATCACCAACCATCAAATAAAACTCCAAACTTCAATATTCAAAATTCTGTATTCGATATAAGACTAAAGACTTAAGACGGCTTCCAAAACCCTTTGCGCTTCTTTGCGGATTCTTTGCGTTTCTTTGCGGTACTACTAAGCCCAAACTTAAAGCAAATCAACAACCATCCAATAAAAGCACCCCATCCAGCCAGCTAAAACATAAATCCACAACATAAGAAATAGGAATTACCTGAATTATCCTTATTTTTAACCCCACCTACGCTAAAGCTACGGTGAACGAAGCCCAAAAATTTAACCTTGAACCCTAACTTCCCTTCTCCGCCTTTGTCGGATACGGTGGGCGAAGCCCAAAATATTGAACATTAAACCAATTCACAAATTCTTTTTATCTTCGACTTTTAAAACAACCTCCTCAAAAACAACCAAAACACACCCATGGAAGAACCTCTGGTCATCGTTGAAAACCTTTCTAAAAAGTTCTGCAAAGACCTGAAGACCAGCCTTTGGTATGGTGTGAAGGATTTGTGGGGCAGTGTGAGGGGCAACAGGAATGAACGATTGCTGCGCGACAAGGAGTTTTGGGCGGTGAAGGACATTTCTTTTGAACTGCGCCGCGGGGAGTGTTTGGGTTTGATTGGCCACAATGGTGCGGGCAAAAGCACACTTTTAAAAATCCTCAACGGACTCATCAACCCCGACGCCGGCAAGGTCACCATCAAAGCCCGGGTAGGCGCCTTGATTGAACTGGGTGCGGGTTTTAACCCCATACTCACCGGCCGGGAGAATATCTACAACAACGGCGCGGTTTTGGGCTTTACCAAAAATGAGATTGACAGCAAACTGGAAGAAATCATTGGCTTTGCCGAGCTGGAAGACTTTATCGATATGCCCGTGCAGAATTACAGCAGCGGGATGAAAGTGCGCCTGGGTTTTGCCGTCGCGGCACAAATGGAACCCGATGTATTGATTATTGACGAGGTCCTGGCCGTGGGCGATTTGGGCTTTGTGTTGAAGTGTTTTAAGACGATTGATGCCATACTACCCAAAACAGCTATTCTCTTTGTATCACACAATATGCCGATGGTTTCGCGCATTTGTACGTCCATTATTTTGATGGAGAATGGAAAGGCCAAGTTTCAAGGGGAGGATGTGGCCAAAGGGATTGACCTGTATTACACCCGCTTTGCGCAAAACGAAAGCAATGTGGTGTTTAGTGATGGGAGTATTGAACTGGAGGAAGTAGAACTCCTCAACCCGGTAGCAGTGGAGAACGGTGTTCCACAGTTGAACTGGGGGGATGATTTGGAGTTACGGTTTAAGTTTCTTTCAGAGAAATTACAGAAACCACCTTTTTTTGCCATTTCCATTTTTGATAAGGAACAACGACCGGTGGCGCTGTTGAATCCCAACAACGAACAGGAAAATCACAGTTTTAAAGATGATAAATTGAGTTTTATCATAGAACACAAACACCTGCAACTTTCAAAAGGGCTTTATTCCATCAATGTTGCTGTTAGTAAAGAAAAAAGTAAAGAACCCATTTTAAGAATGAACGGTGTTTTAACATTTCAAGTATTGCATAATGAAGAAACTTGGCCACCGTTTTTATTAAAATCCAGTTTTAAAAATCAAATTGAAGCCTAATGTTTTTTAATAGACAAAAACCCAAAATATTCTGTATTGGACAAAACAAGACCGGCACCACTTCTTTGAAAAAATTCTTTCAAGACCACGGTTTTAAAGTGGGTGACCAACCGACAGCTGAGCTAATGATGGATGACTATATCGCCCGCAACTGGAAACCCATTTTAAAATACTGTGAAACCGCTGAGGTTTTTCAGGACGTGCCTTTTAGCAATGATTATTTGTATGTACTGTTGGATCATCACTTCCCCAATGCCAAATTTATCCTGACCGAGCGGGACAGCCCGGAACAATGGTACAATTCCATCACCAAATTTCACGCAAAACTTTTTGGGAAAGACGGCCGGGTGCCCACAAAAGAAGATTTACAAAAGGCCACCTACCGAGATAAAGGTTTAGTTTGGAAGGTATTTAATGAAAAGTTTGGAGAAGTTGAAGGGGATATTTACAACAAAAAACATCTAATACGCAGATACAATGAGCGCAACAAACAAATGAAGCACTACTTCAAAAACAAATCCAACTTTTTAGTCGTAAATTTATCCCAACCCGATGCCATTCAACAACTCGCTGATTTTATAAAAATCACACCCAAATACAAGGAAATGCCCTGGGAAAACAAAACCGAAGCCATTAGAAAATGATCACTGTCACCAAAACCTTCCTCCCGCCCATCGCCGAATATCAGGCCCTATTACAACGTGCCTGGGACAAGCAATGGTTGACCAATCGGGGCGAACTCGTTTTGGAACTGGAAGACAAGCTAAAAACCTATCTGCAAGTACCTCACCTCACCTGCACCAACAACGGTACGGTGCCTTTACAAATCGCTTTGGAATTGTTTGGGAAAGAAGGTGAAATCATCACCACGCCCTTTAGTTATGTAGCAACCACGGCAGCCATTGTGTGGCAACATTGCACCCCGGTGTTTGTGGACATCCACCCTGAGTATTTAACTATTGATGAACGTTTGATTGAAGCTGCCATCACCCCGAAAACGACTGCCATCCTGGCGACCCATGTCTTTGGTAACCCCTGTGCGGTTCAAGAAATTGAACACATCGCCCAAAAGCACGGATTAAAAGTGATTTACGACGCCGCCCACTGTTTTGGGGTGCGTTATAAAGGACAATCGCTTTTAAACTATGGTGATGTGAGTACGTTGAGCTTTCACGCCACCAAACTCTTTCATACCGGTGAGGGTGGGGCCATGGTGACCACAGATGAAGAACTCCATAAGCAATTTTTCAACTACCATAATTTTGGCCATGACGGCCCGCTGGCGTTTCACAGCTTGGGCATCAACGGTAAAATGAGCGAACTGCAAGCCGCTCTGGGTCTGGCTGTATTGCCTTATATGGAACACATTCTGCAAAGCCGAAAGCAAGTGGTGGATTTTTATGACCAACACCTTGATTTTAACAATTTGCAAAAACTAAAACTGCGTGAAGGCACCGATTGGAACTACAGTTATTACCCGGTGCTGTTTGATACCGAAGAACAACTGTTACAGGTAGAACAAGCCCTCAACGCGCAACAGATTTTCCCCAGACGTTATTTTTATCCCGGCTTGCATACACTGCCTTATGTAAAAGCCACTGAGGTACCGGTCTGTGACAGGGTGTACAAGCGGGTGTTGTGTTTGCCGTTAAGTCATGAATTAGAAAAAGAAGGTCTTACTATGATTTGTAACATTTTAAACAAAACCCTATGAAGGTAGCTATTATGCAGCCTTACCTGTTTCCTTACATTGGATATTTCCAATTAATCAATGCTGTGGATACCTTTGTGTTTTATGATGATGTGAATTATATAAAAAAAGGATGGATTAACCGTAATAGAATATTATCAAATAACAATGAAGACTATTTATTTACTGTGCCTTTGATTGAAGCTTCACAAAATAAAATGATTAATGAGATAGATGTGTTTACAAGTGAAAAATGGAAAATTAAGTTTTTAAAAAACATCAAAGTAACATATTTTAAAGCACCATATTTTGATAGTGCCTTTGAACTAATAACAAGGGTTCTCAATGAAAAATATAAAACCATTTCAGATTTAGCAATTTTATCAATTATACAGGTTTCAAAAGAGTTAGAATTATCAACCAGTTTTAGAAAAAGTTCTATTGATTTTTTCCAAACCAAAGAACTAAAAGGAGTTGAAAGGCTCCTTGAGATATGTAAAATCATTAATGCAGAAGTTTACATAAACCCCATTGGCGGGCAAGAACTATATGATAAAGAGCAATTTTTAAATAATGGTGTTGATTTCTTTTTTTTAAAAAGTAAAAATATTCAATATAAACAGTTTGATAATGAATATATACCTTGGCTTTCTATTATTGATTTATTGATGTTTAATTCTAAGGAGGAAATTAAATCTTATTTAACTAACTATACTTTTTTATGAAAGAGCAAGTGGTTGAACTTTTAAACAACTTAAATCATCAATTTTTTGGTGATTTAATTAATAGCAATATTGAGGGGTATGTTGATAAATTATTAACATACTCAAGTTTAATTTCTTTTCAAAAAGAAGGGGTTTTAAATGCTTTTATTGCTTATTATGACAATGATCCGGCTAATAGGACTGCTTACTTAACAATGCTTGCTGTATCTTCTGATAACCAGGGTATGGGTATAGGATCTATTTTATTGAAGGCATCTATTGAGAATTTAAAAAGGAAAGGTTTTAGTAATTATAAATTGGAAGTTAAAAAGCAAAATTTTAAAGCTATAAAATTCTATGAATCATTTGGATTTAATGTATTAGAAGAAAATGGATTATCGCTTTTTATGATTAAAGAATTATGATGAAAATAAATGTCATAATGATTACCTATAATCATGAACTCTATATTAAAGAGGCAATTGAAGGTGTATTAATGCAACAAGGTAAATTTATTATAGAACTTATAATCGCTAATGACTGTTCAACAGATAAATCAGATCAAATTATCAGAGATATTATAGACTCTGATGTAAGAGCAAAAGAAGTTAAATATATATCACATAAAAAGAATATTGGAATGCAAAATAATTTTATTAGTGCATTTAATTTATGTGATGGAAAATATATCGCCCTTTGCGAAGGTGACGACTACTGGACAGACCCTTTCAAACTGCAAAAGCAGGTGGATTTTTTGGAAGGGAATGAGGAGTTTGTGATGTGTTACCACGATGTGTCTATAATTAATAGTGAGGGCTTAAAGCTCAAAGAATCAAAAACACCAGATATTTATAAAAGAAGTTTCAGTAGTTTAGAAATAATTAAATGTGAAATTTTTTTGTGTACAATGAGCTTGGTTTTTAGAAACGTAATAAAAACCTTACCCGAAGAATTTTTAAAAGCAAAAAACGGAGACTCTTTTTTAACTTCCTTTTTAGGTCAATACGGCAAAGGCAAATACATGGAAAACATTGGAGGAATGTATCGGGTTCACGATGGAGGTATTTGGTCATCCTCTAATGATCAATTAAAAATGGAAAGCAAAAAAATTACCTTTTATCAATTACATAAATATTATGAATCTATTCATAACAATGAAATTTCTAAATATTATTTATTAAAATCAAAAAAAATAACTTCTAATTACAGAAAAAACAGCTTAAAAAGTTTCATTTTAAAGTTGATAAAAAGAAGTTATAAAAAAATAAAAACAGTTATTAATGGCTAAAATTGCAATCTTTACAGCTATTTTTGGAGACAAAGATGAAATTAGGGAGCCATTAAAGTATGTCTCGGGAAATGGAATAGATTATTTTTTAATCACTGATAACAAAAAATTAACATCCTCTGTTTATTCTATTATAATTAAAGAATCAACTTATGATGATATAACAAAAAATGCTAGATATTATAAGGTAAAAGGTTTAGAGATTTTTAAAGAGTATGATTATGTTTTGTGGCATGATGCAAACATACAAATCATCGATGATAAAATTAAAAACTTCATTAGTGAGATTAAAAATAAAGAGGCTTTATTTATCAGGCATTCAGAAAGAAATTGCGTTTTTGATGAGGCAATAAAATGTATAGAATTAGAAAAGGATTATCCTTTTAAAATACTCAAGCAAATATTTTATTATTACAAAAGGGGAGTTAAAAACAATGCAGGTCTTTATGCAACGGGGTTGTTTGTTTTAAATATGAAGATTGTAAATCACGAGTTTTTGAGTTTATGGTGGAATGAAATTAAAAATAAATCAAGACGAGATCAATTATCATTACCTTATGCTTTGTCTGTTTACAATATTCAATCCAATGTTGTAGAAGAAAATATTTGGAATAATGAGTATTCAATTTTTCATAGTCACAGATATAAAGCCTATAATTTTTTGTCAAGAGAAAAGCCAAAAGGATATAGTAAAGCCTCAAAAAAAACAGCAATATTTCTAATTAGACTTTTAAAAAAAATAAATAGATAATTAATTTAAATTTCTTAATATTATTAGATGGGATATAACGAGTCATATATTGGTTTAAGACCTGATTTGTTAAAACACATTAAAGGTCATTTAATTGATATTTTAGATGTAGGTTGTGCATTGGGATCAAATGGTCAATATTTAATAAATAATAATTTCGCAAATTCGGTTTACGGTATTGAGTTTGATGAAAAAATGGCTACGGAAGCAAAAAAAAATATCACAAAGGTTTTTTGTGGAAATTTAAATGATGATAGTTTTAGAAAAGAGGTTAGGGATAAATCTCCACTTTTTGACTATATTCTTTTTGGTGATATTTTAGAACATCTCTATGACCCATTGAAAGTATTGAAAGATTTAAAATCCTTATTAAAACCTGATGGTACAATTATAATATCCCTTCCAAATGTTGGTCACGTTGAACTATTTATTCAAGTATATATAAAAGGAACTTGGCCTCTTAATGAAAGAGGTATATTTGATAGAACTCATATTCGATGGTTTACGAGAAAGGATGTTTATAAACTTGCAAAATCTGCAAATCTGCAAATTATAAATTATGAAAGAAACTTAAGAGCAAGAGATGCTATAGGGTCTAAATTTGATTGGAAAGCTAAAATTTTAAAATATATTAATAAAGACCTGGTGACTTTTCAACATATTTTAGTTTGTAAGCATGGATAACAGAACTTATATCATCATCGTTACCTTCAATGCTATGCCTTGGCTTAAAAGCTGTCTGGATACTTGTAAAGGATATTCGGTAATAATAGTTGATAACGCTTCAACAGACCAAACAGTAACATTTGTTAAGAAACAGTATCCGGCAGTAAAGTTGCTGAAGCAAGAAACAAACTTAGGTTTTGGGCAAGGCAACAATGTAGGTATTTCTTATGCGCTAAATCAGGGAGCCGAAAGCGTGCTTTTACTCAACCAGGATGCTTATTTAATGGATGATTGTTTGAACCGGTTGATTGATATTCAAAAAAGCAAGCCTGAATATGCTATTCTAAGCCCCGTGCATTTAAACGGGGAAGGAAATTTACTGGACAGGAATTTTTCTTTGTATATGAGGTTTGATTCCAATCCTGATTTTTATTCAGATTTTGTATTGAACAAACCAAAACAAGTAGTGTATGAAGTACCTTTTGTGAATGCAGCGGGTTGGCTGTTGTCCAAGCAATGCCTTGAAAGTGTGGGAGGGTTTGACCCCATTTTTTTTCATTATGGCGAGGACGATAATTATTGTCAACGGGTGCATTATCACGGGCTTAAAATAGGGGTTGTGCCTACAGCCTTTTTAAAGCACGACCGTGAGCATCGCGAAGTTATCAAGCCGGAAAAAAACAGCGCAGCCTTTTTTGAAAGATGGGAACGGTCAAAAAAAATGAAATATGCCGATATTAATAATACCGAAGCTTTGATTTTATTGGACAATGAAATAAAACAACTTGAAAGATCTGTTCTAAAGCTAAAATTAAAGTTTCGATTTGCCACTGCTGCAAGCTTAAATAGACAACTGAGGTTACTTCAAAAAATCAAAGTTGAGGTTAAAAGCAGCAGGGAGTTGAATGTTAAAAAAGGAAGGCATTATATATAAATAAAAAAAAGAGCCGCCTTGCGGCAGCTCCTTTCCCTGTAATACCTAAAGTGTTTACAGTACTTCCACCAACTGAAGCGCATTAAAGGCACCGTTGTTTAACGGGTATTGAATTCCGTTGATTTCCTGAAAAAAGGCAATCTTAAGGAAAAACAATTCGTAACCGGTACCTGTTGGCACGCCGGCAGGCGTCAGCTTCACCGTCGTCACAGGACTGTTCAGCACCAGGTTCGTCACCGGGCTGAGTTCCAAATCCTTGACTTCGGTTGCAAAGTCCAGGTTCAAAAACCCGGAACGCAATGATAAGTGTGTAGTACCCTGTGGCACGGCGATGTGTTGCATTGGTGAAAAATCCACCAACTCTATTTCACCGGTGCCGGTATCAAGACTGTAATCGGTCAGCAAAACACTGTCAAGCGGTGCGTTACTGTTAAAATTAAAGCCTTTCAATACCTGCTTGCCTTCAGCTGTTGCCAGCCCGGTAGCTACATTTCTTTCACCCCGCACTGAGGTGAGATCTTCGTTCTTAACACGGGCCATCACTTGCGTGAGCCGTGAGGTCATGCGCCCGTCCTTGGCATCTTCTATCAGCCCGATAGCCGAGCGTCTTAAAAGCTTACCCATCCGGGCACTGTGACCAAACTCTGCACCATTCTCGCGGGTGCGGGCAAAAGCAGGATCATTTAAAATCCTTTTTTTACTCACGCCGCCTTTCGTGCGAACGACATACCCCTCTTTGCCCTTGTAAAAGGTAAGATCATCCAGGGTTCCGATAATCTTGATTAAGCTGCGGTTTTTAGCCATAACTTATTAATTTATGGTCATTGCGCGATAATTTTAAGCAACAACCTGATTGAACATTTTAATTTTGTAAGCCAAAAACACCGCCTTGAAAAGCGCGCAAACGCATGGATCCCTACGTTCAAAATTTTAATTCGCAACGGTGTCTGAGAACTTACACGACAAACTTACCACAGCGCTCATTTTGTCATTTGCAAAAATCACGTTATCAGAAAATTAAGGCTTAAAAAGTTGTTTTTTACTAGTTCAAATCAATACAAACAATTCTGACAAAAACACACATTTCCGACGTTTTGATACCACTGTAACCCAAGATTTAAATCAATATAAACCCCCTAAAATAAAGGCCGCACAAAGAGCTGATTTGGAGATGGTGAATAGATGGTGTATAGATGCTGTATGGATAGTGTATGAGGAGTGTATGATAAATAATTAAATCTTTAATCTTTCCAAAGCATTTGAAAGAAATTTAATAAACTCAAAACCGAAATAAATTTCATTCAATCTTAATATAGAGTTTTCTTCTGCTCCCTTTAGGGTTGGGGCAACAGAAGAAAACGAGCCGACTTTTGTAAATAGAGATTAGTTCTGAAAAAAGCTAAACTCTAGATTTTTCCGCCACCCTTTAGAGCTTGTCCCGTGCTCGACACGGGAGCCGGGGCAAAGCGGACGAATCTTTTCCGCCACCCTTTAGGGAAGGGGCAAAGCGGACGAATTACATAAAAAAAATAACAAACAAATCCCCCTCCTTGGGAGGGGTTAGGGGAGGATTTTCACAATATTTTTCCATTTAGCGTCACACTTCAATTAAAATCAAAGATTGAAATTGCATTGAAATTTGATTTGATAATCAGAAACTGTCATTGGGTAAAAAGTGTACTTTCTAAATTAAAACCTTATGGGTACTTTGCAAATCAATGTATCCAAATCAAATTTTAAAATCTAAAAAAGCTGGAAGATAATGCTGAAAATTTTTTAGGAACTAACGAATTAAAAACTACAAAATAAAAGAGAGTTGGACGCAACATAAAATTTGGTCTTGTTTAGTTGATTTTACCACTTATGTCGCTCAAAACCACAAATATATGTTGAAAACTTTGTTGATAAATAAGCTGTGAAAAAGATACGAAACAAAAGATTAGATTTTATTTTTATCGTTCGTTTGAATTATAAAATTTATGACAATAAGAATTACAACAACCATCAGTCGCTTTTTCATTGCGCTACTGCAGGTTTTAAAATATATAGTGAAAATGAAATTTCATAGGATTGACATAAAGTCCAATGAAATTGCTGAAATTTTTGGAATAAAAGAAGGCACAGCCAGGGAGTGGATCAGAGAAGTGAAGGCAGCTTTCAATAAAGATAAGAAACATAAAATCACCATTGCTGAGTTTTGCAGCTTTAAAGGTGTACCATATAAATCAATTTTTTGTCAAATAAATAAAATGAAGGTCAAAGACTATGACTCCCTGATTGAACAAGGATTTATAGAAGAACCAAAAATATTTTTAATGCAAAACACAGATTGATTGATTTTTTTAGCAATTTCAACTGAAGACTAAAAAACTAAATAACCTCACCGTTTTTTAATGGTAAGGCTTTCCTTTTTCCTATCCCAATCAAAAATCTTCAATTTTTTAATGATATAAATTAACATAAATGGGTCAACCTATATCAGGGACGTACAACGTACACCCGTCACCCGTCAGCTGTCTTCGGTCACCGCTCACCTGTCAAAAAACACACCAATCCACCTTCAGTAAACTTTCCGCCTTGCGATTCAAAGTCCTTCTCCGAAGCTCTGCGAAGGACGAAGCTTCAGGCGACGAAGCGGTGGGCAAGCTCACCAACTCATCAACTCACAAACTCACAAACTTTCCCTATTTTTACACTTGCAATCCCAAGTCATGAGTAAAGAACAGCCTTTAGTCAGTATTATCATACCAACGTTTAACCGTTCCCACCTCATTAGCGAGACCCTGGACAGTGTGCTGGCTCAGACCTATCAAAACTGGGAGTGTATCATCGTGGATGATGGTAGCACCGACAATACAGACGAAGTAGTGGGAGCCTATGTAAAAAAAGATCCCCGTATTCAATTTCACAAAAGACCAAACACCCACAAACCCGGCGGGAACGGGGCACGGAATTATGGGTTTGAGGTTAGCAAGGGGGAGTATTTGCAGTGGTTTGATGATGATGATATTATGCTGAAAAAGTTTTTGGATGAAAAAATCAACGTTTTTACTGAAGAATTGGCTATGGTTATTTGTAGTGGATATTATTGGGATGAGGAAAATAAGATAAAAAACAAAATTGGTTTAAATATTGAGTCAAATTTATTTCAGGATTATGTTGTATGGAGACTTCATATTTTAACTCCCTCCATATTATTTAAAAAGGTTTTTCTTGCAGATAAGCTACTTTTTAGTGATAAAATTTCTAGAGGTCAAGAAACTGAATTGTTTTCAAGATTGTTTTTTCAATTACCCGAAGCATCCTTTACTATAATAAATAAACCCCTATTTCTTTACAGGCAACACATTGATACTAAATCAGTAAAAAATAAAGTGTATGATTTTGATTTTAAAGAATCTTTAGCTTTCATAAATATTGAAAATTTTAAGCGTAGTTTGATTGAGAATGATTTAGAGGTTGTCAACTATTTGTACAATGAACTCATCAATTTGTTTTTTTTAGGATTGGAGAAAAAGCATTATTCAAATGTTGAATATATATTGGATAATTTTACGCCACACCTTAGGCAAAAAAATAGACTGTTGGCTTTTAAATTTTTTCTAGCCGGAAAAGTATTTTTATTTTTAAAAACCAAAAGCTACCGTGTGAGAAGGTATTTTAAAAACTTTCAATTTACTTAAATATGTCATTAGCCCCTTTAGTCTCAATAATTATTCCCACATTCAACAGGGCACACATTATAAGTGAAACTTTGGATAGTGTTCTGGCTCAAACTTATTCAAATTGGGAATGTATTATAATTGATGATGGTAGTACAGACACAACAGAAGAGGTAATTGCTGAATATATAAAAGTTGACTCACGTTTTCAATTTTATAAACGTCCATCAAACCGGGTAAAAGGCCCAAATGCTTGTAGAAATTTTGGTTTTGAGAAGAGTCAGGGTGACTTTATACAATGGTTTGATAGCGACGACTTGTATTATCCAGATGCTTTGGAGAAATACATAGAAAGATTTAGTAAGAATGTTGATTGTGTAATTGCAAAAACAGAAATCATCCAATTAGAGACCGGTATATTCATGAAAGAGAGTAAAATACTATCAGATGATGTTCTTAGAGATTTTTTTTTGGGAAATGTTGAATTCTATATTTGTGGACCGATGTGGAAAAGAGTTTTTCTTGAAAAACAAAATGAATTATTTGATTCCAGTATTGGCAGGCAAGATGACTGGGAATTTAATATGAGAATGTTAATTAATAATCCGACAATGGTTTATATAGAAGAAGCATTGAATATATATCGAAAGCATAAAGATTCCTTCAATGAAGAAGTAGCAAAGCTTAATAAAACCGAAATTGATTCTCATATTAAAGCGAGAAAGAAAATTATTGATTTTTTGAATGAGAGAGGTATAAATTTGGATATTGATTATGATAAGTATTTAGCAGATTTTAATTTAAAGGTTTTAAAAATGTCTTTATTTGCTGAGCATAAGGATAGTAGAGTATTCCTTCAACGTGTAATTAACATTTATTTAAAAAGAATCGATATTTTTAGAGCAATAAGGTTAATGTTTATTTATGTAACTTTTAAGTATCTGAAACTTGGTTACTCCCATTTTAATAAGTTAATGTATTTTAAATAATTTAAACACCATTTTTTTGAATAATAATCCACTTATTTCAATAGTAATCCCATATTTCAACAGGCCTGAAAAACTCATTCGGTGTGTTAACTCTGTAAAAAATCAAACCTATAAGAACTATGAGATAATTATTGTTGATGATTGTTCTGAAACAATTTTTCCAGATTTAAACTGTGAATATACTTACATAAGAAATGATTTTAATAAAGGACCGGGAGCATCCAGAAACGCGGGAATGGATGTTGCTAAAGGAGAATTTATAGTTTTTTTGGATTCTGACGATTACTGGGATTCAAAATATTTAGAGATAATGGTTACTACTTTTAAACAAAGCGGGTCACAAAATGTTGCTTTTGCATATTGTAATACTATTACTTTTGATGAAGATAATAACACCCAAAACAGAAGAACCAAAAGAATCTTTCAAAAAACGATTTTACCCAATATTTTGATGGAAGGAAGAAGCTGGTCCACTTCATCTTGTTTATGGAATTTTAATCTCATCAAAAATGTAAGATGGGAAGAGTTTTACAGCTGGGAAGACTATATTTTTGATATTAAAGTAGCTATAAAACACAATGAAATTATTCCTGTTGCTTTAGACTTGGTTTATTATGATTTACAAGGAATTGATAAGCTTTCAAAACAAGTAAATTCTTTTATTATTATTGAAAAGAGTAAGGCATTAAATTGTATAGTTAAATATACTAAATACTCAAGTTTCTTCAATGAAGAATTAAGGCTTAAACTAAGAAATTTAGTTCTGTCAAATTGTATTCATACACACCATCATGTTTCTAAACCTAAAGAAAACTACAAACGGAACATACAAACCTTAAAATATGTAAGCTCAGCATTTTTTATTTTTTTTGCAAAATTGGGTGTAAGTTTGAATAACATACATGGAATAAGAATTCTCAATTTTTTAAAGAAATCTATATAATGTTAGAAAATTATTCAAACATGTTAAGCAGGGTAGAGAATATCGCCCAACTTTCTTTAAAAAAAAGCAATTTAAAGACTTACAGGATATATGGTAATTTATTAATAAAATCAACTTTAAGAAATAATTCTCCACTCTTAAAGAATAATGAAATTCAATTTTTACCCAATATTAATTTAAAACACTGGGTGCTGTGGTTTTTAAGTAAATTAAAGATAAAAAATAACAGGATTACACTTAGAAGTTTATTGGGGCTTTATTTGTGTTGGCCATTCTTAAAGAAAATCCAACTACCATTAAGTGCTGATATTATTTTTTATCGCTTGCCTGTTTCTGTATTGTTGTATGATAAAAAAGAGAATAGTAAGGTTATTAAAGTTGCTTTAAAAGAATCGGGTAAATTGAAGAATAAAAATGAAATGGAATCTTTACTAAGTGCTTCAAAAATAAAACATCAAAAAGTGATGGTTCCTAAAATTGAATTTGAACATGATGATGATGGGTTAAATTTTTTTGTTCAGGATTTTTTTGTTGGAAAGCAGTTAGATTTTAAGGATGACTTGTCTAATATATTCAATAACATTTTCGATTTCTTATTGAAATTTTACATTTTAAAAGGAATTGAATTAAATGATATAAACGAAAATCGTTTTCTTAACCACACTTTTGTAGAGGATTATATATGTAGCCAAAGGAGGGGTAAAGAAGTTGTGGAAATTTATAAGCGATTGTTACATAAAGATAAAAGAATGTTATGGGGTTGGGTTCATGGTGACTTAAGCCATCATAATATATTATACAATCAGGATCAAATTTGTATCATAGATTGGGGTAAATCCAAAAAAAACTATTTGGCCGTTGATTTAGATATTACAAACTTCAGAACAAATAATGTGTTTGATGCCATTATTTATGAATCTGGGATTGATAAAGAAAGTATATATACCCTGAATGAACAAATTTTTATAAAAAGGTTTGCCGAAGTAAACAGGTTAGTTCATAATGGAATCAAAAGAAAGACACTTTCTGCAACTTTTTATAAATGGGTTGAAAATCAAAATGAAATTTTATTGTCTATTGATTTATAATCTTAAAACTCTTTATTAGTTCAAGCATAATAATCAAGAAATCAATATTCAAAGATTTAAGTTTTCTAAAAACAGATGCACCTTTTTTTTAAATTGATTTAGTAGTAAAAATAATGACGCCAAAAAACATCAAATATTTATTCTGTATTAGCACAGGGCGTTGTGGTACAGATTATTTATCAAAGTTATTGGCAACCTTAAAAGGCTCTAGTTCATTTCATGAGCAAAAGCCTCGAATGCATAGAGGTGAAATGCGTGATTATTTAAAAGGTAATAAGGCACCAATACAGGAATTGATGTCTCGCAAAATGGCAAAAATTTATTCACATACAGGTGTGCTGTATTCTGATACCACTCATGTTTTTATAAAGAGTTTTGGATGGGAAATCCCCAAATACATACCCCAGGAGGAAATTGGAATAATTATTTTAAAGCGTGATATTGATAAGGTCGCAGAAAGCACCCACAGGACACAATCCGGTCCTTTCAATGATTTGGGAAGAGATTGGATCATCTATCCAAACGGGAAAAATATAATACATCCTCCTTTAAGTGAGAGCATGTATAGACTATTGCGTTTTAGTCTTAAAATATATTGGAAATTGAAGGGAAATACAGGGTATAAAAAATACCCGCTTTTTTTTAAGAAACAATCCATAAAGTTAATCAAATGGTATTATCATGAAACCTATGCACTGGCCGAAAAATATAAAAGTACTTTTCCCAATATTCATTTTATAGAAATCCAATTGGAGGAAATAAACTCACTTGAGGGTTTTGAAAAAATAATAAGCGCTTTTGAACTTTATCCATTTTATAATAGGAATAAAACCGGTGAATTAATTGGAAAACCTGTAAATTTTAAAAGGTAATCAAATGAAGTTTTTTAAATAAAATTTGAAATCTAAATATTGAAAAACAAAGTAATGAAGTTGTCAATAATAATACCTATCCATAATGGGGAACCCTTTTTAGAAAAGCTAATTGGCACCATCAATGCGTTTACTTTTAGTGATTTTGAATGTATTTTTATTGATAATAATTCTACAGACGATTCAATGGCCAGTCTGAAAAACCTTCTTAAAAATTCTTCTTTTGTTCATTCAATTGTTACAGAAGAAAAGCAGGGAGCAGGATATGCTAGAAATACAGGAATTAAAATTGCCAAAGGGGAATACTTGGCATTTTTGGACTGTGACGATGTAATTCTACCCGATAAGTTTAAGATTGACTTCGATATCCTATTGAAACACGATGTGGATTTTGTTTTTTGTCGTTCTAAACGTTTCTATGATGATGGACGTATTGTAAAACATCCTATTTCCGGAATTTTTGAAGGGGTTAATGTTCCTCCAACATTGGGGCTCATTTGGTTAAAGAATTTTTTCTTACTCCAAGGTACGGGTTCGCTGGTTGTAAGAAAAAATGTTATTGAAAGTTTGAACGGTTTTCATACTTCCTTAACAGGTGAAGATGCTTTTTTGTTTATCAGGATGGGGATGAAATTTAAAGGATATTTTTATGATAAGACCTATTTTCATTATTACAGGCATAAACAATCAACCATTTCTAAGTCAAATAAAGATATAAATGGTGCATTAAAAAGATATTTTGAGTTAAGGCAAAACCTCTATTCAGATGAAATTATCAGGAGTAATACTGTTGCAACACACATTTTAATGGAACAATTGCAAACAGACCTATTGAAATTGCATCAATCAGGCAAAAATATAAATGGTCTTATAAAAAATGAAAAGCTAAATGATTTAAAACTTTCATACCTGCTTTTCAATCCCTTTAGTCTTTTTATAAACCGTTTTGTACCGCACATTAAGTACAACCCATTTTTTCAAATTGACAGGAAGTTTTTTAAGAAGCGAAGAGATCGTATAGAATCAAATCAGTCCTAATTTTTAAAGATTTAAATTGACTTTAAAACCATTCAAAACGATCGACAAGATTTGATTAACTTGGCGGAAGTTATTATAACAAAAAACAAATCAATGAGAAGGTTAAAGAATTTTATAATAAATTTCAACCAATCACAAGATATAAAAGTATAAAACTCAATTCAGAAAAAAACAATGTGTGGATTCTTAGTAGAATATTCGCCTGATAACAGAAAAGGAATTCCTAAGCATGATTTTATGGTATTGCTTGATAAATCCAAAACAAGGGGGCCAAATTCGCAGGGCTATTTTTCCAATGACATTAATTTACAACTAGGATTTAACAGGCTTGCAATACTGGAACTCAGTCAAGCAGGTGAACAACCTATGAGAAGCCATGACGACAGGTATATACTGGTTTTTAATGGTGAAATTTACAATCATTTAGAATTGAGAAAAAAATTAGCCTTTGTAAATTATAAAGGGTCAAGTGATACAGAAACCATCACAGCCTGTTTGGTTGAATGGGGCATTGAAAAAACGATTCAGGCTCTTAACGGTATGTTTTCGCTAATCATTTATGATAAATTGGAGCAGGAAATCAATTTGATTAGGGATTTTGCCGGTATTAAACCCCTTTTTTACGGATGGGACGGCAAAACACTGGTTGCTGCCAGTCAGTATGACCAAGTAATTTCACATCCTATTTACCAAGCAAAAACTGTAGATCCTCAAGTATTGAAATTGTATCTGGAGCAGCATTATATGCCTGCACCTTTTGGATTGTACAGGGATACTTTTCAGGTAGCACCGGGGCAGATGGTTACTATTAAAAAAAATGGCAGTATCAAAAAGAGCAAATTTTGGGATCTTCCCAGATCAGTTGAATATTTTATATCAGATAAAATGGAGGCTGAAAAACTCGTTGAAGAAACGCTGGGGAAATCGGTGCAAAAACAATTGCTTTCAGATGTTCCGCTTGGGGCTTTTTTGTCAGGTGGGGTTGATTCCACTTTGATAACTTCTTTTATGAAGGAACATAGTCACGGTAATCAAGTTTTTACAATTGGATCTGACAGTCAAGTCCATGACGAATCACAACGTGCCAAACAATTTGCTGATGCCCTTCAGATACATCAGGAAATTTGGCATTTATCTTCACAAGAGGTTTTAAAATTTTGGGATGAAGCCATGAATGCTTTGCATGAGCCTTTAGCAGACTTTAGTATTTTGCCTACCTATTTAGTGTCAAAAATGGCAAAAGAGAAAGTGGGTGTTGCCCTGAGCGGTGATGGAGGCGATGAATTATTTTTTGGTTATGAAAGATTTTGGAGTATAGGAAAGAATATTCAATATCAACAGTATCCAAACCTACTTAAAAAAGCAATTTATGGTTTTGATAAATACACAACAGGCAATAAAAGGGTCAACAGTGTCTTGTTGGCTTCCGCTCAAAGTACGGCACATCAAGGCCTTCATTCCCGTTTTAAAAAGAAGTGGTTGGATGAGATTGCTCCTGATTTGTCGGGAGTTTCCTTACCTGAAAGTTACGATGTCTTTGCCTATGATGACACAAAGGATATTCGTCAATTGTTGTGCAATATGCGTCATGCCGAATTTTATGGAATGATGCAGAAAACATTGCGAAAAGTGGATTTGGCAAGTATGGAAAACAGTCTTGAAGTGCGTGTACCTTTTCTCGATAAAAATATGATAGATGTAGCTTTAAAGATTGACCCTCTTTTAAGTTATGGAGCGGGAAAACAAAAGCAGCTTTTAAAGGGTATATTGTCCAAACGCATTCCAGCGGTAAACGAAGAAACAGTGAAAAAGGGGTTTTCAATTCCTTTATCAGGATGGTTAAGACAGGATTTGAAAGAAATGGTAACCGAACATTTATTAAACTCTAAAATGTCTGAATATGGCTTTGAAAAGCAGGCTGTTGAAAAAATGCTACACCATCACTTTGAAAAGAAAGAAGACATAAAATGGCCTATTTTCACGCTTTATGCCCTAACTCGTTTTAAATGAAAAAAATAAAAGTCTTATTTACAATACCCAATTTTGATACTGCCGGCAGTGGGAAGGCACTTCTAAACATTGCCAAAGGTTTGGACCAGGAAGTTTTTGAAGCTCATATTATGTGCTTACACAACAGGGGTGCTTTTTTTAAAGTGGTTGAAGAGTCAGGTTTGAAGATACATGTTTATAAATATGTGTCTAATGCAAGGCCTGTACTAAGGATGTTTAAAGAATGTTGGCGGGTTTCAAGAAAATTTAAGGAAATAGCGCCTGATGTTATCCACAGCTATCATTATAGTGCTGATTATACAGAGGCTATTGCAGCAAGGATGGCCGGAGTTCCATGGGTGTTTACAAAAAAGAATATGAACTGGGGAGGAAAATCCAAAAATGCATGGAAACTCAGGTCGTTTTTGGCCAGAAAGATTGCCGTTCAAAATACTGATATGAAACGTGATTTTTATAATGGTAGTAAAAAAGCGGTATTGATTCCCAGAGGGGTAGATGTTGCCTATTTTAGACCGTCCATGAGTATGAATGACTTTGATTTTAATAGTGGTTTTTCAGAGAGTCAACGTTTCTTGATTTGTGTAGCCAACTTTGTTCCTGTAAAAGGTATAGAAATCCTTATTCAAGCATTTAATAAAGTAGCTGTCAAATATAAAAACTGGGGTCTTTTGTTAGTTGGCGACAACAACAATCCTTATGGGGATGAACTTAATCTGCTGATTCAGGAATTAAAACTTAGCGATAGAGTCACTTTTACAGGAAAGCAATTGGATGTTCGCCCCTATTTACAAAGAGCAGAAATTTTTTTACTTCCAACAAAGAATGAAGGAAGAAGAGAAGGTTCTCCTGTTGCTCTTTTAGAGGCTATGGCAAATGGAAAAGTTGTTATGGGTTCTGATATACCGGGAATCAGGGATCAATTGGCCAAATTCCCTGATTTTCTATTTGAAGCGTCAGATGTTGATGGGTTAAGTAAAAAGTTGGATTTTTATATGGATCAATCCAATGAAGCATTGAAAAAATTAGGACATTCCTTTTACGAACATGTAAATTTGGAATATCCAATAGAAAAGGAAATTGAAAAGCACGAGACACTTTATAAAGATGTGACAGGAAGAAAGCGTAGGTAGGCCACTTATGGTTAAAAAAAAGTTGAACCATATAAGGCATGGAAGTACATATAAGTAAGAGACTCTTACATGCCCTTATATGTCTTATATGGTTTTAAAAAAATAAAAGAACAATAATGACAATAACAACGCCCATTATCCCAATAAAACAAACTTTTGTAGGCGACCGGCAAACCCCGGATTACAAAGCAATATGTGTGTTTGCGGGGCTGGGTTTTTTTCTTGATGACGATACTTATTTTACCGAGCAAAAAGTGCTTAAACCCGCAACTGAATACCGGTTACAAGCCGGAAAAATCATATCAGGGAAACCATGGTTTCAATGGCATTACACTCCTGTTGAAAGACCGATGGGTAAAATCGTTGAGGAATTTGCAGCCTTGTTTGAGGAAATTGTTGATGAACAAACCGCTAATCACAAAGTTATTCTTCCCCTTTCAGGAGGTCTGGATAGCAGAACACAGGCCGCTGCTTTGAAACACTTGAACAAAACCGTTTCAGCTTACAGTTATGCCTTTAAAGGCGGACACGATGAAACACGGTATGCCCAAAAAATTGCTCAAACCTGTGGGTTTCCTTTTCAAGGTTGGGAAGTACCCCAAGGTTATTTGTGGAAGGTAATTAACGAACTGGCAAAAATAAACGGCTGCTATACCGAATTTACCCAACCCAGACAAATGGCTTTTTCAGGTAATTACAAATTACTGGGGGATGTATTTAGTTTAGGGCACTGGGGCGATGTATTGTTTGATGATATGGGGGTTGATGATCATTTATCATTGGAACAGCAGGTAGGGGTACTATTAAATAAAATGGTCAAAAAAGGAGGGAGGGAATTGGCAATCGCCCTATGGAATCAATGGGGTCTGAAAGGTGATTTTGATGAGTATTTGTTTGATAGACTAAAGACCCTGCTTAAAAATGTAAACATTCCCGAGAGTGCCAACGCTCAAATCAGGGCTTTTAAAAGTCTCTACTGGGCACCCCGTTGGACCAGTGTGAACCTTACTGTATTTGAGAATGAAAGACCTATAACTTTGCCCTATTATGACAACCGCATGTGTGAGTTTATTTGCAGTGTACCTGAGAAATACCTGTCAGGCAGGCAGGTTCAAATAGACTACCTCAAAATGAGAAACCCCGAGCTGGCAAAAATTCCCTGGCAGAGCCAAAGACCCTTTAACCTGTATAATTATCATTTAAACAAACTGCCTTATAATTTGCCCTACCGAGTTGTGGATAAAGCCAAGCGTAGTTTAAAACCTGCTAAACACATCCAACGCAACTGGGAGCTACAGTTTTTAGGTGTTGATAACGAGCGCGAATTGTTAGAACGACTTTTGAATAATCAAAAAATGAATGCGGTAATCCCAAAGGATATAACTGAAAGGTTTTATGAGAAATTTAAAAATGAAGATGCGGTTTATTATTCACATTCGGTGAGCATGTTATTGACGTTGTCACAGTTTTACAAGAATGCTTAAATGGTTAAAAAATGGGGTTTAAAAAAAACAACACAAGACCCAATTAATAAAAATTCACTTTGTACTTTTATACACAACCTATTTTTTAAGCCACATTGAGAAGCAAACCACCCAAAATAGCTATTTACTCCGGTGCGGTGCCGAGTACCACCTTTATAGAACGGCTCATTGCCGGAGTGGCGGAAAGTGGTTATAAGGTCTATCTCTTTGGAATGCTAAAAAAGAAAACCGTTTATAAACAACCCAACATTCACCGGGTCACTTATACTGATTCCTATTTCCAAAAGGCATTTCATTTATTGAAGTACAGCCTGCTCCTTTTTGTATTTAAATACAAGTCCAAACAAAAACTCGATGCATTTATCAAAGGCCGGTCAAAGTATGTGAGCTTAAGCAAAATAAAATACTACCCTGTCCTGTGGCACCAACCCGATATACTGCATATACAATGGGCAAAAAGCATCAGTGACTGGATGTGGGTACAGGATTTTGGGATGAAAATCATCGTGAGCTTGCGCGGCGCACACATCAATATTTCCCCGATTGCAGACCCCCAACTGGCAGCAACTTATAAAGAATACTTTCCCAAAGTGGACGGCTTCCATGCCGTTTCCAAAGCCATTGCCAGGGAAGCAACAACCTATGGTGCCAAGCCGGAAAGAATACAAGTAGTTTACAGCGGGTTCCCCTCAATAAAAATACCTGAACCTAAGACAGCAAATCGTCGATTTAAGATTGTTGCTGTGGGCAGGAAGCATTGGATAAAAGGCTACCATTACACGCTGGAAAGCTGCCGTATTTTAAAAAATGAAGGGGTTGCATTTGAATACCAAATCATTGGCGCCGCCGATTCTGAGGAGTTGCAATACCTTCAGACGGATCTGGGATTGGAACAGGAAGTACAACTGACCGGTAAGCTGCCATTTGAAGAAGTACAAGGGCGCATACATCAAGCCGATTTGCTTTTACTCTCCAGTATGGAAGAGGGTATTGCCAACGTGGTGCTTGAGGCCATGCAACTGGGCACTCTGGTGCTTTCCACCAATTGTGGGGGTATGAGCGAAGTCATCAAAGACGGTGTCAACGGCTTTTTGGTCCCGGTGAGAAATCCGAAGGCGATGGCTACAGCCATTCAAAAAATACAGGGCTTAAAGGAGGACGAGAAAGAACACATCCTCTTGGAAGCTAAAAAGACCATAGACAAACAACACAGCGTTTCTAAAATGGTTGGGGATATGGAGGAGTTGTACAATCAAGTTTTAAACTCATGAAGATAGGACTCGTTTTACCGTCTTTACCCGGTTATTCCGAAACTTTTTTCAGGAATAAAATCAGCGGTTTACAAGCCCAAGGGGTCGAGGTGATTCTTTTTGTCAACACTCCCGATGCGGAAAGCAGTTTTTTAAACGCCCGGGTAGTGAAGGCACCCCGTTTAAACGGAACTGTTATTGATAGGGGGATGCAGGTGTTTAAACAAGTATTGAAAGCGCTGTTTATCCATCCCCAAAAAAGTATTCAACTCTATAAACACAACAAAAACGACGGATTTACCCGCTCAGAAAATATAAAGAGTGTGCTGGCCAACCAGTTTTTTTTCAGTGAACGAGTGGACTGGCTGCATTTTGGTTTTGGGACCATGGCATTGGGCAGGGAAAACATCGCTGCTGTGATGGGTGCAAAAATGGCGGTGAGCTTCAGGGGGTATGATTATTATGTGTACCCCAAAAAGCATCAAGATTGTTACAAGCTGTTGTTCAGTAAAGCGGTTACTTACCACGTCCTGTCTGAAGGAATGAAAAATGGGTTAGTATCCCAAGGTATTTCAGAAAAAAATATATCCAAAATCACTCCTGCGATAGATACGGTGCATTTTAATAAAACACAGCCTACAAAAAATGCCTTACTCCAAATCACCACGGTTGCACGGTTACACTGGATAAAGGGCTTGGAACACACACTGGAAGCCCTGGCGCTGTTGAAAGACAGCATTGATTTTCAATATACGATAGTGGGTGAGGGGCCTGAAAGGGAACGCTTGCTGTTTGCTGCACACCAATTGGGTTTGGGTGACCGGGTAACTTTTACGGGCACTTTAACCCCTGAGCAGGTGAGGAATCAATTGGCTAAAACCGATTTATACATCCAGTACAGCATACAGGAAGGGTTTTGCAATGCGGTGCTGGAAGCACAGGCCATGGGGCTGCTCTGTGTGGTTTCTGATGCAGACGGCTTAAGCGAAAATGTACAGAACACAACAACCGGATGGGTAATCCCCAAACAACAACCCAAACTACTGGCAGAAAAAATAAAAGAAGTACTGGCAATGGATAAGAACGAAAAGAAAGCAATACGTCAACAAGCCATAAAGCGGGTGCAAAAGGAGTTTTGTATCGAGAAACAGCGAGAAGCGTTTTTGACGTTTTATGGGTTAAGTGAAACCATAAACTGACTAAGCCTAAAATAGGTTGCCTTTTTTTCTAATTTTTTGAATTATGAAAAAAAGCAATGTAAAACGAGTA
>ERZ869909.261-NODE-261-length-74780-cov-7.711364_pt1 | contig 74780 bp, 54 predicted proteins | sample MGYA00520892_ERZ869909 | MGnify/ENA primary metagenome ERZ869909 (study PRJEB32215, sample SAMEA104723947) | bioreactor metagenome | biome: bioreactor; feature: anaerobic bioreactor; material: water | place: China | collected 2015-03-12 ...
AGACCGTAGCCACAGAGACGATCAAGCGACCGTGGGGCCACCTCTATCCCGCTGAGATCGAGGACTACTTCGAACGCATCGCCGTGATGGCCGGGCGCGTCCGGCAGGAGGAGCGGGCGAAGGGCATCGAGACGGGCATCGAGAGGGGGCCTGCGTCTCGCGCTGTACAACGCGGTTGAAGGGAGGTCGCAGAAAGGTTAGGCGGGTGGATGCGAGGAGGGGACGACTGGCAGGGGGCCGCAGCGGGGCGCTCGCGGTCGCTTGGACCCCGGGTGACGCACGAGGAGGAGATGGGGCCAGAGCACGAGGATGATGGGGTGAGCGCGAGCTTGGGCGTCGACGCGGATCTGCCCGCGGACGCGGAGTCGGGGCCACGGGGTGACGTGGCCGTTGGCGCTGCCGATGTCGTGTCGCTCTTCGCTGAGCCGCCGACCATGGACGACCTGTCGGCGTGGGTCCGCGCGCTCCAAGCGCTCCAAGACGACGCGGATCGGCTGCTGCGCACCCTCCGTGAGGTGACCCGTGCAGAGCGCACGAAGACCTCCGACGACACCCTCCGCAAGGCGTACCAGGGGCTGCGGCGCCTGGCGCTCAAGCGCGAGGACGCCCGCCGTGCTGCCGGCACACTCGCAGACACCCTGCAGGAAGAGCTCCAGCGCCGTGCCAAGGAGCGGCGGCGCGACCTCCTCCAGGCGCTGCGCGAGGGTGCAGAGGCTGCCAACCTCCGCTTCGAACGTCTCGCCGACGATCCCCTAGAGGTCCGGCTTGGCCCCTTTGAGGTCAGCATCCCCGAGGAGGGCTCCGCGCTCGTCCGTCTGGGCCGCGAAGCGATCGAAGCCGTCAACGCGGACGCACCTGCGATCCTGCGCAAGTGCACGACTCTAAGCGTCAAGATGCGGGAAGAACGCATAGATGCGGAGACATTCTTCGTTATGTTGATTCGTGCATGGCGCATGGTGCTCGCGGCCACCTCCGGGGATGAGGCGCGCATTGACCTCGTAGACACCTTGCTCCCCCTCGGCCTCCTGAGCGCCAGCCCTGCCCAGTGGCGGAAGACGAAGGAGGTCGAGCCCATGGAGCGGTGGCGCCTGGCGTACCAGCTCTACCGGCTCCAGCGCGAGGGTCGGCTTACCCATCAGGGGTGGCGTCTCGAGCTGGGCGCGGCCACCATCGCCGCGACCCGGGACCCTCGCAACGTCGTGTACATCCTCCGCGGAGACGGACAAGGGCAGTTCTACGCCAGCCTGCGCTTCACCCGCGTCGCGACAGGCGCCACGCCGCCATCCCCCGGACCTGCGGCGCTGGATGCACCTACGCCCACGGCAGGCGCGGCCGGGGGTCAAGCCGAGCTGGACGCGCTGCTAGCAGACCTCCCGATGGACGAGGATGAGGAGCCATGACCGACACCACCCAAGTCCCAGAGCTCGACCGCGCGCTCGCCCTCCACATCATCGAGCGCCTCGGCAGCGCGGGGATTCCACCGACCACCGGGCTCGTGCATATCAACGCTGGGAACGAGCAGCTCTTGGAGCTCCTGGAGCGAGAGTACTTCGACGTCATCCTCAAGCGGAGCTCCGCGTTCAAGCTCGTCGAGGCGTACTACGGCGGCGGGAAGACCCACTTCCTCCTGATCCTGAGGGAGCTCGCGTGGCGCCGCGGCTTCGCCTGCGCGCTGGTGGAGCTCTCCCCGGTCGAGTGCCCCTACGACGACCCGGTGAAGGTGTACCGCGCTGTCGCCTCCCGCGTGCAGCTCGAGCCCAAGGACCCCCTCTCGCTCGACGAGCCGACCGGCATCACCACGCTCCTGCGCCGTCAGGCAGAGGCGGAGGTGGCGGCGGTCATGGAGGAGGAGAGCGCCGCCTCGTGGGGACGGCGCGGAGACGCGCGCCGCAGGGCCGTCGATCGCCTCATCACCCGCCTGGATGAGGCGCCCATCGAGAGCAGCGCCTACCGCGCTGCCGCCATCGCCTGGCTCGAAGCCTACGCCGGTGACGACCGCCACACGCAGCGCCTAATGGAGGCCTGGTTCCTCGGCGAGGACGTCCCCGTCAGCACCGTGCGCACCCACGGCGTGCATGACACGGTCCGCCCCGCCAACGGCTTCACCATGCTGCGGAGCCTCGTGCAGCTCATCCGTGGGCTCGGCCTCGCGGGTACCGCGCTCCTCTTCGACGAGGTGGACCGCACCCTCTCCGTGTCGGCGCGCAAGCACGAGTCCATCACCGACAACCTGCGCCAGATCATCGACCTCTGCGGCCAACAGCGCCTGCCCAACACCTTCTTCGTGTACGCCGTGCCTCCCGAGTTCATGCGCAACATCGTGGTGAACTACCCTGCGTTGACGCAGCGCCTCGCTGCCCCGGTCGAGTTCGGCGTGCGCAACCCACAGTCCCCACGCATCGCCCTCGACCAACTCGACATGCCCGCCCAGGCCCTCTTGGAGGCCATCGGCCAGCGCATCCTGCGTGTGTATCAGGTCGCCCGCGACATCCAACTCAGCGCTGGCACACAAGCCTACAACGCCGCCGCGCTCGCGAAGGCCTGCCTCGCCCGCGAGTTCGACGTCAACCACAGGCGTCTCTTCGTCAAGACATGGATCGCTTGCTTGGAGGGACAACGCGTCGACGGTGAGACCTTCCTCGGCGACGAGGCCATCGGCACCCTCCTCGGCCAGCATGCAGGCGCGCTGCACCGCTTGGCAGAGGACGCGGCCCACAGCGGATTTGGCGATGACGACTTCTGAGTTCGATATCGACGCGCGTATAACTGTCGAAGCGATGAGGCTGGGGGTGGTGCCGCGCCACACCACGCGGGAGTACACGGTTGGCCGCGAGAAGCTGCTCCAGGAGATCCGCGCTGACCTCGACCTCGCGGAGCGGGGCGGTGCGCTCCGGGCGCTCATCGGGGAGTACGGCGCCGGAAAGACCCACATGCTGACCTGCGTGCAAGACGAGGCGCTCGAACATGGCTTCGTCACCACGCGCGTCACCCTCAACCCCCACGACACCTCCCCCGCCAACCCCCAGCGCGTCTACCGCGCGCTCATGCGCTCGCTCACCCTGCCCGACCGTGAAGGCGGACCGCACGGGCTCAGCGCCCTGATCGACCGCGCGCTCGACAGCCCCACAGCCCTCGAGCGCTTCCACGTCGGCAGTATACGGGCCGCGACAAGGACCAGCGACTACCTCACTCATGGTCGACACCTCTACCTCACCCCGGCCCTCCAGCAGCTCCAGGCCCTGCAGGACGCAGCAGAAGATGCGGCCGGTGACGACGTCAGCGCCGAAGAGCGCGCCCGCGTGGCGAGCGCTCGCGGAGCGGTCCTCGCCTGGCTCAGCGGTGACCACGACCTCCCAACGGGTGACCTCAACACCCTCGTCCAGCAGAGCGCGCTCGGTCGGGGCAAGCTCTTCTCCCTCAAGGACTACCGACCCTGGGCCCGCATCTACGGCTACCTCCTCAGCGGGCTCGCCTCCCTCGCCCAGGCCGTCGGGTACAAGGGCCTGGTCGTGCTCATCGACGAGGCGGAGTTCTACGCGCTCCTCGACGCCGCCCACCGCGACTTCGCGCGGACACTCTTCAAGGCCTTGGCCTACGCCTCGCTGGGCCCGCGCCCCGCGGAAGGCTTGACCTTGCCCTTCGACCCCGACCAAGAGCTCATCGACGGTGGCGCAGGCGTGCTCCGTCAGGTGCCGGGGAAGTGGGCCGCCGACGCGCCGCTCTACACCCTCTTCGTCATGACGCCCGACCGCGCAGGCCTCCAGGCGCTCGACGGCGCCATCCCCCCAAGCTGCCGCAGCGAGCTTGGCCTCCTGACCCCCGCGCAGTTCGAAGAGCTCGCCTCCCGCGTCCGCGCCATCTACGGGCGCGCCTACCCCAGCCAGGGCACCAACGCGACCGTCGAGCGCCTCATCGCCAAGCTGGGCGCCCTCCTCATGCAGGCCGGTGTGCTCACCACCCCCCGCGCCGGCATGAAGTTCCTGGTCGAGCTGATGGACATCTCGCGCCACCGCTCGAACAAGGACTTCGTCCGCGCGATCGAGACCCTGCGCGGCCACCTGGGCATCGGATCGGCCGGATAGCGATGACACCCCCCGCGCAGCAGGCCACCGACGCGGTCCTCCGCGCCCAGCTCACGCGGACCTGGTACCCCTTCTTCGGCCGCTTCGGCACCCTCACCGCTACCCAGCGGGCCGCCATCCCCCAGATCCTCCCGGGCACCAACGTGCTGCTCGTCGCCCCAACCGCGAGCGGCAAGACGGAAGCGCTGGTGGCGCCGCTCGTGGAGCGCTACGTCCAGCCCCTGTCCGGGGGCCCCCGCCTGCGCCTCCTCATCGTCGCGCCGACCCGCGCCCTCGGCAATGATCTGACTCGACGGCTCGATGTCCCACTGCGGAACCTCGGCTTGCAGCTCGCCCGAAAGAACAGCGACGCCCCGAAGCTTCGCATCGACAAACTTCCTGACGTCTTGGTGACAACGCCGGAGAGCCTCGACTCCCTGCTCTGCGAACACGCGGCCGCGCTCGAAGAGGTCCGCGCCATCGTCGTCGACGAGGTCCACTTGCTGGCCGCCGCCGAGCGCGGTGACCACCTGCTGCACCTCATCGAGCGCGTTCGCCGCGCAGCGCTGCGGCGCGACCCAGACGCCATGATGCAGGTCTGCGCGTCCTCGGCTTCCATCGCGGACCCGGCGGCGCTGGCGCGCCGCTTCTGCGGTCCAGACGCGCTCCCTGTGGAGGTCCGGGAAGGCCTGCAGCGCCCCATCGATCTCACGATCCACGAAGCACCGCTCATCCAGGACGCCGTGCGCCACCTGCGGAGCGCGCTCACCACCACGCCGGACCGCAAGCGCCTGGTCTTCGTCAACCGCCGGCGTGACGCCGAGACCCTGGGAGCAGCGCTCGGCGACCTCACGCCACCCACCGTCCACCACGGCTCGCTGTCGAAGGAGGAGCGGCTGCGGGTGGAGCGCGCCTTCCAAGCCAGGCGTGGGGCGCTCTGCGTCGCTACCTCGACGCTGGAGATCGGCGTAGACATCGGGGACATCGACGAGGTGTGGCTGGTGGACCCACCCTTCGACGTCGCGTCCTACCTGCAGCGCGCAGGGCGAGGGAACCGACGCAGCGCCCGGATCGCTGTACATGCCCTCGCGCGCCACAGGCTCGACAAGCTTCGATTCGAGCACCTCGACGCGTGCGCCGCCCAAGGGCGCCTGCACGAGGAAGCATGCCCACCACGGCCAGCGGTGATCGCCCAGCAGGCGCTATCGCTCTGCGCACAGAATCGCCACCGACGCATCGCAGCGGAACCTCTCTGGGAACGTATGGCCCCCGAAGCGCGGGCCTTCTGGACCCTCGGCGAGATCCAGGAGCTGCTCCGGGAGATGGCCGCCGAAGGGTGGCTCGAGAAGGCTGGGGCCACCTGGACCCTCTCGGAGAGGAGCGAGGACCAGCTGAAGCGGGGCAAGGTGCACACCGCGTTCGCGGCCACACAAGGGGTCGCCGTGCGGGACGCGGTCAGCGGGCAGGTGGTCGGCGAGATCGCGTACGGCGCCGCGGCGTCCCTCGACAAGGGCGACAGCTTCGCCATCGGCGGCCGCGGTCGCGAGGTGCTGCGCGTGGAGAAGCGGGCGGTCGTGGTCCACAACACGGACACCGACAAGCCGGGCACCTTCCTGTCAGCGGCCCCTCCCTCGCTCAGCCGGGCCCTCTGCGAGGACCTGAAGGCGTGGGTGGGCTTCCCCCCCGAGCGCGTGGTCGTTCGGGCAGGTACCAAGGAATGCACGCTGGAGCACTGGGCTGGCCGCCTCCGGTCTACCCTCCTCGCCCACACGCTCCAGGCACTGCGGCGGGCGAGCGCCAAGCGTGTGCACGAGCTGACCTGCAAGGTCAGCAGCCGGGCTGTCTCACTCCTCGACAAGCCACTCGGTGACGAGCACACCCTCCGCGACACGCTGGAGGCGCTCGACCCCTCGGTGTGGCTCGCGCTCGAAGGCACCCTCTCGCCCGGCCGCCTCGTCGCGACCGTACCGCTCTCCATGCGGCTGCGCTGGGTGCAGGCCGCCCTCGACCTGCCACGAGAGGCCCGCTGGCTGGCCTCCCTCCGCTTCACGCTGGACGACAGGGTCGACAGCGAAGACCCACCCTAGAGCCCCTCAGGAGGGCTCCAAGCAGGCCGCTGTCACCGAGCGTACCCGGAGCCGGTGCGGCCGATCGAAGGACGCGGGCATCACGTAAACGAGACGCTCACTCACCCACACGGGCTCCTCACAACGCAGGGCCTCTTCAAAGCCCCCGTCCAAGAGGTCCGGGCAGCGCCCAACGCGCAGCCTGCCAACGAAGGGCGGGGAGGGCTCGCGCCCATAGAGCCAGACGTCGGTCGAGCCTGGGTCCAAGGTGATCCCCGCCTGGTCAGCTTGCGCCACCAAGCGGCCATCCAAGCGGTGAAGCTGCACCACGAAGGGAGTGCGGTAGCCGACACCATACGAACAGGGTGGCCAGCCGGTGACCTCGACCACCAGCGCACCCGCGCGAAGGAAGAGCAGGTACACGACGACAAGCGCGAGACCGCAACCGGCAACCCATCCCCCTACCCGGCGAGGACGGCATTTGTTCGGAAAAGGGCCATGCGGGGGCGCACGATCCACGCTGTGACGCGATTCACCTCCTGCGTCCCTCGTCTCGCTGGGCAGGTGCCCATCGACGCTCCCCACCTCTCCACCTCGAACCTCTCCCATGAAGAACCCACTGGACGGACTCGACCCCTACCAAGCGGAGGCCGTGCTTGCCTCCGAGCGCCGGCTCATCCTGCTGGCGGCGGCGGGCGCTGGCAAGACCCGCACGCTGGTCGCGCGGGTCACCCACCTGCTCCAACAGGGCGTCGAGCCCGCGTCGATCGTCGTCACCACCTTCACGCGCAAAGCCGCCGCCGAGATGCGCGAACGGCTGACCCACGCGCTCGACGAGGGTCTCGTTGGACAGCTACAGATCGGCACGATGCACGCCCACCTGTATGCCTGGCTCCGGCGCCATACACCCGACGAGCCCGGCGTGTGGCTGCAGCCTGACGCTTCGGAGGGGAGCGACGAGTTCCACACACACGGCGCGGAGGCCAACGCCTCTTCCGACGAGCGCCGCGCTGCCCGCCAACACACGGGGCGCTACGGCTTCGACGACCTGGAGGACGAGTGGGCGCTCCGCCTCGGTCGCTGCTCGGCGGAGCTCGACGCGTGGCTGATGACGCTTGAGGAGATCCTCGTCGACGAAGCGCAAGACCTGAGCCACACACAAGCAGCCCTCCTCTTGGCGATGCAGGCGCGGGCAGGCGACGGCCTGCGACTCACGCTCATCGGGGACGACTTTCAGAGCATCTATGCGTTCCGTGGAGCGGAGCCGACCTTTCTGATCCGCTGCTCCAGGGATCCCTCATGGCGGACCTGCCTCCTCGGCACCAACTACCGCTGCCGCGCTGACATCGTCGACGCGGCGCAGCGCCTCATCGAGCACAACCTGCACCGGACAACCAAACAGAGCCGCGCACACCGTAGCGGCGGTGGGTCGATCCAGCTCTCGCTCCACGCGGACCCCTGGGCGGAGGCGTGCGCGTCGTTCGGGTGGCTGCGTGAAGAAGACGACGCGGACGAAGACACAACGGCCGTGCTGCTGCGCACCCACGACCTCTGCCTGATCTGGGAGACGGTCGCCTTCCTTCGGGGCCTGCGCGTCGCCCCGCTCCGAGGGGAGGTGACGGACCACTGGCGCGATCACCCGGCCCTGGTGGCTAGGCTGCGCATGCTGCGTTGGCTCTGCGCGGTCCCCTTGCCCGAAGACCTCGTAGCGTGGGAGACGCTCGCGCAGCGACGCGGGTGGACTGGAGGCATGGACGAGCTCCTCCGACTGCAGCACGGCTGGGACGGGCGCGCGCCCGCTCCATGGGATGCGTGGCGCAGGCTGTTGGACCTCGGGCGGGCGCCCTGCGGAGAGCGCTGGCTCGATGTCATCGACGAGGGCGTCGACGAGATCGCCCCGGCCGCGCGAAACCGGGCGCTGGCCTGGTGGCGTGGTACCTTCCCGCGCGCTCCGAGCGCTCTGACCTACTTGCGGCAGGTGGAGCTGTGGCCGCATCTCCCGGCGGTCTGCGCGTTGGGTACGATCCACCAGAGCAAGGGGCTCCAGTGGCCACGCGTGCTCCTGCCAAGGTGGGAGGAGGGCGTCCTGCCGTGGAAGCGCGCGCGCGACAACCCTGCGGCGCTCGAGGAGGAGCGCCGCATCGCCTACGTGGCGATGACCCGCGCAGAGGACGCGCTCTGGGTCAGCACGACGGGCGCACCCCAGGGCTGGTCGCGCTTTCTTGGGGAGGCGGGGCTAGACCCACGCGGGGGGCGCACGACACGCTGGTGGCGCTATGCCCGTGAGCGCTTCTCAACGAGCGATGAGTAGCTGGTGTTCCGGACCATCTGCGAGAGCATGTCGGTGTACTTTGCCACCAGATCGGTGCGGCCCTCGCGGCGGTAGTGCTCCAAGGCGTCGTAGATCTTCACGTAAGCGCGCTCAGAGTTGAGGAAGTACTCGACGGCGGCCAGCACGGCCTCGACGGAGGACTGGCTGACGGAGGGCGAGGTCGCGAGGAAGGTGAACTCTACCCCATAGGCGTTTGTGATCCCCACGGCGGCTTCGGCCTGTGCGGTCACCGAGGCGTCGCCTTGAACATCCTGAACCAGCCCGCGGACAGAGAAGGAGGTGAAGCGCAAGGAGGAGAGGGAGTCGTGCGTCGTCGCGTAGCGAGCGCAGAGCCCTTCGAAGAGCGCGTGGATCAACCCTACGCCCTGCGCCTCCAGCGTCACGACCTCGCCGGAGGGCTGCTCATGCAGGCTGCACACGAGGGTCGCGCGCTGCGCGTCGAAGTCCTCCTCGAGGCGATAGCGAGCGATGCGCAAGGTCGTGTAGCCCTCCTGCAAGACCTCGCGCATCTTGTGGAGGGCCTCTTCTTGGGCGTGGTTTGGGGCGGCGCTGCGCATCGGGTTCCCGGGGTGGTGAGGGAGGGGTCCCACCCCCTGAGGGTAAGGCCACCCCACGACAAGGCAAGGCGCTTGACGCGCCTGCGGCGGGGGCTCAGCGGCTCATCCCCCTGCGCCATCCTCCGCCGGGCGACGGGGCGACGACGCCGTGGGGGACGCTCTGCGCGCGCCCAAGCGACCCTCCTGCGGCGAGCTGGCCTCCGCATAGAGGCGCTCGGGCATCCGGCCGGCGCGCAGCGCGAGCCGCCCGGCCTCGACGGCGTGGTACATCGCGCGCGCCATGGTGACCGGGTCCTCCGCGCGGCTGACCGCGGACGAGAGGAGGACGGCGTCCATCCCCAGCTCCATCGCCTGCGTGGCGTGCGAGGCGGTGCCGATCCCCGCGTCGAGGATGACGGGCACGTCGCGGATCTGCTCGCGAATGATCCGGAGATTGTACGGGTTGCGGAGACCCGCTCCTGAGCCGATCGGGGCGCCCGCTGGCATCACCGCGGCACACCCGAGATCCCGCAAGCGCTGTGCGACGACCGGGTCATCGTTCGTGTAGGGCAGCACCACGAAGCCCTCCTTCACCAGGGTCTCGGCGGCACGCAGCAGCTCCGAGACGTCGGGGAGGAGGGTGCGGTCACAGCCGATGACCTCGAGCTTGACCCAGTCCGTGTCGAGCGCCTCGCGCCCCAGCTCGGCGGTCAAGACAGCGTCACGAGCCGTGTAGCAGCCGGCGGTGTTCGGCAGGAGCCGAAGCCCCGCCTCGCGCAACACCGGCAAGAGCCCTTCCTCTTCACGACGATCCAACGAGATCCGTCGCAGCGCCACCGTGACCACCTCCGCCTCGGTCGCGGCGAGGGCACGCTCCATCTGGTGCAGGGAGCGGTAACGGCCTGTCCCCATCAACAAGCGGCTGCGTAGGGTGACCCCCCCGAGCTCCCACGTGTCGCCTCTCTCTTCTCCGCGCTGCATCGCCTGCTCCCGCCAGTCCAAGTCTCTCATCGCCTCTGCACCGCGCCCCTACGCCCCCTCCTCGCCGATGGCGTAGCTGTAGCGCTCGCGCGCGAGACGCCGGAAGCCAAGGCTGCGGTAGAGGATCGACGCGGCGGTGTTCATGCGGTAGGCCTCCAAGTCCACGCCGCGGTAGCCCGCGGACTCGGCCCACGTCAACAGGTCTTCGACCAGACGCCGGCCGACGCCGAAGCGGCGGTACTCCGGCACCACGTAGAGCTCTTCGATCCACAGCGCCTCTCCTGGAAACTTGATGCTCAGAAAGGGCTGCGCCATGACCAGGCCGATGATGAGACCGTCGTCGCGACGTGCCACCCGGAGCACCGTGTTGTTCCGGAAGCGATCGTCCTCGAAGACCATGGATGTGACGCGCGACAGCTCCGTCTGGGAGGGAGTCAGGCCCAAGTCCACCATGTCCGCGAAGAAGAGCGCGGTGATGCGGTCCTTGTCGGCCGGAGTGGCCGGCTCGATCCGAAAGGAAAGCGGCGTGTCTTGCTCCATGGCTACTCCTGACGCTCTGTGGGGCCCAACGGCAGCGCGGGCTGGGCGGCACCTACGTCACCCGCGCGGCAGCGGCAACCTTCTCGCGCGGCCGCTCCGCTGGGTCACCTGGCGCCTGACCCTCGCCTTGCTGCTCTGTCCTGTGCTCTGGGTCAGCGCTTGTCGAGAGGCACGGACGCTGGATGAGGTCGAGAGCTTGCTCCTCCGAGAGGAGCGCGAGGCCGGGCAGACGCGCCATGCACGCGTGCAGGCGCTGCTCCCGCTCGAAGAGCGAGGAGCCCGTATGCACAGGCTCTTTGGACCGGACGACCCGCTGTGGTGGAGCGTTGGACCCGCGTCGCTTGAGCCACGCGAGACGCTGGAGCGCCAGCTCGTGCTGGAGGGGGACCGCTGCATGACCCTGTGGGCGGTCGCGCTGCCCGCGGACGCTACGATCGAGCTAGAGGTCCTGGACGCGGGGGGGAGGCGGATCGCGCGGGACGCCGTGCGTGACAGTTTCCCCCTCTTGCCCGACCTGTGCCTGCAAGGCCCCGCGAACTACCGGGTGGTCGCCCGCGCAACGCGCCAGGCGGCGGAGGTCCTGCTGCAGGCTGCGCACATCGTTGACCCCCTGCGCATCGGAGCGAGCCTGGCGCTCCTGGCGGCGCGTGACGCCGCGACCCCCGACGCCGTGCCTTGGGGACCCGTCGAGCGCGTGCACCTGGTGGAGGGGCAGCGCGTGTCGGTCCCGGTCGCCATGCCTGCGGGGCGCTGTTACAGCGTCCACGCCGTGGCGGGGGGACCAGCCCTGGCAGCGGCTCCCACGGCGCGCCCCCCGCTGGTCGCCCCTCCGCTCCCCGGGGAACCCGGCGGGCCGCCCCGTCGACGGAGCGGCGGTGGCATCCGCGACCTGGACCTGCGCCTCCTCGACGCGTCGGGGGAAGAGCTCTTCGCCGATCTCGGCGTCTCGGATGTCGCCCGCATTGAGCGCTTCTGCCCGAGCGAGACGACGCACGTGCGCCTTGTGCTCGAAGCCTACGAAGGCGAAGGCGTCGCGTACTGGCAGCTCTTTCGACGTGGGGGGAGCGGGTCGCTCCCCTGAGGCCGCCGCCTCAGGTGCTCGCGAGCTTCCTGAGGACGGTGTGGAGGATACCGCCGTTGCGGTAGTATTCGACCTCCACGGGGGTGTCGATTCGCGCTGTCGTCCAGAAGCGCTTCTCGTCTCCGGCCGCGTTGCGGGCGATGACCTCGACGCGCTGCAGGGGCTGCAGGTCCTCGCCCAACGCAGGGATGTCGAAGGTCTCGCTGCCGTCCAGCCCGATGGTGTCGGCGCTCTGGTCTTCGTCGAACACGAGGGGGAGCACGCCCATACCGACGAGGTTGGAGCGGTGAATGCGCTCGAAGGAGCGTGCGATCACGGCGCGCACACCGAGCAGGATGGTGCCCTTGGCGGCCCAGTCGCGCGATGACCCGGAGCCGTACTGTTCACCGGCGAGGATGATCAGCGGAGTCCCCTCGTCTTGGTAGCGCATCGCCACGTCATAGACGAAGCCGACCTCACCGGAGGGCATGTGCTTGCTGAAGCCTCCCTCGGTGCCAGGCGCGACCTGGTTGCGGATGCGGACGTTGGCGAAGGTGCCGCGCATCATGACCTCGTGGTTGCCACGCCGCGAGCCGTAGGAGTTGAAGTCCGCCGGCTCCACACCTTGGCTGACCAGGTATTGTCCTGCGGGCGTCTTCGGCGAGAAGGAGCCTGCCGGGCTGATGTGGTCCGTGGTGATGAAGTCCCCGAGCTTCAAGAGGACGCGCGCGCCGGTGATGGGATGAATGCCGGGCGGCGTGCTCGTGATGCCCTGGAAGAAGGGCGGGTGCTGGATGTAGGTGGACTCGCCACGCCAAGGGAAGAGGTCTGCGTTGGGCGCCTCGATCACGTCCCAGCGCGGCTCGCTGGTCGCGGTGCTGTAGCGCTCCTCGAACATCTGGGGGGTGATGCACTGCTGGATGGTCGCCCGAATCTCTTCGTCACTAGGCCAGATGTCCTTGAGGAAGACGTCTTCGCCCTGCGCCCCCTTGCCGATGGGGTCCCGCGTGAGGTCTACATCGACTGTACCAGCGATGGCGTAGGCGACGACCAAGGGAGGGCTGGCGAGGAAGTTGGCGCGGGTCTTTGGGTGGATACGGCCTTCGAAGTTCCGGTTGCCCGAGAGCACGGAGGCAGCCACCAGGTTGCCCGCGTCGATCGCGGCGGAGATGTCGTCATCGATCGGGCCGGAGTTACCGATGCAGGTGGTGCATCCGTAACCCACGGTCGCGAAGCCGAGCGCCTCGAGGTCTTCGTCGAGCTTGGCGCGCTCGTAGTAGTCGGTGACCACGCGGCTGCCGGGCGCGAGCGAGGTCTTGACCCAGGGCTGCGTGGTCAGGCCGCGCCGTCGCGCGTTGCGCGCGAGCAGGCCGGCAGCGATCATCACGGAGGGGTTGGAGGTGTTCGTGCACGAGGTGATGGCGGCGATGACGACCGACCCGTGCTTGAGGTTGAAGGTCTGGTCACCCCGCGTCACGCTGACGCTCTTGCTGACGTCTTCGGCGGCGACCCCGTGGCTCTGGTTGGAGACGGGAGCGGTCAGCGCCTTCGTCCAGGCCTCCTTCATGTCCGCCAAGACGATACGGTCCTGGGGACGCTTCGGACCTGCCAGCGCCGGCTCGACGGTCGAGAGGTCCAGCTCCATGACGTCCGTGAACGAGGGGTCCGGCGTGTCCTTGGTGCGGAACAAGCCCTGCGCCCGGTAGTAGCGCTCTACGTTCTGGACGTGCGCCTCGGGTCGTCCTGTCATCCGCAGGTAGTCGAGGGTGACCTGGTCGACGGGGAAGAAGCAGCAGGTCGCGCCATACTCGGGGGTCATGTTGGCGATGGTGGCGCGGTCCGGCAGCGCCATGTGGAGCACACCGTCTCCAAAGAACTCCACGAACTTGCCGACGACGCCACGCTGGCGCAGCATCTGCACGATCCGCAGGGTCATGTCGGTGGCGGTCACCCCTGGCTGGAGCTTGCCCGTCACCTTGAATCCGATGACCTCAGGGGTCAGCATATAGATGGGCTGGCCGAGCATGACGGCCTCGGCCTCGATGCCTCCGACGCCCCAGCCGAGCACGCCGAGGCCGTTGACCATGGGCGTGTGGCTGTCGGTACCGACGCAGGAGTCGGGGTAGTAGACCGGCGCGCCGTCGTTCGGGGTGTGTGCCGCGACCGTAGCGATCCACTCCAGGTTCACCTGGTGGCAGATGCCGCGACCGGGCGGGACCGCGCGGAAGTTGTCGAGGCTCCCCTGACCCCACTTCAGGAAGGAGTAACGCTCCTCATTGCGCTGGTACTCGATGTCCAGGTTGCGGTTGGCGGCGTCCGCGAAGCGCCCTGAGTAGTCCACCTGCACGGAGTGGTCGATGACGAGATCGACGGGCACCAGCGGGTTGACCTTCTTGGGGTCACCGCCGAGGGCGACCATGGCGTTGCGGAGGGCAGCGAGGTCCACAACGGCGGGCACGCCGGTGAAGTCCTGAAGCAGTACACGCGCCGGCAGGAAGGGGAACTCGACGGCCTCGGCTTGGGGCGACCAGGTCGCCAGCTTCATGACGTCGTTCGTGGTCACCAAGAACTCGTCGTGGTTGCGGAGCGCAGCCTCCAGGAGGACACGGATCGAGAAGGGGAGCGCGGCCAAGCGGGTATGCCCCAGCTCCTCGAGCCTCGCCAGGCGCACGAAGGTCGCCTCGGAGCCGTCGTGGAGGGTGAAGGTGGACCGAGCGCCAAAGGCATCCTGCTGCGCAGCCATGAGCATCTCCAGGAGGGGTGGGGGGCGGGGATCATCGCCAGGGCGGCCGATGACCCGAGAGGGCGAAGGCATACGTCGGCCCGCGCGAATCCGCAATACACCGGTTGCGTGGGCACCTGTTCCGGGGCAGTGTGCCCAGCGCGGAGGGTGCGAGAGAGACGCTGAACGAGGGACGGGATGAGCGTAAGGTACACACTGCTGAAGCAAGACGGGCGTGCGCGGCGAGGCGTCGTGCACACGGCACGAGGCGACATTCAGACGCCCGTGTTCATGCCGGTCGGCACGGCGGGTACGGTCAAGGGGATGATGCCGCGCGATCTCGCGGAGACCGGCACCCAGATCAGCTTGGCGAACACCTACCACCTGCACCTTCAGCCCGGCGAGGCGTTGGTGGAGAAGGCGGGGGGCCTGCACCGCTTCATGGCCATGCCCTGGCCCCTCCTGACGGACAGCGGCGGCTTCCAGGTCTTCTCGTTGCCACGTAAGGAGCTGAGCGAAGAGGGCGTACGCTTCGCCTTCGAGAAGGACGCCACCCCGGTTTTCGCCACGCCAGAGTGGTCCATGCGGGTCCAGCGCTCCCTCGGCGCCGACATCGTGATGGCCTTCGATGAATGCGTACCCTGGCCCTGCCCCAAGCCCTACGCCGCAGAGGCGGTGCAGCGCACCCTGCGATGGCTGGATCGCTGCCAGGCTGCGCTCGACAGCCCCAGCCAGGCCCTCTTTGGGATCGTGCAGGGCTCGGTGCACGAAGACCTACGCCGCTTGTCCGCTGAGGAGACCTGCCGGCGAGACCTCCCTGGCTACGCGATCGGCGGTGTCAGCGTTGGCGAAGGTCACCCCCTGATGATGCAAGCGATCGACGGGGCGGAGCCCTGGCTGCCCGCCAACAAGCCGCGTTATCTGATGGGCGTCGGGCTCCCGGAGGACATCGTCGGCGCGGTCGGGCGCGGGATGGACATGTTCGACTGCGTGATTCCAACGCGCTACGGGCGCTCAGGGACCTGCTTCACACGCCACGGCCGGATCCGCATCACAGACCGACGCTACCGGAACGATCACTACCCGATCGATCCCTCCTGCTCCTGCTACGCCTGCCAGAACTACACACGCGCCTACCTGCACCACCTCATCCACAGCGACGAGATCCTGGGGACGATGATGTGCACACTGCACAACGTGGCCTTCTACCACGCCCTGCTGGCGGAAACCCGGACGGCGATCGAAGAGGGACGCTACGACAGCTTCGCTGCGTCCTTCCACGCTACCTACGTGGTGGGCGACCGGGAGCGTCGACGCGAAGCGGTGCCAGAGCTCTTCGATGACTTCAGCGTTGGCGCCGCAAAGCGGAAATGGCCCCTCGCTGACCAGGAACGCGCGGACCCGCGCTGGATCCCTACGCGGGAGGGCGCGGACCTGAACGTCCGCGAAGAGAGCCGACGACCGAGCCCAGCGGCAGCGCCCAGCGACGCGCACGGACCGGCCAAGCGAGTCGAACGCGCACCCAGGGACACGCGCCAGCCCAGGGACACGCGCCAGCCCAGGGACACGCGCCAGCCCAGGGACGCACACCCCGCGAATCGGCGCAAACGCTAGGCACTCCGACCCTTCGTCCCGCGACCGACGCCGGCGCGAGCTCCCAACGTCGGCGCGCAGCGCTGCCCTGCGCACGCGTGCGCCTGGGGCATCACGACGCTTCCGCGGGTCCAGGTACGCCCTGCGCAGGACCGGCGCGCACGGGGTCGGACCATGTGCGCTGGGTCCATACAGTCGTATACCCTGTGTATATGGTCGTATGCTATGGCACACACCCTAGTGCCTTTGGGGTCCAGGGCAGGGGGCTCATGCGAGGGCAGAGAGGGGCGGCCGAGCCCAAAGGGCAACCGCGCAACAAGGGGCGACCGGGAAAAAAGCGACATGGCGACCGGGTGGTCGCCATGTCATCCTCAGAACGGAACGAGGAAGGATTTTAAGGAAGGAGATGTGAGGGGTCCACGTGAGGTGGGATAGTGCGTAAGGATCTTGAGGTGGGATTCCGTTCGTTCTGAGGTGGCTTGTGGAAGCCACTTGTGGTGATGACGCATCGCATCATCGGCCAGGGGGGATCAGCAACCAACTCATCGTGAGTCCATTGCTGGTTCGTCATCGTAGGGCGGACAATAGGGAGCACCTTAGCGAGTGTCAAGTATTTCTGGACGGGCTCTCCTGGTCTTCCTCCCTTGAGATGAGCGATGTCCATCGGAAGATGCGCGAGCTGCGCGCCGGGTCTTCAAGAAGTCGACCATTCCTGGAGCATAACCCCCTGAGCCATAGGTTTATTTCCACATCCACGGCTGCCGCGCGCGTGCGCCGGGCAGCCAACCCATTGCCAAGGCGCTGCGGCGCTGCCAAGCTCCGCGGGGAGCGCCCCTGCGCGCCCCTGCGCGCTCGGCGGCGCATGGCGCCGATGGGCTGGGCCGCGACCTCGTCGGCCGCCGGTCGGCCTCCCACCCCACGAGCAGCCGCCCGTCCCAAGAGCACCCGGTGTCTTCCTCACCTCTCTCCATCGGCTTCCTTGGCCTCGCCAAGAACACGGGAAAGACGACAGCGCTGCAGGCCATGATGGACCAGCTCGACGAGGCCGGCCACGCGCCTATCGGGCTCTACTCGATCGGCGTCGACGGCGAGCGCCTCGACACGATCTCCGGCGCGCTGAAGCCACCCCTGCGCCCACCCGTTGGCGCCTTCCTGGTCACCGCTGAGGAGGCGTTGAAGCGCTCCTCCGCTTCCCTCTCGCTTGTCGAACGTCTGCCCGTCCGCTCGCTGCTCGGCCCCCTCTTCGTGGCCCGCGTCGCGTCAGCCGGCGACGTCTTGCTTGCGGGCATCCGCCACCGCAAGGACGCGCTCCTCGCCAAGCGCGCGCTCCTCGCGCAGGGCGCAACAAGGCTGCTCCTGGACGGCGCTCTGGACCGCCGCCTCGCCGCGCACCCCGCGCTGGTCGACCACGTCGTCCTCTGCACAGGCTACGCGCTCGCCGCCGATGTCGCGACCCTCTGCGCCCAGACGGCCTCAGCGCTCGAACGCTTGCGGCTCCCCGCCGCTCGCCCCCCCCACGACGCCGCGCAGCTCGACCACTGGCTTCCGGGGAGGATCCCCCCTGCGGAGAGCCTGGAGCGGAGCGCGCTCCGCCTGCGCGGCGCGCTCACCGACGAGGCCGCCCGGCGGCTCTTGGCCCTACGGTCTGCGCCGGCTCTCTGGGTGCCATCCCCTGCCCACCTGCTCTGCTCGGACAGCGCGCTGCGCTCCCTGCTCTTGCACCTCCCCTCCCTCTCCGTGGAGGCGAAGCCGCAGCTCTTGGCCCTCGTCGTCAACCCCTATGCAGCCGATCGGGGCATGCTCCCGCGCGCGCTGCTGCTCGATGCCCTGCGTGACGTCGCGGCACCGACCCCTTGCGTCGACGTCACCCTCGCGCCTCTCCCGCTCCCATGACCCACGATCACCAGATCCACGCGCCGACGCTCGACCTTCGCGGGCTCCGCCTGGAAGCCAGGCCGCTCTCTCCCGCCGGTCGTGCGCTCCGCGACACACGGGGGCTCTTCGCTCCAGAGGATGTGGACGCGCAGCGGGAGTGGTACGCCGCGCTGGACACACTCGAGCGCGGCCTCGACGCCCGCCCCGCCGCAGACAGCGCGCTCCGCGATCACCTCGCCACGCTACCCGACGTCGCGGACCTCCTGCACCACCTCACCCGATGCGACGAGGCGCTCTCGCAGGCGCAGATTTTTCGCTTGGACGAGTGGGCACACCACCTCGACGCCGCGCTGGAACACGCGCTGCTCGCGTCAGGTGCACCGCTTCTGCCTGAACCGCTCCCCGCGCAAGGCAAGCCCGGCGGCATCGCCGCACGCTGGCATGCCGCACGCTGCACCTGGCGGCGTCACCTCCGCCCACCCCACCACCCAGCCGGACCGTGGCGGCTCGTCGACGGCTTCGACGAGCGCCTTCAGGCCCCGCGCGAGGAACGCCGCAGGCTGGAGCGAGAGCGTGTACGACAGCGCGGCGACGCGCGCCGCAGCCTCCAGGCCGACTACGGCTGCCCCGTGGATGCGCAGCGGCTCCTCAGGTTGCCCGCCAGCGACCCCCGGCTCACCCGAGCCCACGAGGACCCGCGCCTTGAAGCCCGAGCGGCCTCCGCCTTCGAGCAGACCTTCGCCCTGGTTCCCAGCGCCGATGAGCGCGCCCTGACCTCCACCATCGACGCGCTAGACGCCCAGATCGACGCCCTGGAGGCGGAGGTCTGCGAGCGCTGCACCGCCGGCCTGAGGAGCGAGGTCCACAAGCTCACGCGCAGCTACCAAGCCGGCGCGACCCTCGACCTCCTCTACGGCCTGATCTGCCTGAAGCGACGCTGGCAAGGGTGCTGGCCCACGCCAGGCGCGACGCTCCGCCTCGCTGGCGCGGTGCTCCCCGCGCTGGACGACGCCCTCCGCACGCGCGGTGAGCGCTGCCGCCCGCTGGACCTCTCCCTCGCTCCTGGCGCGACCCTGCTCACCGGCCCGAACATGGGCGGCAAGTCCGTCACGCTTCAGACCATCGCCACCTGTACCTACCTCGCCCTGCTCGGGTACCCGCTGCCCGCCACCCACGCGGAGATCCCCATCGTACGCAGCCTCTACCTGCTGCAAGGGGACCTCGCGGACGACACGGAAGGTCTCAGCGCCTTCGGCGGAGAGGTCGAGCGCTTGCGGGACGCGCTCAACGCGCCTGAGCCCAAGCTGCTCCTGCTCGACGAGTGGGGCAAGAGCACCAACCCGCGCGAGGGTAGCGCCCTCGGCGGCGCGCTGCTCGAGCACCTCGCAACACAGCCGACGCTCTCCCTCTACGCCAGCCACCTGCCTCTGGCGCACCCGACCCAGGGAGGCTTCGTCGCCCTCGGGATGGTCGGGTTGGCGGACGCGGACCCGGGTCTGCTGGACGCCGACGTTCAAACCCACGGCTGGCGCGCGGCGCTCCGACGCCATATGCGCTACCAGCTGCGACCGCTGCAACGCGCCGACGCCCCCGCAGAGGCGCTGCGCATCGCCGCGTGGGCAGGCCTCCCTCCCAGCCTCATCGAGCGAGCACACCTCGGCATGCAAGAGCCATCCGAATGACACACCGCAACGCAGCGCACTCCAAACTCGGCATCCCGCCTGAGATCTTCGCCCGATGCCGCGTCCTCGCGCAGACCATCACCACGCCGATCGACGCCTTCGTGCGCGAGCGGACCACCGTCGCCATCGAGCGCACGCTGCTGCGCCTCATCGGCGTCGACGGCGCCGATGCGGATGGGCGCCCCTACCCAAACATCGCGGTCGAGCACCTCTGCGCCCAGGGTGGGCTCGGGTACGGCATCCTCCGACCCTTGGTGCACGCCATGGTGAGCTTCGATCTCACCCCGCAAGAGGCCTGCGAGGCGATCGCGGCCGGCGAAGTCACCCTGGACCTCCACCCCACAGACCCGCGAGACGCCGAGGTCCAGGCGCTGGCGCAGCGTCTCGCGGACCAGGCCCTCCAGCGCATCCTACAGACCCGCGAGGAGCGCGCTCGACGCATGGCCGCCGCGGCGCCGATGAAGGATCCGCTGCTCTACGTCATCGTCGCCACCGGGAACATCTACGAGGACGCGGTGCAGGCCCGCACGGCGGCCATCCAAGGGGCGGATGTGATCGCGGTCATCCGCTCCACCGGCCAGAGCCTGCTCGACTTCGTGCCCTACGGCCCCACGACGGAGGGCTTCGGCGGCACCTACGCCACGCAGGCGAACTTCCGAATCGTCCGCGAGGCGCTGGACGACGTCGGCGCGCAGCTCGGCCGCTACATCATGCTCTGCAACTACTGCTCCGGGCTCTGCATGCCGGAGATCGCGGCGATGGGCGCGCTCGAGCGCCTGGACATGATGCTGAACGACGCCCTCTACGGCATCCTCTTTCGCGACATCAACCCTCAGCGCACGCTCATTGACCAGAGCTTCAGCCGCCGGATCAACGCCTTGGCGGGGGTCATCATCAACACGGGCGAGGACAACTACCTCACGACCGACGACGCCGTGGAGGCGACCCACACCGTGCTCGCCAGCCAGTTCGTCAACGAGGCGCTCGCGCTCCAAGCCGGCCTCCCTCCTGAACAGATGGGCCTCGGGCACGCCATGGAGATGGACCCGCAGCTACGCCACGGCTTCCTCTACGAGCTGGCCCAGGCGCAGCTCGTCCGCGAGGCCTTCCCACAGCACCGCCTCAAGTTCATGCCGCCCACCCGCCACATGACCGGCAACACCTTCCGAGGCCTCGTCCAGGACGCGCTCTTTCACCTCCTCGGAGGTTGGACCGAGCAGGGCATCCTCCTCCTCGGCATGCACACCGAGGCGATGCACACGCCCCACATCGCCGATCGAAAGATCGCGCTGGAGACGGCCCAGATGATCCTCAGCAACACAGCGGGCCTCGGGGACGAGCTCACCTTCCGCCCCGGCGGGGTGCTGCAGTCCCGCGCCAGCGAGACCATGGACAAGACCTTGGCGTTGCTTGAAGAGACGGCCCAACGTGGGCTCTGGGACATGCTCGCCGCAGGCCGCTTCGCTGCCGTCGCCCGACACCCCGAGGGAGGACGCGGCCTCTCCGGTGTCGCCCGACGCGAGGCGACCTACCTGGACACCATCGACGCGCGCCTCCGTCGCGCGACAGGCACGCCCACGACCGAAGGAGGTGCCGCATGACGGTCCACGGACGACAAGGCAGCACGCCTCCCGATCTTCGGCAGGTCCGCGCTTATGGCGACACCCTGGACGACGGCGCCGTCCAGCTCTCCTTCAGCCTACCCGTGCCCTTCGGCGAAGAAGGCAAGGAGGCCGCAAGGCAGCTCGTCGCCAAGATGGGGCTCGAGGAGGCGCAGGTCTACCACGCGGCAGATCTTGGCGACGGCTACTCGTTCTACATCGTGTACGCGCGCTGCCGCGCGAGCGTCGACTACAGCGCCATCAGCGTCCCCAAAGTCTCGGGAGAGCGCATGTCCGGCAAAGAGGTCGAGCGCTTCATCCGGGAGCGAATCGGTCGCAGAATCACCGTGCTCGGGGCCTGTACCGGCACGGACGCCCACACGGTCGGGATCGACGCGATCATGAACATGAAGGGGATCCACGGCGAGAAGGGCCTCGAGAGCTACAAGGAGCTCCGAGCCTTGAATCTCGGGTCGCAGGTCAGCAACGAGGAGCTGGTCGCTCGCGCGCTGGCCGAGAACGCGGACGCCCTCTTGGTGTCGCAGGTGGTGACCCAGAAGGACGTTCACAAGGTCAACCTCACCCACCTCATCGACCTCCTGGAGGCCGAAGGCCTGCGTGACCAGCTCGTCGTCGTCGCGGGGGGCCCCCGGGTCAGCCACGAGCTCGCGCTCGAGCTCGGCTACGACGCTGGCTTCGGCCCCGGCACGACCGCCCCCGACGTGGCGAGCTTCATCGCCCAAGAGATCGTCGCTCGGGATCTCGTCGAGCGGCCGCCGCTCGGGTCGCTCAGCGGCTGACGAACGAGATCGCGAAGAGCAGCAACAAGCTCACGACCACCGCCCAGAAGAGGACGACCAAGAAGCGATCGGGGCGCTGCCGGCGCAGGCCGGCCGCACGCCGCATGCGCCCACGGACCGCCGACATGACGCCCCGACGTAGGGTCGGCGCTGCCGCGCGTCTCGAGGATCGACGTGTCGCCATCTCCACCTCCTCCTCAGAGGCCCCTCTCCTCCAGAGAGGCCTAGCTAGTGGCTAGCGGTTGATCACCTGGTAGCGGCGCTCCAACCCGTCGATGATGCCCGGGAGCATCCGACGCGTGGCCCAGCGCACCACCGGAGGGGGCAACCACACGCCCAGGTCTACGTTGAGCTGGTAGCGGAGCAGGGTCTTGTTCTCGGGATCGTCCTGCCAGCGCTCCAAGTACCAGTACCCATAGAGCTGCTCCATGTTGCCGCTGCCCTCACGGTAGAGCCACTGCAAGGTGACCACCGTCCGTCCCTCGTACTCACTCTGTTGACCGCGCACATCCACGATGTAGTGCCGATTGGCGAAGGGAAAGGGCACGCGCACGGTCCCTTCCGCCACCCCGCTCGTGTCCGTCTCCTCCAAGAGGCGCGCATGCACCTGGTCGGGGTACCAGTGGATGTAGTCGTTGTACGCACGCAAGATCTGGTACACCCCCTCGATGGGGACGTTCACGATCGCCATGACCTCGCCGCGGTTGATCTCGGCGCGACGCGTGTGCACGACGCGCTCACCATTGCGCAGACGCTCGACCAGCTCATCGTTCAGCCGCGGCCGCTCGGGCGTCGCCCACGCATGCGCCTCGACCGCCAAGCCGGTCCACACCAGGAGCACCGCAACCACTGCCCACCAAGGTCTCGTCATCGTCCGTCCCCGTCTTGCACGCGCCCACGCCATCTCGGCGGCCTCCTAGTGTCGCCAAAACGTCGTGACGTGGCAAGCACCTCAGCCTGCGCGCCCCACGCTCCCCCGATCGGCGCCTCTCGCCTGACGGCTGGGCGCCTCACGCTGGGGCCACCACGGCAAGCCTCGGTGGCGGGCTAGCTCAGCTCCGCCCCGGAATCACCCAGACATTGCCGGGGAAGGCGCGGCTCACCTTCAGCGCAGTCGATCCGGGGAGCCAGCTGCTGAAGGCGCTTGATCCGCGGTCCCCGACGACCACGCTGTCCACCCCCTCCTCCTGCGCAAAGGCCAAGATCTCCTCCGTGGGGACACCCTGCCGCACAGCCTCGACGAAGTGCGCGCCCGTGCCCTCCGCGCGGCAAGCGAAAAGCTCGGCGAAAAGGCGGCGGTACTCCTGCCGAAGCGCCTCCTCCACCGCGGCCTCCGAGACGTCGCGCTCAACCGCATCCCAGAAGTACGAGGGCAACGCGTACACCGAGAGGAAGGTGACCGCCGCGCCTTCGGCCAGAGGCAAGCGGCACACCCACCGGAGCTGCTCCGCCGTACAAGGACCGAAGTCCACGGGGACGAGCAACCTACGGCTAGGACCCACGGCCCGCGCCCCGACGAGCAAGACCGGGACCTCGGTCCCGACCAGCAGCCGCTCGCTGGTACCGCCCAGGAGGAGCTGCTCGACCTTCCCTGCGCCCGTGCGCCCCAAGACCAAGAGCGACGGCTGCAGCTCATCGACGAGCGCGCGAATCTCCTGCGCGGGCGACCCCACGCGGACATGGCGCTCGATCGGCCGCTCGCCCAAGCCCACATCCTCCAAGTACCCCTGCAAGCGCTCCTGGCCGACCTGCCACGCTACACGGCCCTCCGCCAGAGGGTCCGGGAGCCCGAGCGCGTCTCGCAAGATCGGGACGCTGGCGGCCGCACCGGGGAAGGGCTCCTCCACATGCACCACCGCCAAGCGCGCCTGCCAGTCTGCCGCCAGCGCGCGCGCCTCCTCCAACGCCGCGAAGCTCGGGGCGCTGCCATCCAGCGCGACCAAGATCACCTCACCCTGCCCACCCCCTTGACCGTCCTGCGACATCACGCCTCCCTTGGCACGTCCCTACTCTGCTACCTCAGCCCCACAGAGGATCTTGTCCCCCCGCGCCCTGCGTCCAGCGCCGATCCAAGAGGTGGCTCGGGGTCACGTTGCCCAACGCCGCGAGCAGGTTCCCTGGCACCGCTGGATTCTCGTCCGCGAGCTGCGCGATCAACGCCTTGACCCTCTTTCGTTGCAAGTTCTCCTGGGACCCGCAGAGGTCACAGGGCAAGATCGGGAAGGCCTGCTCTGCTGCGAACGCAGCGATGTCCCCCTCCGCACAATAGATCAGGGGGCGGATGACCGTGTTGCGGCCATCGTCCGAGCGCAGCTTCGCGGGCATCGCCCCCAGCCGACCTGCGTAGAACATGTTCAGCAGGGCTGTCTCAATGGCGTCCTCGCGGTGGTGTCCCAGCGCGATCTTCGTGCATCCCAGCTCCACCGCAGCGTTGTAGAGCACCCCCCGGCGCAAGCGGCTGCAGAGCGAACAGGTGGTCTTCCCCTCGGGCACCTTCTCCTTCACGATCGTATAGGTGTCCTCGACGAGCATACGAAAGTCATAGCCCTGCGCTGTCAGCCAGTCGCGCAACACAGCCGCAGGGAAGCCCGGGTGGCCTTGGTCGAGATTGACCGCCACCAGCTCCACGCGGAAAGGGGCGCGGCGCTGCACCTCGCGCAGCAAGTGCAGCATGGTGTAGGAATCCTTCCCACCAGAGAGGCAGACCATCACCCGGTCTCCATCCTCTAGGAGGCCAAAGTCCTTGCTTGCCCGCACCAGCTTTCCATAAAGACGTTCCTGCAGGCTCATGCCTCAACCTCCTCCACTCCTTCCCTGACCTTCCCTAGAAGAGGACCGCCGAGGTGGCAAGCCGGGATCGACCCACCCCAGCGCGCGACCGAGAGGTGCGAGCAGGAGCCGACGAGGCGCACGCACGATGAGCGAGGCGATCCTCCGCTTCCACCAGGGCACGCTCACCCTCCAGGTCGACAGCGCCCTCGCCTCTGAGCTCCAGCTCGGGGCGCTCCCTCTCGTCTACGACGAGCGCGTCGACCTGTGGCGAGCCCACGCCAACGCTTACCGAGACGTCTTCTCCCACCTGCACCGCGTCACCCCCCTCTGCGGCGTGCGCTTGGAAGACCGCGCGCGCGCCTACACCCCCCTTGCGCTGCGCTGGCGTGACACCGGGCGGCACCCGCGAGACTACCAGCGCGCCGCCCTCGACGCGTGGGTCAGCGCGGGGCGCCAGGGGACGATCGTGCTCCCCACCGGCGCAGGCAAGTCCTACGTGGCCCACCTCCTCATGGAGAACGCCGCGCGCTCGACCCTCATCGTCGTGCCCACCATCGATCTCATGCACCAGTGGTACAGCGGGCTGCTCGACACCTTCGCGCTCGACGAGGTCGGCCTGCTCGGCGGAGGCGCGCATGACCTGCGCCCCGTGACCATCACCACCTACGACAGCGCCTGTCTCCATATGGAGCGCTACGGTGACCGCTTCGGGCTGCTGCTCTGCGACGAGGTGCACCACCTCCCGGGGCCCACGTACCAGCTCGCGGCCCTCGCCTGCCTCGCCCCCTTTCGCGCTGGGCTGACCGCCACCCCAGAGCGCCAAGACGGCGGGGAGACGCGCTTGGCCTCGCTGGTTGGTCCTGTCGTGTACCGTCGAGAGATCAAGGAGCTCGCTGGGCACTATCTCGCGGACTACGACACCGAGCGTGTGGAGGTCGAGCTCGACGAGGACGAGGCGCTGGCTTACGCCGAAGCCCGTGCCCGCTACACCAGCTTCCTGAGGGAGAGCGGCGTCTCGCTCGAGCGTGAGGGATGGGCCGGCTTCCTGCGCGCCTGCACCCGCAGCGAACGTGGGCGCGAGGCGCTCCTCGCCTGGAGGATCCAGCGAGCCATCCCCATGACCTGCCGGCAAAAACTCGCGAAGGTCTCGGACCTGCTCCTGCAGCACCGCCACGACCGCACCCTGCTCTTCACCCACGACAACGCCACCGTCTACGAGCTGAGCCGCAGGCACCTCCTGCCCGCGATCACGCACCAGACACCGGTGCGCGAGAGGAAGGCGCTGCTCGCTGGCTTCCGCCAGGGCAGGTACCCAGCGCTCATCACCTCGAAGGTGCTGAACGAGGGTGTGGATGTCCCTGAGGCCAACGTCGCCATCGTCCTCAGCGGGTCAGGCTCCGTCCGCGAGCACGTCCAGCGCCTCGGCCGGGTGCTCCGCAAGTCGGGCGACAAGCGCGCACGCCTCTACGAGGTCATCACGCGCGCTACCACGGAGGAGCACGTCTCCGAGCGCCGACGGGAGCACGATGCTTACCGCTGAGCTCGTCCGATTCACCCGGCGGCGCGGTCAGATTCTGCCGCGCTTCGTTCCGCCCAGAGATCCCGCGTTGCTGGCTCTCGCCTCGGACATGATCGCCACGGTCGAGGCCCACGTGGGCGCGACGCGCGCCGAGCTTGAGGAGGCGTTGGCCTGTTGGATCCCCGCTGGACAGGCTGGCCGCGTGGAGCAAGGGCTCGCCAAGCTCCTCGACAAGCGCTGCGCGTGGTCGACCGCGGCGCCGGTCGACCCGGTGGCTCTCCGCGAGACCCTCTTCGACCTCGCCGCGAACCACCACCCCGTCGCGCCGGACCCGAGCGCCCAAGGTACCCCACGCGCGCAGCTCATCGAGGAGGCGGCGCGTCGGCATGGGCTCACCTCCCTCGAGACCGAAGAAGCGCTCTACGCGGATCTCAAGAGCGCACAACGCCTCACGAGCTTCCGAACGCTCAGCGACACCCGGCTCGTCGAGCGCTACAACCTCGCGCTGGCGCAGACCCTCCTCCTGCGCGCGGCGTCCATGGAGGTGCTCGTCCGTGAGACGCAAGCGCCGGTGCTCCGTCAGCTCTTTCGGTGGCTGAAGTTCTTCCAGCTCATGCACCGCAGCCACCACAGCGCCGAGGGTCTGCGCGTCCGTATCGACGGGCCCTCCAGCATCCTGCAGCAGAGTCAGCGTTACGGCGTCGCGCTCGGCTCCTTCGTCGCGCTGCTCCCACACCTGCAACGCTGGGAGCTGCGCGCCGAGATTCGCTGGAGCCCCGACCGAAGCCCAGACCTGCTCCGGCTAGACGAGCGGAGCGGCCTGAAGCCGGGATGGCGCCTCACCGGCACGTGGCAGAGCGACGCCGAGCGCATGCTCCGCGAACAGCTCGCGCGCACGGAGAGCCCTTGGCAGCCATGCGACGAGAGCGTGCTCATCCCTCTCCAGGGCGGCGAGGTCTTGGTACCCGACGTGACGCTCGTGCATCGGCTGGACGGGAGGCGGGTCCACCTCGACATCGTAGGGTTCTGGCGGCGCGGGTGGCTCGAGAGCCGGTGGCAGTCCCTCCAGCAGGCGCACATCCAAGGCTGGATCCTCTGTCTCTCTCGGCAGCTCGCCACCGAGCGCGTCGACACCACGGACTGCCCGACCCCGCTGCTGACCTTCGCCTCGGTCATCCCGCTGAAGCAGCTCTTGGCGCTCGTCGAGCAGCACGCGCTCCCCCCGGCGGTGGCGAGCAGCGACACGTGACACCGTGGACCTAGGTTCAGGCCGAGGCCACACCCCTGGCCGGATCGTCCTCATCGCCCAGAGGTGCGTCGGGAGACGCCTCAGCAGAGGGCGCCTCGGTCGCGCTGTCGAGGGAGGCCGCCGAGGGGCTCTCAGGGGGTGCAGTCGATGCCTGGGGCGCGGCGTCCGCGCCTACGGTCGCAGGTGCCTCGTCGGGGTCGGCGAAGTCCTCAGGCCGAAAGGGCGCGATGTCCTCTGTGGCGAGGGGTGTACCCGGCGGGAGGGTGTCCGTCAGGGTCGGCGCGAGGGGCTGCGCCGCTCCGTGGACGGCCGCCGCCGAAGCCGGCCAGGCCGGGTGGATGGACCCACCATAAGGCAGGGGTGCGGGGGCTCCAGGCTGCGGAGCGGCCCCGTAGGGTGGCGCTGGTGAGGGGTAACCCGCGGGAGGCGCAGCGCCCGAGGGTCCGTACGCGGGCGCGCCGTAGGGAGGCTGCGGATAGCCGGGGTAGCCTGGTTGCCCTGGCCACGTCGGCGCCGGCGCACCCGACCACCCAGGGTGCGGAGCGCCACCGCCCCACCCAGCCGTGGCCGAAGGCGCAAGCGGCGCGCCGGGCATCGCTCCTGGATGCGGCGCGGGGAGGGCAGGAATCTGCCCCTGCGCGCGCTCGTCCACCAGCGGCACCGCGAGCGACTGTGCCAACCAGCGCGCGTCCTCGACGACGGGGTAGGCCTCGGTGTACGACGAGAGCTCGACGCAGCGCCCGTTCACGTCTCGGACGAAGGCCACGGTCATCGGGATGACGTGCTGCACGCCGGTTGGGGGCAGGTAGCCACCGGGCATGCGGGCGTTCTCGTCATGCAGCGGGACCGTCCGCAGCCCCACCTGGGTCACAAAGCCACGCAGAGGCTCCACGCGATGGGGCTCACGCTTGAGAATCTCCATGGAGAGACCCTCGACGGTGGTGCCGGGCCCGAGCAGGCCCAGGGGCCGACCAGGCGGGAGCTGCTCCCACCGCCCTCGAAAAAAGAAGGGCATCAGGAGCAGCGTCAGCAACAGAAAGGTCACGAAGAACATGAGCGGGGGAGAGCCTGAAGGGAGGAGTAGGTCCGGGTCAACCCGACGAGGACGCGCGCTGCCCCCATAGGGACGCTGCTCAGAGACTAACGGCACCCGTCAGGGGATTCCAGACCCTTTGCGTCTCCGGTTACGTAGGTGCACGAAGACGTTGAGCAAGGTCACCAGGGCGACCGTCGGAAGAAAGGCGTAGAGGATGCCCGCGCGCATGGGGTCCTGCCAGGCGGGGTAGAGCTGCTCCAGGACGACCTCGGTCATATACAAGACATAGCCCGCGACCAAGAGCAAACCCTCGGAACGGCAGATCTCCTCCCCGGTGATGAAGAAGGGCAGGCAGACCATCGCGGTGATAAACACCACCGGGAAGTCCCGTGTCACCAGACCCGGCTCAACAACCAAGCCGTCGCCCACGACACCTGACACCCCCAGCACGCAGAGCAGGTTGAAGAGGTTGGAGCCCACGATGTTCCCAACGGCGATGTCCCGCTGACCACGCATCGCCGCCACGACCGACGTGACCAGCTCGGGGAGCGAAGTGCCGGCAGCCACCAGCGTGATGCCGATGATGACCTCGCTCACCCCCAAGCCCCGCGCTACCCCCAGCGCGCCGTCCACACTCAGCTTCGCCCCAAGCACCAGCGCGCCCAAGCCCAGCACCAGCGCCGGGACGTCCCGCAAGGGGGTGAAGGGGCGCTCCAGAATCTCCTCCGCCTCCTCGGCATCCGCGCGGCCCGTGCGCACCGTCAGCACGATCCATGCGACCAACAAGAGCAACAAAATCGAAGACTCCACCCGCGAGATCGCCCCGGACGCCGCCATACCCCACACCAGGGCTGTCACGACGATCATGATCGGGACGTCCAGGCGCACGAGCTGGCGCTGCACAGAGAGCGGGACGATCAGCGCGGACACACCCAGGATCAGCAGCGTGTTGAAGCTGTTGGAGCCAATCACGTTCCCTACGGCCATCCCTGACTCGCCGGCCAGCGCCGCGCTGACGCTCACCCCAACCTCCGGCGCAGAGGTCCCAAAAGCGACGATCGTGAGCCCAATGACGAGAGGTGAGAGCCCCAACACCCGCGCCAGGAGCGCCGCGCCCCGGACGAAGAAGTCCGCGCCACCGGTCATCAAGACCAGCCCCAGCGCCAGCAAGAGGAGAGAGACGAGCATGCGCCCAGCAGGGGTGACAGCGGGAGCCCTAGCGCTCCGCGCGGAGGCCCCCGCATAGATCCGACTCAACCCGGCGCAAGGGCTCCGTGATCACGGGCGCACAAGGCGTGGTGCCGACCTGCGGGCAAGGGGCGGAAGGACCTAGCGCACCCGCCGCGGCCGACGCATCCCCGCGCCGACGACGATCAGCACGACCAGCCAAGCAGCCGGCGACGGCGCTCCCGACTGCGCGGCGCAGGAGCGCACCTCGGGATCACCCTGACCAGGGGGCAAGGCCCCACCTGGCTCCAACGTAGAGCCCGCGCGTGGCACGTCCGGCTGAGGGCGCTCCACGACATCAGCTTCCTGGTCAGGAGCGTCGAGATCCACCGAGACGTCAGGCTCCGGCCCTGGGACATCCGAACCTGGGTCGATGTCATCGTGAGCGTCCCGCTCGGGTGGAGCGCTGTCCTCCAACCTGATGTCTTCCGCCGCCACGTCCTCCTCTAGGTCCACGTCCTGTCGCACGTCGTCCCCAGGACCGGGCTCGGGGCTTGGGTCGGGGTCGGGGTCGACGACCACGGGATCCTCCTCGGGGCTGACGCCAAGGCCTTCAAAGACCTGCAGCAAGAGCGCAGCCCGGCCTGCGGGCTCCCTCAGAGCCTCGACAGGCAGCCCGATCAGGGCCGCCCGGAGGGCAGGCGCCGGCGGCTGAGCGGCAGACACCCGCCAGGTCACCGCCACCCCGCCCTGAGGCCAGGCGATGCTCCCGGTGGCGCCGCTGGCCGGGACGAGCACCTCGACCTCGGGGACGGCGTAGAAGAGGGCGTCCGTCGTTTGGCTGACGGTCGCGGTGACGCCGCCCACCGCGAGGGAGGTGCGCGCTGCCGCAGAGCCCGAGGCCAACCCCAGGCCCTGCCGCAGGCGTCGTCGCTCACCCTCGCCCGCCAACGCCGTGGCGAGGGTCGCGCCGCTCACCACGAGCGCCTGACCCGACTCCAGCGCATCGGCGAGCATCCCCGCCTCGAGCGGGCTGAAGGCCGCCGGGTCATCGTAGTCTCGCCCTGCCTGCCAGAGCACGCCCTCGTACCCGCCGAGCAGGCTCGCGTCCAAGGCTTCACGGGTGGCTCCGTCCACGGCGTAGCGGGCGCCAACAGAGGCGAGCGCCTCCGCCCAACGTCGCACCTCGTCCCCGGTGTTGCCCGCCTCGCCCGTGGCGCGATCCCAGCGCCGATATGCGTTGACGAGGAGCCACCCCCCCGCGCCCTGCCCACGCAGCGCGCTGACCGTACGGCTCATGAGGCTGATGCCGCCCGCGTTGCGCCCGACCACCGCCATATGCACGGCCTCCCCCACCTGGGCGTCCTCCAGGAGGAAGCTGGGGCTGCTCACATCCCGGCCTGCGTCGAAGGGCGCGTCGCCGCGTGCGACGAACACCCTCCAGCTCGTCGCCGGGCTCGCGCCCTCACGACCGCCACGGTCCGTCCATGTCAAACGCAGACCCTCCGGCGTGTTGCGCAGACGCAGATCCAGGGGTGGCTCAGGGACAAAGGGCGCAGATGCGTCGAAGTAGCGGACGACACCGCGTGCGATCGCACGGCCCGCGATGCGTCGAAAGCGCGGATCGTGCAGCGAGGGTACATCGGGGCCAGTGGCGGGATTCCTGTCGTGGAAGGCTACCTCGACCAAGATCCCCGGTGCGTTCGTGAGCTCCCTCAGCTCCCCAAAGTTGGCTGTCTTCTGACCTCGATCGGTCCACCCCGCGTTCCAGTAGGCGCGGACATCGGAGACAAGCTGCGTGTGCACACGCTGGCTGAGGGTCGCTGAGCCGGGCGTCGGGTTCGTGTTCATGATGAAGGTCTCGGTCCCAGTCCCACCGGCTGCGTTCGTGTGCACCGAGACATACGCGTCCACACCCAGACGATTCGCCCAGAGGGGGCGTGCGACGACATCGCTGTCGCGCTCGTTGGCCCGCGCCGCATAGACCGCTGCGGGAGCGCCGCTAAATTCCGCGTAGTTCCTACTGTTCTCTTGCCAAGCAGGGTGCCCCGACGGTGCCCCGTTGCGCCGAATGCCTCCGGTCGCGGTCCCAAAGAGGAGCGCGTCGGCGATGAGCACGCCCGTGGCGCCCTCCTGTCCCAGTAGGCTCACCCGCCCCGGAGCGGTGAAGTCGAAGCTCCCCAAGTATTGCCAGTGGGGGCCCCCGCGCTGCTGGCTGCGCAGCACCGTCTCCGCCCCTCCGCCGTGATGCACCTCGTAAGGGGCTGCCGCGGCACGGTTGGAGCCCGCCACCCACCAAGCGTAGACCGGAACCCGCCGGCCCGTGGCGGCGCTCTGCCACGTCCCGCGGACGCCCTGCTGGCCCGCCGTCGCGAATCGGTATGCCCCCTGGTAGCCTCCCGGGGAGGAGCCATCCGACCAAGCGCCGACCTCCGTGAAACCCGCGCTGGGGACATCCACAACCCGTGGTGCATGCGTCTCGTGGCTACGCTCGCGTAGCCACACCACGTCCGCCCCATGCGCTACGAGGTAGGGGTCCACATGGTAATGCGCGATGGTCGCCGTCAGGAAGTCTTCGATCAACCCAAAGGAATCGCTCCGCTGTGTCGTCCAGGCGCTCCCCGTCCAGGTCCAGCCATGACCGGGGCTGAGCGCCACACGGCGACCAGCCAGCGCACCGTAGCCCTGCCGAAAGGGCAGCACCCGCTGAAAGAGCGGTTGCTCCCACCAGGGGGGCTCGGGCGGGGTCACGCCGCGCTCCACCACGGGAGGACGCCAATGGAGCTCGTCGTGGATACTCCCCTCCGGCGACCGACCCAAAACATGGAGCTGGCGCGGACCTGCCCCTCTCTCATGCACCGCCGCGCTGTAGGCCAAGAGGAAAAGCTCGTAGTCATGATCGTCCAACGACGCGAGCGCCGGACCCTCAACCGTCAACCACGCTCGCTCCCCCTCCCGCCGATACGCGACGAAGGGCAGCACGGGCGCCCCCTCACCATCGACCCAGGTGCCCAGGAGCGCCCGCACGCGGGCATCCCCGCTCTGCAGGGCCTCCGTCCCAGCTAGGGGGAGCAAGCGCTCGCCTGGACCCGGGATCACGACTGGCTCGCGGACATCAAGCGGCGGCGCGTGGGGGCCGGCCAACACTGGGGTAGCGCTGATGAGCAGGAGCCCGGCCACCAAGAATGAGAAAGCGCGCGCGAGCGCGAAGCGGCGATTCATGCGACGTCACCGGGTCAGGAGAGAGAGCACCCGAGCACCCCCACGCGGAGCCTACGTGCTCCGCGCGGCCGTCGCAACCACGCAGGTGTGCGGGCCCTGCGGTGGGCTGCGCGGCTAGCGGCTGGTGCAGCGCGGCTGGCGGCCGGCGCGGCGCCCCTCCCCCAGCACCGGGACGCTGCGCCTCCCGCACCCCCTGTGCGCGCATCAGCGGTCGGACCCTGTCCCGCAGTCCTCCAGCGAGCGAATCCAGCGCGCCACGACGTCCGACGCGGCGACGTCCACCGTGTAGGTCCCGAGGGGTGGCATCCGGTACTCGCCAGGGTGCACCATACGCTGAAAGAGCACCGATCGCACGGGGGAACCGGGCACCAGCAAGCGCTGGGACTCTGGGTCAGGCAAGCCCGGTATGGACGAGAGTGGCTCAACATCGCAGGCGCCCATGTCGGCCAGCGCGGTCGTGTAGCGGAAGTCCAGCGCGCTCCGCGTGTTGCCGCCCGGTCGGTGACAGCTCGCGCAGTTGATGTGGAGGTAGGAGCGCGCGCGCCGCTCCAGCGTCGCATCCCCCTCGGTGATTCCTCGGAGCGCTTCGTGTCGCTCCGCCAGCGCCGCGGGGTCCTCGGCCAGCACCTCCTCCTCCCACCATGCATGGAGCAAGCTGGCCGGCCCACCGCCGTCCGGACCCAGGAACTGACCGACCTCCAGGCCCAGGGTCTCGCCTGCCGCCGCGGTGTGGCAGGTCGTACACTGGAGGGGGGAGGGATGGCGCCAAAACACCTGATTGGGCAGGTACTCGTTGACCCCCTCACGCAGCAGGACCGCGTCGCTCTGATCCTCCAACCATCGGTAGCTGTAGCCCCGCCAACCGTAGCGCTCATGGTTCACGTAGAGGCGGGTCTCGTGCAGGCGCTCACCATAACGGAAGGTCTTCACCAAGACCGTCCCTACGGGGAAGACAAAGCGTCCATCCGCAGCGATCGTCACCTCTTCCCCCGCAGGGAGCGAGAGATAGCGGTCCTTCTCCGCCGCGTCGGACCACAGCTCAGCCGCTGGCCGGTAGGGTCGCAGACCCGGTGCGGGCTCGCGTGGATCCTCAGGGTCCACACAGCCCGTCTCAGAGAGCCGACGCGGGAAGACGTCGCGCTCGTCGTCGGCATCCTCAACGACCGGAGCCAAGCGGTAGATGCCTCCCGCACCACGCTCCTCCAGGAAGCGCGTCTGGGACCAACGCAGCACGTAGAGCTCACCGTTCCTGGACTCGGCGAGGCTGACCATGAAGAAGCCCTCCTCCACCTCCAGCCGCATCTCTGCCTCTCCGGCGGCGGTCTCCGCGTCGATGCTCCAGATCCGACCGTCCATGTAGTCCGCGAAGACGTAGCGCCCAAAGAGCGCCGGGACGTTGCCACCGCGGTACACAAATCCGCCCGTCACCGAGCGCCCTTCGTTCCGTCCGTAGGTCACGACCGGGGGCTCGAAGGGGCTGTCATCGCATGTCTCCGCCTCAAAACAGAGGTCCCCCTCCATGATCGGCCACCCGTAGTTGCGGCCGGGCAGAATGCGGTTGATCTCCTCCTGCCGCACCTCGCCAACGTCCCCTCCCCAGAGCACTCCTGTCTCCCGATCAAAGGAGAAGCGCCACATGTTGCGCAGCCCGTAGGCGTACACCTCAGGCGCACCCTCCTGGCCATCCGCAAAAGGATTGTCCGGGGGAATCCGGTAGGGCAAACCCCGCTCAGGATCATCCCCGTCCACGTCGATGCGCACGATCGTCCCATAGAAGTTGAAGGGGTTCTGCGCCTCAATCCGGTTGTCTCGGCCGCCGCCATCACCGAAGGCCGCGTAGAGCATCCCGTCTGGACCGAACACCACGTGGTCTACCGCGTGCGGAAAACGCGGCTGGGGCAGGCGGAGCAGCTCGACCTCCGAGTCAGCGTCGATGGTCCCGTCGGCCCGAACGTCAAAGCGCGACACCACCGAGTCGAAGATCGTCCCGTGACGCGAGGTCGCCTGGTAGGCCAGCACCGCGTAGCGCGCTGAGGGGTGGAACGCCATGCTGACGATGCCTGCCTCGTCGTTGGCAACCATCAGCCTCCCGTCTCGAATGTCCAGCACGGTCTCCGGCGAGCGCCCCGCGGGGTCTTCCGCGAAGCGGGTCACCCAACCTCGGTGATGGACCAAGTACCACTCTCCTGGCTCAAAGGGTGAAGGCACCATCTGGACCAGGCGCAGCGTGTCCTCCGTCGTCTCGAAGAGGTGGTCGAAGACCCGCTCAAGGCGTACGCCGCGGGCGGTCCGGGGCGGTGGCGGCGCCCAACACAGGCCCTCCACACGCGGTGGCGGCTCCAAGGGCTCGTCTTCAACATCACCTGCGACGTCTGCGTCCTCCGCTGGATCCTGGTCCCCGTCACGTAGGTCGTCGTGCAGGTCGTCGGCAGGCGAGACGTCATCCAGGGTGTCCGGATCTGCCTCACGGCTCCCCGTGTCGCTGCCGCAGCCGACCGCGCAGAGGGCTGCGAAGCAGGCCACAAGGGTCGCCAGCGCGCCCGACACACGCGCCTCGCGCGTCCACTTCTCCACCCACATATCCACAGCACTCCTCGACTAGGGCAAGCTACGCCACGCCATGACCGCGCAACGACGGACCACCGCGCCCTGCGCTGCCGGGGAGCCTTGCGAGCTTCGGAGCCAAGGTCAACACCCAAGACCACCCCGGCAGCGACCTTGGGACGCGCCATCCATGGTCGACAACGCTGGCGGTCCGCCAAGAGGGCGAGGGGAGGCCCTGCGGCCCTTGGCGCTACGCGCGCTCCCACAGGGAGAGCACCTCGACATGGGCGGTCTGCGGGAGCATGTCCCAGAGCGACTCTTCGACGCGACGATAGCCCGCGGCAACCAGGCGCGCGGCGTCACGCTGCAGGCTCTCGGGGTTGCAGCTCACGTAGGCGAGAACCGAGGGCTGCTCTCTGACGATCCAGTCGACCACCCCCTCATCCAGCCCTCGACGCGGAGGGTTGACCACCGCCGAGGCCGGGGCGGACCCCGTCAAGCGCGCGCACTGACCTGGGTCGCCGAGGTCCAGCACGTCCCACGCGCCGGCGGTAGAAGCCGGAGGCAGCGACACAGCGAGCGATTCGCCGACCCTCTGCGCGATCGCCACGCTCTCAGGGACCACCTCAATGCCCCGCACGGTGCTCACCAGCCCGCGCGCCAAGAGACTGTGTCCCAGCGTGCCGACCCCTGCATAGAGCTCCAGGAGCGGGCCTCGCGGCCACTTCAGGGCAGCCCAGCGCTCGCTGAGGTGTTGCGCCAACGCCTCAGCCACCCGCGTGTTGAGCTGGAAGAAGGTCCTAGGTCCCAGCGGGTAGGTGCGGCCGTCGAAGGTCTCGTCCAGCGAAGGCTGGCCCGCAACGAGCTGGGTCTCTTCGCTTCGCAGGACGTTGTCATCGGGCGTGCGCGTGCCCCACCACCAGGACACCACGCCACGCCACAGCTCGTCCGCTGCCAGGCGCTGGATCAGGGGCACGACCCAGGTGGCGTCGGGCCGTGTCACCCACTCCACGAGGATCTCTCCTCGTCGGTTCGCTCGCAGGCCGAGCCAACGCACACCCTGCGCTTCGGCGGCCACAGGCACCCCCTCCCGCTCCAGGACCGCCCGCAACCGGTCCGCCGTCTCCCGCAAGGGCGCGGGGACGACGCGGCAGCCCGTCATCTGCACGGGTTCGCCGCTCCGCGCTGCGCGGCTCCCCAGCCGGGGCACCCCACGAGCGTCCCGAAAAGCGAGGAGCGCGCTGCGGTTCCGGTAGCCCTCGTCCTGCTCCCCGGAGACCGCATGGATCTCCGCCACGGCGCACCCAGCCTCCCGCGCCACAGCGACCTTCCAGGTCCTCGCAGCATCCGGACGCAGGTGGGCGAGGGGACACCCCCCGCATCGACCGCGGAGCGGCGCGGCCCAGTGACACGTCGGCTGTCGTGTATCAGGGCCGGGCCAGTCGAGGGCGTGGCCCCGCGCCCAGACGACGCGCTTGCTCAGGCTCACACCCTCAACAACGACGCGCCCGACCGCCCCTGGCGTCCATCCCGGCACACACACCGAGCCCTCCCCCAAAGCGGCGACACCCCGGCCCTCGGCGTCCAGCGCGGTGATCTCGACCTGGAGCAGCTGGCCACGCGATGGTGCCCGCCACGACCCCGCGTCGGCCTTGGCCTTCATGCGCGACATGCAGCCCACGCCTTGGAGACGACGGCTTGCCCCCGGGGATCGCTGACCTCAATGGCCACCCGCGAGGCCCCCTCCTCCGTCGTGCCCGCGTCCCACAAGGTGAAGTGCAGGGTGTCTCCCGGGAACACGGGGCGCGCGAAGCGCAGCGCCAGGCGGAGCAAGCGGCGCGGATCGCCGCCGAGGAGGGTGTCGATCACCACGCGCTGCGCGAAGGCCATCGTGTGCATGCCGTGACCGATGCGACCAGGGAGCCCGACGGCGCGCGCGATCTCATCGTCCGTGTGGATCGGGTTGTGGTCCCCGCTGGCGTCCGCGAAGGCCGCCGATGCCTCGGGGGCCAGGGTGCACCACGCCTCGCCGAGGAGGGGGCCGCGGGAGGCGGGCACAAGGTCGGCGTGAGGGCGCGCAGGGACGTCGCTCCCCGGTGCCGGGCGCGGCGCTCGGACGAAGTAGTGGGACACGGCGCGCAGCACGCAACCATCGGCGGCGTGGAGCTCCTGCTCCAGCACGGCCACTTCGCCGCTCACTTTGGCCTCGATCGAGCGGAGCTGTGCCCTCGGATGGAGGGTCTCACCTGGCCGCAGCGAGCGGAGGAAGGTCATGTCCTGTTCGCCGTGCACCAAGCGAAACACGTCCATGCGGAGCTCTGGATCCAAGATCACCCGCTCCGCGAGCCGGTGCAGGGGGTAGGCCCCGAAGAGCGGGGGCACCCTCTGGCCATCGCTGGACACCCCCTGCGTCGCAACCGCGTGCCCGAGACGGTAGTGCGGGTTGCGGTCCTCCGTCGCGTCCGCGTAGGCCTCGACCTGTTCGGGGGTGATCGCCATCGGCTCCCCCTCGTAGCGCCGACCGACCAGCGCCCGATTCATCCCACCGCCCTGCTCCTCCATGCTGTCCACCGTCACGCGTCGACCTTGCGGTCGAGGATCGTGGCGACGGCCTGGCCGAAGCCGATGCAGAGGGTGGCGAGACCATAGCGCACATCGCGGCGCTCCATCTCGTGCAGCAGGGTGGTGATGAGGCGCGCGCCTGAGGCGCCGAGCGGGTGGCCGAGCGCACAGGCGCCGCCGTTGACGTTGGTCTTGGCGGGATCCGCGCCTGTGTCCTTGAGCCAGGAGAGCACGACCGGGGCGAAGGCCTCGTTGACCTCGAAGAGGTCGATGTCGTCGATGCTCAGGCCAGCCTTGCGCAGGACCTTCTCGGTGGCCGGGATTGGGCCGGTCAGCATGATGGTGGGGTCGACGCCGGCGAGGACGTTCGCGACGATTCGCGCGCGGGGTCTCAGCCCCAAGGAGGCGGCCTTCTCGCGGGTCCCGAGCAGGATGGCGCAAGCGCCGTCCGAGATCTGCGACGAGGACGCCGCGGTCACGACGCCGTCTGGCTTGAAGGGTGTCTTCAGGGTCGCGAGCTTCTCGAGGGTGCCGCCGGCGCGAGGCCCCTCGTCCTGGGTGAGCCTGTACGTGCCCCCGTCCGCGGTCGGGGCGTCGACGGGCATGATCTCGCGGTCGAAGTACCCGGCAGCCTGCGCGCTAAGGGCGCGCTCGTGGCTCTGCAACGCAAAGGCGTCCAGGCTCGGCCGGTCGAGCTCCCAGCGCTCGGCGATCATCTCGGCGGAGATCCCTTGAGGGACGATGTCGTAGAGGTCCGTGAGCTTCTCGCTCATCATGGTGCCGCAGCTCCCCATGGGGACACGCGTCATGGACTCGACACCAGCGGCGATGTTGAGGTCCTGCTCTCCCGCCATGATGGCCTGCGAGGCGAAGTGCATGGCCTGCAGGCTAGAGCCGCACTGGCGGTTCACGCTGGTGCCCGTGGTGGTGACGGGGAAGCCCGCGATGAGCGTCGCGATTCGCGCGATGTTGGTCCCTTGCTCACCGATCTGCGTCACGCATCCCATGACGACGTCCTCGACTTCGGCCATAGGCACGTTGGCGCGGCGCACCACCTCTGCGAGGGGTAGCGCCGCGAGATCGTCGGCGCGCATGGCGCTCAAACCACCGTTGCGCTTGCCGATGGGCGTACGCACGGCCTCCAGGATGTAGGCTGCTCTCATGGGTGTGCTCCTCTCGTGGGCTCTAGGCTCATGCCGTGGTGGTGAGGGCTAGGGCCTGGGCGCGAGAGGACGCGTGCAGCGCGCTCTATGCGGCGGGCTCCGTAGCCACGGGTGCCGCTCCCTCCTTGGCAGGCTTCCAGACCTTCTTCAAGCCGTACACCAAGCCACCCACGGCCGCAAAGAGCAAGATGGAGAGCAGCGGGCGATAGAAGAGCCAGGCGAAGGAGATCGTCAGCAGCGAGAGCGGCGCAGCGATCAAGAAGGCGACCAAGCTGGTGCCCGTCCGCACGATCGAGCCGAAGAGGGGGATGACGTCGGCGATGACCCCGAGCGGCCCGAAGAGGAGCGAGAGCCCAAGGAACATGAGGAAGAAGCCCACGCCGCGCAGAATCCACGTGAGCACCTTGTTGCCCGCGATGGCGTCGTCGAAGACCTCTTGGGCGCTGCGGTTGCCCATCTCAACGAAGAAGAGCTGGCGCCCGTTGCTCGTGGTGTAGGGACGCAGGGTCTGGCCATGCTGCTTGCCGACCAGGGTCACCGCGGCCGTGGGGGCGCGCTGGAAGCGGACGCGCAGGTCACCGATCTGAGGCTGCTGTGGGTTGGCGCCACGGTAGAACCCGCCTCCGGAGATCGTCAGGCCGTCGCGCACCGAGGCCTGCACACGCTCCATCGCGCCCTCGGGCAAGGGGTACTCCTGGAAGTTGGTCATCCGCTCGAAGTGGCTCCCATCCAGCACAAAGGCCCCCAAGCGTCCCTCGGTCGCGTTGAAGGTCTCGCTGTTGAAGGGGAAGGAGCCTGGATTCTGCTTGGTTGTATCGTTGAACCCGCCCGAGGAGATCGGGCTGTCGGACCAGACCATCTCGTAGCTGTAAGTCGTCACGCGCTCCTCACCCCCACCCAGGGTGGTGCGCGTCTCCGTGCGCGAGGTCTCTCGCCACTGGTACATCTCGACGACGCGCTGGAGGCGGGTGCTGTCCCCCACCTGCACCCCGAAAAGCGGATCGCTGATCGCGCCCTCGACGCTCACAGGGCCGGTCACGTGAATCAACGCGCCCTCCCGACCGCCGTCCACGGCGCTCGCCTCCACGGAGACGACGCTCGACGCGCCCTCGACCAAGGCCTTGTGCGTCATGACGGCACGGCCCTCGTTGACCCACAGGACCGGGAAAGAGATGACCACCAGCACCAGGCCAGCGACGATTCCCTTGATGGAATCACCCAGGCGCTGGAACCAGCCTCGACGCGTCACGACAACGTTGTTCATGGGAACACCTACTGGAGAGAGGAGGGGGCGAGCCTCGCCCAGGGACGGAGGCCCTCACCCATGGAGGACGGCGATGTCCCGCCACAGACGGGGGCTCGAACAAGGCACAGCGCTACCCCGCCCCCTTCCTCCAACCCCGCGAGTAGGTCAAGCCTCTTCGCCCTCACGCCGTGGACAGCGCGAGCGTCGCACGGATCTCCTTGTAAGCTTCGGTCCACGCGCCGCTGTCGTCCCGCACCGCGAAGCGGGTCTCGCTGGGCTGCGTCGGAGCGGCGTCCGCGTGCTGGAGGGCGAAGACGCTCAAGAAGGGCGCTGGGCGATCCGCGCGTGTCCACACGTGCTGCACGCTGCGTGGCGCCAGCCCGGCGCGCTGCGCTGCGCGGAGCACGCGCTCCTGCCACAGCGTCTGGAACACCAGGACGAAGTGCCCCTCCGGTGAGAGCAAGGACGCGGCGCTGGCGCAGTAGGCCTCCACGCCGCCGCGCAGCTCGAATCTGCAGGCCCTGCGCTGCACGTCGGCCGGAAGCACGCCGCTGCCTTCGGGGAGATAGGGCGGCGAGCCGGTGATCAAGGGCACCTTGGGCAGCGACGTCCCGACCACGGCACGGAGGTCCCCATGCCACACCTCGATCGGGGGCGCGGCCGACAAGCCCGCGACGCTTCCTGCGGCCATCGTCGCGCTCTGCGCCTGCGCCTCGACGCCGACGCTCAAGGTCGGCCGGAGCGCGTGCGCTACGAGCAGGAGGACGGACCCTATCCCGCAGCCGAGATCGACGTAGAGCGCAGGGGGCGTATCGTGGCCCCCCGCGCCTCGGTGCTGCCGCCACATGGACACAGCGAGCCCCGCCGTGAGGAGGTCATCGGTGCTCGTCCGGTGGCCCCCGCGGCGCTGCCAGAGGTGCCAGTCGCCCACGAGCTGGTCGTGCGTCGCGTCTCGCGGCCATGGCGCCGAGGGGGTCACTCCCCAAGGGGAGGTACGCCGTGGCGTTGGCTCACCGAGACAATCCCCCGCTCTCTGCGTCAGAGGCCCCACGCTGTCACCAGGAGGAAGACGCCGATCGCGACGGAGATCAGTCCTCGAAAACGGGCTGCGATTCCGGTCAAGCGGACCAGCCGGGAGGTGTAGCGACCTGAGAGGAGAGGCGGCAGGCCGGAGATGGCCATGGACGTCCCGGTCAACGCGAGGCCGACCTGCGCGTAGCCCAGGACCAAGAGGATCAGCCCGACCAGGAAGGGCACGAGCAGCAGCCCTTGCCACCGCTCCAGGTAGTACAAGAAGATGTCCATCTGGCTCTGCCTCGGCGCGCGCGCCTAGGGGGGACGCTGGGAGTCGCGTTGGGGCGTTCTGGGGTTCCCTAGCGGCTCAGACGTTAAAGAGGAAGTGCACGATGTCTCCATCCTGCATGACGTATTCCTTGCCCTCGGAGCGGAGCTTCCCCGCTCCCCTCACGGCCGCTTCGGTCTTGTAGGTCTGGAGGTCCTGGAGGGTGTAGATGTTGGCGCGGATGAAGCCCCGCTCGAAGTCCGAGTGGATGACGCCGGCCGCTTGCGGAGCGGTCGCGCCGACGGGAATGGTCCACGCGCGGATCTCCTTGGGGCCTGCGGTGAAGTAGCTCTGCAAGCCGAGCAGCTTGTAGCAGGCACGGATGAGGACGTTGAGGGCCGGCTCCCGGAGGCCATAGGCCTCGAGCATGTCGCCGCGCTCCTCTGGCTCGAGGCCGATCAGCTCTTCCTCGATCTTCGCACAGAGCATCACGATGCCGGTGTCCTCCCCTGCGGCGCGCTCCCGCACTTGCTCGACAAAGGCGTTGCCGTGCGGGAGGTCGTCCTCGGAGACGTTGCAGCAGTAGAGGAGGGGCTTGGAGGTGAGAAGGTGGAAGGTGCGCAGCAGCGCCTGCTCGTCCTCCGAGAAGGTGAGCATGCGCGCAGAGCGCCCCTCGAGGAGGTGGGTGAGGAGGCGGTCGATCAGGGCGACCTCCGCCTTCGCCGCGGCCTGACCGGTCTTTGCTGCGCTGGCGGCCTTTTTCTGGCGCTTCTCCAGGCTCTCAATGTCGGCGTAGATGAGCTCTAGCTGAATGGTGTCGATGTCCCGGATGGGATCGACGACACCGTCGACATGCACGATGTTGGGGTCGTCGAAGCACCGTACGACCATCAAGATCGCGTCGGTCTCACGAATGTTGGCGAGGAACTTGTTGCCGAGGCCTTCGCCCTTGGAGGCCCCACGGACCAGACCGGCGATGTCGACGATCTCCACGGCGGCGGGGATGACCTTCTCGGTGGTGACCAACCCCGCAAGCTCCTGCAGGCGCGGATCCGGCACGGGGACGATGCCCACGTTCGGGTCGATGGTGCAGAAGGGGTAGTTGGCGCTCTGCGCGCCTGCTGCGGTGAGGGCGTTGAAGAGAGTGGACTTCCCGACGTTGGGGAGACCAACGATACCGACGCTGAGGCTCATCCGGACACCTTGGAGGACTTGGGGGACCGTTGAGGGCGGACTTGGTCAGACCCAAACGCGGGGCTGGCGCACGGCGTCCAAGAGAGCTGCCTCCGCCGGGCCGGGCGGTCGCGCGTCGTAGGCCCAAGAGGCCGTCGCGGGCATGCTCATCAGGATGCTCTCGATGCGCCCCCCCGTGCGGAGGCCGAACAGTGTCCCTCGGTCCCAGATCAGATTGAACTCCACGTAGCGACCACGCCTGACGAGCTGCCAAGCGCGCTCCTCTTCCGTGAAGGGCTGATCCTTACGCCGCTCCAGGATGGGCAGGTAGGCGTCTAGGAAGGCGCGCCCCACATCTTGGACGAAGGCGAAGGACGCCTCCGGCGCGTCTAGCCAATGATCGAAGAAAAGGCCACCGATTCCCCGGTGCTCTTTGCGGTGCGGCAGATAGAAGTAGCGATCACAGGCCTCTTTGAGCTCCGCATAGCGCGCGACCTCCGGGTGGCGGAGGCAGGCGGCACGAAGGTGCCCGTGAAAGTGACGCGCGTCCTCCTCATAGAGGGTGCTGGGCGTCAAGTCGGCGCCACCTCCAAACCACGCAGCGCCCCCGCGCTGGAGGCGCCTGTAGTTGAGGTGGACGGTCGGGGCGTGGGGGTTGAGGGGATGCAACACCAGCGAGATGCCGCTCGCCCGAAAGTGCCGACCCTCGCCTGGCATGGTGCCAGCAAAGTCCTGCTGAAAGCGGCCCTCGACCACGGACACGTTGACGCCGCCGCGCTCCAATACGCGGCCGCCTTCGAGCACCCGCGTACGCCCATACCCTGTGAGAATAGGGGCTTGGGGATCTGGCGACTCCACCGGCTCGCGTTGCCAGTCGTCACGCAAGAAGCGACCAGCGCCGTCGCTGGCTTCCAGCGCAGCGACGATCTCGTCCTGCAGCGCCTCGAAGAACGAGACCGCCCGGGAGAAGTAAGGATCGTCGACCAGCACCTCAGGCATGGTCGTCTTCATCGAGCTGGCGGGCGTCTATACGCAAGGCCTGCACGTCGATCCCTTGTCGCTGGAGCAGCCGGTAGAAGTAGGTGCGGGAGTAGCCGAAGTAGGCGGCGACTTCGCGCATGCTTCCAAACTCCGCCAAGGCGTCTCGGACCCGCTCGGCGCTCAGCGGCTGCCCGGGATCGCTCATGTCGATCCTGACGTGATCGCGAATCGTGTTGGGGACCAAGCCGAGGCCCGTCTCACCTCGCCGCAAGAGCGCGCGCACATGGAAGGCGTGACGCTGCAGCTCAGACAAGCCGAGCGGCCAGTTGTAGAGCACGAAGTACTCGGCGACGTCCGCGTCGATCGGCGAGCCCGGCCCCTCGGGGAGCTCGATCCCGATGTTCTGTGTCAGCGCAAAGAGCACGTCCGCTCGTCTCTCGTGAAGCGGCGGGATGGTCAGATCAAAGGCGCAGATCAGCGCGACCGCTTGCTCCAGGACGGGCGTCGGGTCGTGGCGGTAGCGCCGGTCGACGCTCGTGATGGTGAGCGCACCCTCATCGCTCCGAGAGCGCCGCTCGACCTCACGGGCCAGACGAGGGATCTGCCCTGCCGACGCCAGATCCAAGCGGTCGACCAGCAGAACGGTGGAGGCGGGGCAGTCGCGAATCTCCTCGACCGCCCCCTCCGCGTTCGCGTCCACGATGTGCAGCGGCTGGTCCCAACACGCAGCCAGCCACTCTGCCGCGTAGCGTGATTCCAACACCCCCGGGGTCCACAGCACCACGCTGCGCAGGTCCGGCTCCAAGAGGGACGCCTCCAGAGCGACCAACGCCGCCGCGGTGGACTGCCCCAGACAAAGCTTCTCCAGCAGCCCGTCCACGCGCCGCTCCGCCATGGACGCGCTCCGCGGACGCGACTGCCGCGCTGGGTCATCACGATCGATCACGAGCAGGGAGTCGCCCAATCGGATGACGTCGTTCGCCAGCAGCGGTCGCTTCTGCACCGCCACCCCATTGACCCGCACGGGGTTGTGGGAGCCCTCGTCCCAAATCTCGTACTGCTCCGAGACGAGCCGCAGCACCACGCCGGAGCGGCTCACCGCAGGATCGTCGATCCGAATGGCCGCATGCTCGCCGCGCGGCTCGCGCCCGAGCACGATCAGAGGATCCGAGAGACGATACGTGCGTGACTTCGCGCCGCGACCCGGTGAGTGGATGATGGTCACGGTCCATCCGCGCGCCAGGCGCTCGCCAGCAGAGTTTTTCGTCTTCTGTTCCGTCATTTCAGGTCCTTGGCGAGCATGGCCCTCCACCCTGGCACAGGGCGTGGGTCCCCCTACATGTCGGGTAGACAGACATCACACACGGCAGGCATCCGAGCTCGGCAGCCCGCCGTCGGCCCAGGGTGACACGAGCCCGACGCGTTGACAAGACGTCTGTATCCTCTCTGTCGCCTATGTCTCTCGGTCAGCCACGCAACGCGCTCGCCCTTCCCGCCCCTACCACGGCACCCCGACCCTCTGCGAAACGCACAATCACATCACGGACGCGGGTCGATGCAGGCAAAAACTGGTGCGCTAGCCTAGGAATCTCGGTGAATTGCCCACGCTCGACGAAGCCCATCCCCCCCTCCTCCGGCGACCACCCGGCTGCGCTGGCGACGGTTACGAGGCCGTCGTGGCGGCGCCCCTCGGGGCGCGCCGAGGCGACAGGCCAGAGGCTCCCTGCCACGCTGTACGAGCGGACCCCAAGGGACAGCTCGCTCGGCGCAGCCCACCCGGCCAGCGCCTGCCCACGCACCCCGACACCCGCGCGGCGCAGACCCTGACCCCGGATCTCCAAGAGCCCCCTGAGCCAGGAGGCCCCCTCTGCGTCGCTGGGTCCGCCCGCAAGAGACTCCATCGCCTGCGCCAAGGGAGCCCCGTAGAAGGGCGTCGCCAGGTAGAGCACCATCCCGATCCGATCCACCACGTCCGAGCCTCGCTCCAACAAGGCCCGCACGACCGCGTGCACGAGGAGTCCACCCAAGGAGTGCCCGAGCAGATGGACCTCCCCGCAGGAAGGCCCCGCCTCCGCCACCAGCTCCTCGATCAGCGCCGCCAGGCTGGCCGCGTTCTCCTCCAGGGACAGGCCCGCGTTGTAGCGGACCAAGAGGGGCGTCCAGCCGAGCTGCTGCGGCAGGGTCTGTGCGAGCCCTTGCTCGCCCCAGAGCCAGTTGGACTCGTCGATAAAGAGGCCGTGGAGGTAGAGCGCTAGGTCCGCCCGCTGACGGCCAGGGTGCCAGCCTGCCGAGGCGAGGGCCTGACGAGGAGAGACGTCCTCCCCTGCCCAGCGGAGCGAGAGCTGGGGTAGCCAGCGCTCAGGCACACGCTCCAGGTGGCCTGCGAGGCTGGCCAGCGCCACCTGGCCGAGCGACGCCGACCAGGGCGCTCGTGGGGGAGGGGGGGCGATCACGGCTCCTGCAGTTGAGGCCAAAGGGAGAGAGGCCAAGGGAGAGAGGCCAAAGGGAGAGAGGCCAAAGGGAGAGAGGCCAAAGGGAGAGAGGCCAAAGGGAGAGAGGCCAAGGGGAGAGAGGCCAAGGGGAGAAGCTTGCGTCCGAGCGCCGCACTTCGGGCGCGCGCCCCCGTGAAGGTGAACGCCTCCCCGCGCCCTGTCAAATCGTACACCTCACGCTTGACGTCCCGACCTCGGTTCCCATGTTCGCGCGCGCACGAGGGAGGTGCGCCGCCGCTCACCTCCCACACCGCTCCGCTTTCCTGGCGCGGCCCGCTGCAGCGCGCGCCGTGACGCACCCTCACCCCCTTCCCTTTGGTGGAGGCCCCATGTCGACGACCACAGCCGAGACCCCAACTGCGACAACACACGCCTTCGAAGCGGAGGTCAGCGAGGTCTTGCGCCTCGTGATTCACTCGCTCTACACGGACCGCGAGATCTTCGTCCGCGAGTTGATCTCCAACGCGAGCGACGCGCTCGACAAGCTGCGCTTCCGCGCGCTCACCGAGCCGCAGCTCACGGAAGACGACTCCGCGCTGCGGATCCGAATCCTGGTCGACAGCGACGCTGGCACCTTGACGATCTGGGACAACGGCGTCGGGATGACGCGGGACGAGCTCGTCAGCCACCTCGGCACGGTCGCTCGCTCGGGCACTCGGGCCTTCGCTGAAGCGCTGGCCCAGGCCAACCAGGAGGGCGGAGCCAGTCCACAGCTCATCGGTCAGTTCGGCGTCGGGTTCTACGCCTCCTTCCTCGTCGCGGACGAGGTGCAGGTCATCAGCCGGGCAGCCGGAAGCGCCGAAGCTTGGTCGTGGCGCTCCGACGGCAAGCAGAGCTTCACGTTGGAACCTGCGGAACGAGAGACACGCGGCACGAGCGTCGTCCTGCGCTTGCAGGAGGAGCACAAGGGCTTCCTCGACCGCTGGCGGCTCCGACGCCTCGTCGAGCGCTTCTCGGACTACATCGCCTTCCCCATCGAGATGGCCCGCGAGTCCAGCGAGGAGGACGCGGACGGCGAGCCTGCGATGAGCAAAGAGGAGAGAATCAACCAGGAGGGCGCGCTGTGGCAGCGCGACCCGAAGGAGGTCAGCGAAGAGCAGTACGCCGCCTTCTACCGGCACGTGACCGGGAGCTGGGACGAGCCGCTCGCCCACCTGCACTTCGCCGCCGAGGGCCAGCAGAACTTCAAGGGAGTGCTCTTCCTCCCCGGGCAGCCCCCCTTCGATCTCTTTGACCCCGAAGCCAAGCGCGGGCTCCGGCTCTACGTGCGGCGGGTCTTCGTGCTGGAAGACTGCGCCGAGCTGGTACCCAAGTGGCTACGCTTCTTGCGCGGGGTGATCGACGCCGACGACCTGCCCTTGAACGTCTCCCGAGAGACGCTGCAGGACAGCAAGCAGATGGAGCGAATCCGCAACTACGTCACCCGCAAGGCGCTGGAGATGATCGCGACCCTCGCGGAGGACAAGCCCGAGGCCTACGAGACCTTCTGGAAGCACTACGGGCGCGTGCTCAAGGAGGGCCTCTTCCAGGACGTGAAGCAACGCGAGCGCCTCGCGAAGCTCGCGCGCTTCGCGACGCTCAAGCACGAGAAGCCTGTCGGGCTCGCGCAGCTCCTGTCCGAACGCCCCGAAGGCCAGAGCGCGCTCTACTACGCGATGGGGCCGCAGCGCGGCGTGCTCGAACACAGCCCCCAGCTCGAAGGCCTGCGCAGCCGAGGCTACGATGTCATCCTGCTCACGGACAACGTGGACCCGTGGGCCATCGAGGGCATCCCTACCTTCGACGAAGTCCCGCTGGTCAACGCCATGCAGGCGGATCTGGAGCTGGAGCCGAAGAGCGAGGGCCAGGATGAGGAGAGCGAGGGAGCGACGCCAACCCCGACGAGCGAAGCAGACGCCGCCTTCTTTGAGCGCCTGCAAGCAGCGCTTGGGGAGCGCGTTTCCGCCGTGCGCGCCTCCAAGCGTCTGACCGACTCGCCTGCCTGCCTCGTCCTCCCGGAGCACGCCTTGCCAGCGCACATCGAGCGCTTGCTCCGCGCGAACCAGGAGCAAGTCCCTGTGACGAAGCGGATCCTGGAGGTCCACCTCGCCCACCCCATCCTGACCCACTTGCGCGCGCTGGGCACGGAGGGCGACGAGGCCCAGACCTTCGAGACCTGGGCCGCGCTCCTCTACGACCAGGCCCTCCTCAGCGAAGGCGCCCCGATCGACGACCCCGCAGGCTTCTCGAAGCGGCTGCAAGCCCTCATGGTCAAGAGCCTCTCTCCGGGTTGAGCGCGGCAGAGGGCGCCCGATCTCGCGGATATCGTGCCGCTTCTCGCCAGCGGCTGGTCAGACCCGCTGCTCAGAAGCGGGCGTTGAACGAGACGAAGGGAAACCCCAGCGGGAAGGTCTCTCCCACATCGCGGTCCAGCGGACGCACCAAGGCCAGGTCCACCGAGAGCGCCGGGCCCGTGAAGCGTATCCCGTAGTTCAGGAAGGGAGGGGCGTCCCACCCGTCTTCATACCAGGGGGCGAAGAGGTAGATGACCTCCGCCAGCAGCTGCAGACGCGGGGACACGGCGAAGAGGATCGCTGGCGCCACCGAGAGCGACCACGCCTGGGATCGTCCCGAGACGATGTCGAAGTCGTCGTAGCTGCTACGCGAGCCTGGCGCGAAGGCGCCCGTGAGCGAACCTCGCAGGCTCAGCTTGAAGCGGGCGTTGTCATCCAGCACGCGATCGTAGAGCAGGGTTGGGCTGAGCAACAACGCGACCTGCCCATCGGCTGACGCGAAGCCCAAAGACAGCGCACCCGAGGCGACGCTCCGCTCGTCCCGGAAGAGCTGCTGCTTGCCCTGCAAGAGGCCCACGAAAGGCATGTCCTTGATGATGGGGAGCAAGGTCGTGAAGGAGATCTGCGTCGTGTCCGTGGCCCCGTACGACGCCCCGATCAGGAAGAGCTGATAGCTGTTCACCGTGAACTCCCCCGCCTCGAGCGTCTCCGCCGTGGGCAGGAGGAGCGTGCGATCCGCCGAGGCATCGCGACGCCGAAAGCGGTCCAGGGGAGACGTCACCCCCTCAGCGGTGGGTTGTACCCCACCAGCAGGGACAACCCCCTCACGCCGCGGGGGAGACACCGGATCACCGAAGGGGTTGTCTTCGCGCTCCACCGCCTCTGCGCTGCGCTCGTCCCACGCTGGCTCGACGTGCTCCCCCGGCGTGGCCGACGCGAGCGAGACCGCACACAAGGAGATCGGCATCCCGAGGAGGAGAGGGAGGATGCGAGTGAGCGCGTTCATGAGGAGCCATCCAGCGTGGTGGTTCATCCGTAGGGGAACCACGAGTTCGTGTAGAAGCGGGGCATCCGCTTGAAGGTCACGGCACCAAAGGCGTTCACCACCACACCAAAGACCACGGCGGCCTGAAACCAGCGGTCGATGGGTCGACGTCCGAGCGCCAGTAGAAGCACCAAGTAGACCAGATAGTCCATCGCAAAGCGATAGCCAAACTGCTCCCACCCCGTGTTCTGGTAGAGCACATGGGGCAGCGCGATCACGAGGGTGGTGGCGCCCACCGCCCACCGGAGGCTGGACTCCGCGCGGGAGGTCGATGGCAAGGAGCGGAAGAGCAACAGCAACGCGGGCATGGTGAACCAGATCGCGAGCCCGTGGCGTGAGACAAGAATCCACGGCGCCTCTCCCACCCAGTGTGGGACGAGCGCGAACATGGACGCCAGGTTGCGGTTGATGAAGATCGGGTGGAAGAGCCCATACTCCTTGATGCGCGGAATCTGGCCCGCCGCCAGGTAGATGTGGCCGAACTCGGTGTACGACGCGAAGCGCGCATGATTCATGGCCATCAGGGCAAGCCCGACCGCGAGGGGCGCCGCGGCGAAGAGCAGCCCGTCACGCCAGAAGCGCGCCCCCCAGTCGGCGCGGAGCCTCCCGCCTGGCAGGAAGAACATCCACGCGAAGAAGAGCACCGAGAAGAGGAGGGGGGTGCGCGTGGCGAAGGCGCACGCGAGGAAAACGCCGGCCCAGAAGGGATGCCGCGCGTCCAGCGCCGCCATCACGTAGAGCAAGGTGAAGGTGATGCCTACGACCAGCGCCGTGAACCACACCTGGCCCAACACGCTGCACCAGAGGTGGACGCTCCCGAACGCGAAGAAGAGGGTCAACCAGAGGTTGTCGCGCTGGCTGCGCGCCGTGTAGCCCCGGAGCCGGAGGAGGGTCAGCAGCCAGTAGAGCAACACCACGTTCAGTGCCGCCAGGACCAAGGTCAGGTGAACGTCCGAAGCCTCAATGCCCTTGAAGGCAACCGCGGGCAGCATCAACACAGCCGGCATGGGCGGAAACGAGACGTACTGCACCCGGGAGGCGTCCGCCGATCGCAGACGGGCTGGGTCCAGCGCATGCAGCTCACCCTGGAGATCGCGGAAGACGCGCTCCCGGCGGTCTTGCCAGATCCCACGCAGCTCGGCGCCGTCCTCCCAACGCAGGATCTCGAGGGTGGCCCAGTCGTTGCCGTGAGGCGCTGGGCGCTGCATCTCCAGGCTGCCGGCCAGGAACGACTCGGCGAGGTAGGCGAAGTGGTTGTCCTCGGATGGCCCCCCCAGCCGGTCGTAGGCGAAGGCTGCGTAGACAACCAAGGTCCCCACGAAGAGCGCCAGCGGCGTCTTCCAGCCCCCACCTTCGGCGCGCAGCGCCGCGATCACTCCTGGACCTGTCTCCATCCCCGCGCTCCTCGGTCATCGCCCGTCGGCACCGACGAGAGGTCGGCGCAACGGGCGCTGCTATAACCGCGTTGGCGCACAAGGTCCATGCGTCGCTTTCGCGCCCCTTGGACCCACCACCGCCCCCTGCGCGACCGCCAGCAAGGTTCAGTCCTCGTGCTGAACCCTCCGCAGCCGCGCGTTCCCTGGACCCGCGATGGAGATTCGAGGCGAGCTATGCGCGGCTTGGCGCTTGGCCTCCTCGCACCAGAGCGCCCAGGCACGCGCCAGCTCCTCCAGTGCAAGCTCTGCGGCGCGCAAGAGCTGTGCGGACTGCGTCTGCGCTGGCTCGCGAATGCAGAGCGCTTGGCGCAGCTGGGCGTAGGCCCGCTCCACCTCTGCGTGCGTGGCCTCTCCGTGGACCCCGAGGGCTGCACCGGGGGTCGCCGCGCGCGCGTCGTCCAGCCATTGCCGCACGCGAGCGATGAGAGTGCCCTCCTCATCTAGCGGGACCGGAGACATACGAGCCCGCCCCAGCGCCAAGAAGAGGGGCAGCCACGACGACACGGAGCGCTCTGTCGGTGGCTCCACCCGCTCGATCACTGCAGGACCCGATCCGCGGCGCCCGCCAGCCTTCCAGTGGGGCTGAAACCCGCCGCTCTGCAGCCGCTCCGCCGCGCGTACCAGGCGGTCCTCCTCCACGGAGGGAGCGCTCTGCGCACCACCCGAGGCCTTCGCTTCCCCCTGCGACGACTCCGCAGCGAGCGAACCCGCGCGGCCAGCGAGGGCGGGGAGCGGCGTCTGCCGACGTCGGGGCTCGGTGTGGAGCGGTGCCGAAGCAGACGCGCTGCTCCCAGAGTCACCCGACGGCGCGTCTTGGCCGGACTCCGTAACGGGGCGCCGCGCTGCACGCTGGCGCCCCGTCGGCACGGAGCGCATGCCCTCCACGAACTCGGGCAGAGCGCGGTGGAAGTACACCTCGAAGGCCAAGCGCGCTTCTTCGCTCATGGCGACCCGCAGACCAACCCCCGACCTGCCCCGCACCCGCGCCTGCGGCGACACCACCTCCGCCGCCAGCTCGATGTCCCAAGCCTCACACAGCACCAAGAGACGCACGGACTCCCCCAGAGAACACCCGGTGGCATCCGGAACGAAGAAGCGCCCCTGCCCGAGCCCTAAGCGATACGCCTCTGCCATGGCAGAGGGACCCTCAAAGCGATGCTTCAGCGTGCGAATCAACGACGACCTCACCCGGAGAGAGAGCAGCTCACGTCCCCCTACCCTCCGCCTCTCATTCTGCTTGCGTGGCCTACATGCGAGAGCCTAGGGCCGGAGGTATACAGATGAGCACTATATGGTGCAAGACAATTCTTGTGGTTTACCATGCCCGTACCGCGCGCAACGATCTTGGTCACCGAAACGTCACGCACCCGGCTCGGGCGCGTTATCTGCCATCGCATGGTCTTACCAAGCGCTCGTCGCGACCTCCCCTGCATGCCGCACAGTTTCGGCGAGCCGCCACCCCCAACGATCGCAGTCTAGGGCCAAGCGTACACACCCCCTCCCGGCTGCCCTTGCATGCGTCGCGACCACGCGAAGGATGGGCCAGCCCAGCAGTGCGCCTCGCCTGCGGACCCGAGTCACCTGCCCCTCGCTTCATCCGTCCATGGTCTCCCAACGTGGACCGCACCCTCCTTTCCCCACGCCCGCAGGTCCGATGGGCCTCGGCCCATCACCCCCCAGGCGACGCGGGACGGCCCAACCCACACCACCGGGACCAGGCCATCGGACGTCGTTACCAAGGGCACGCCGCGGGCCCTCGCTGCACGACGAGGACCCGCGCTCGGGAAGGAGAAGCGCCCCCCGCGCGCCGCGTGCGCGATCACCAAGCCTGGGTTCACCGCGTCCCACCACACCTCCGTCGACGAGGTAGACGACCCATGGTGGTTCAGCTTCGCCACCACCGCGGCCATCGGCCACCCCAGCGCCACGAGGTCTGCCTCACGCGCCCTCTCGATGTCACCGCCGAGCCATGCGCAGTGCCCCGCAGCGCACAGGCGCAGCACCAGCGAACGGTCGTTCACGCCGGCCCGTGCCTCCGGTCCACCCCGCGGATAGACGGTCACCTCGACGCTGCCCCACCTGTAGAGCCCCGGACGCTCGTCGAGGACCACCACCTCCACGCCCCACCGAGCGGCCTCGTCCATGAGGTCCCGCCACGCCTCTGGAGCCTCGTCGCCGACCTCGCCTACCCAGAGCGCGCGCGGGCGCAACACCCCTATCAGCTCCAACAGCCCCCCGTAGTGGTCCACGTGCGCATGCGACGCGACGAACACGTCCACCCCTCCGATCCCTTGCGCGTAGAGATAGGGCTGCACCAGGCGGCGCCCCACCCCCCCTCCGGCGGGCCCTGCCCCCCCAGCGTCCACCAACCAACGGCCGCCCTCCGCGAAGGTGACCAGGGTGGCGTCACCGTGGCCCACGGGAATCGCGTGCATCCAGAATCCACCTGGCTCCAAGGGCTCCATCTGAGGCCTGCCCCACCACGCCAGGAGCCCGCCCGCTGCGACCAACCACCACCACGTAGACCACCACCGGCGGCCCTGCAGGACAAAGCCCAGCGACACCAAGCACCAGCCCAACACCGCCACCAGCGCCGGCATGCCCACCACCCAAGGCCTCTCCCAGAGCGGCGCCCCCCATGTGCTCCATGAGAGAGACCAGGCCACCGCAGCTTCCGCCAGCCACCAGCCCGCCCCTGCCCCATGCGCCCACCCCAGATGCTCCAACGCGAGCGCCCCAAGACACGCAGGCAGCGCCAGCAGGGCTAGAGGCGGGACCACCACGAGATTCGGCAGCACGCTCAGGAGGGGGAGCGCGCCAAAGGTCATCACCAGCACCGGCGCTGTCCCCCAGGTCGCCAGCCACGACGCCCACGCACCGGCCGCTACCCAGCGCCAGCAAGCGCCGAGAGGGACCGACGCCAGGCGCAACCACCTCGCCCCCCGGCACCAAGCGAGGCGGCCGCGCTGGCGCCGCAGCCAGCGACACAACGCACCCTGCGCACCAGCGCGCCACGCCACCTGCTCGCGTCGGCCCTGCCCGATCACCTCCTCGGAGAACGTGCGGTGCCCCACCAAGAGCGCCGCCGTAGCGCCCAGCGAGAGCTGCATGCCCAGGCTCCCGAGCACGAGCGGATCCACCATGGCCACGATCGCCAGCGCCAGCACCAAGGCGTCCCCACCCCGCAGAGGCCGACCCCCCATGCGCCACAACAAGAGCGCGAGCGCCATCGCTGACGCTCGGAGCACGCTCGGCGGCCCGCCCGTCCACAGCACCAAGCCACCCAAGAGGGGCACCGTCGCTAGCGCCGCCCACCGACCTGGATCCGCCACGCGCCCACCCAAGACCAGGCCCAGCAGCCACGCGAGCAGCCGATAGGTCGTCCACACCAAGAGTCCCAAATGCAGCCCCGAGACGGCCAGCACGTGCGCGGTACCCTGCGCAGCGAATCGCTGCCGGATGTCGGGGTCAAGGCGCCCGCGGCTGGCTGTGACCAAGGCCAGCAAGACGCCGTCAGCCGGCGGCGGGACCCGCGCGACGATGGTCCGCTCGACCTCCTGACGTCGGGCCTCCCAACGAGACCTCCACGAGACAGCGCCGGCGCGCGCGTCCCGCACCAAGCCCTCGCTCACGTGCAGCCTGCCCGCGACGCCTCGCGCCGCGTCGAAAGCCTGACCATCGAAGGCCCAGGGGTGCAGCGGAGGAGACGACGTGACGAGACGCCCGCGCGCGGTCCAGACCTCCCCGACGACGGGCCAGCGGGGCGGCGCAGTCGACACACGAACCTCCACGCGCGTCTCCCCCAGCTCTCCATCGGCGTGCGCCATGAAGACCAGACCCTCGCCCCAGGGGCGGGCTCCCTCCCTCACCTCCAGCCGATACAGACCCTCCACACCCTCCTCAGCGAGGGGGATCCAGGGTGGACGACGTTCTTGAGCCAGCTCGCACCACAAGGCACCCGAGAGCGCGACCCAGGGGAGCAGCGCGAGGCGAAGGGCCCAAGGGGACCAGCCGCGCGCCCCCGCCAGGGGCCCGCAACACGCCAAGCCCACCAACGCCAGCCCCACCAGCCAGGGCCATCCGTGGTGCCAGGGGAGCCCAGACAGCGCAGCGTACACCCCAGCCACGAAGGCCCCAACGACCCACGACCAGGGCAGCGCGCTTCCCCGGCAGTCCAACCCACGCACCCACGCGCTCCTCGCACCCTGCCCCCATACACCCATGACGTCACCTCACTTGAGACCGAGCCCTCGGCACCTGCGCGAGCCCCTTGACCTTGGTTTTCGGACCAAGACCGCCGCGGTTGCCTACAAGGGAGCAAAAAGCGCTAATCGCGGTGCAAATAGTGGCCCCCGTCCGCCGCTCGTGCCCCACCGTCCATGCGCCAGCCACCCCACCTCACCCCCGAGACCCCCATCGCGCTCGTGCACCCTGCCGGCGCGTGCAGCGCGGAGTCGCTGCGCGCTGGCTGGTCCCTGCTCCAAGAGCTGCACCCGACCACCGTCGACCTCACACCGGCGAGCCCCACCCCATGCCCCGCCTACCTCGCTGGTGACGATCGCACGCGCGTGGACAGCCTCCACCGCGCGATGGGCCTCCAGGAAGGGGCGGTGCTGTGGGCTGCCCGCGGGGGCTTCGGCGCCACGCGCCTGCTCCCCCTGGTGGACCTGGCCCTCCTGCGCCGCCAGCGGCCCTGGTTCGTGGGCTACTCAGACATCACGGCGCTGCACTTGCTCGCGGCACGCGAAGGGATCGTGAGCCTGCATGGCCCGATGATCGCCGAGCAAGCGCACGCGACCGAGGCTAGGCAGAGCCTCAGCGCCACCCTAGACACCCTCCGCGGGGAGGCGCCCTGCACGCTCCAGGCGGCGCGCTGTCTCCGACGCAGCGCCCACCCTCTCACAGGGCCCTTGATCGGCGGCAACCTCTCCCTCGTGGCGTCCCTCATCGGGACACCCTGGATGCCCCCACTGGACGGCGCGCTCCTCTTCTTGGAGGAGGTCGGCGAGGCCCCCTACCGGGTCGATCGCCTGCTGACCACCCTCGCCCACCACGGCGTCTTCCAGCGCATCAGCGCGCTCCTCCTCGGCTACTTCACGCGCTGCGCGCTCCCTCCCGAGGGGCACAGCGCGTTGGACCGCCTCGCGCTCGAGCACTGCAAGGCGCACAACGTCCCCCTCTACGCCGGCTACCCCTTCGGCCACGAGGAACCCAACCTGCCGCTGCTGCATGGTGCGACCTACCACCTCGCGCCAGGGGGCAGCCTGCACGTCGCGTCTCCCCTCGACCTGCGACAGGCCCCTCCGCTCGCAGACTCCTCCGGTTCCGCGCCAACCCCCACGCAGGGCGAGAGCGCGGCGGCCGCAGCGCCAACCGCCAGCGCCGCGCCAGACGCTCCAGGGCCAGGGCGTGGGCCTGTCGTGCTGCAGGCGCACGCACCGGAGGTGTTGGAGCTGCTGCAAGGAGCCTTCGCTCAGGGAGCGTTCAGCGCTGCACAGGTGGACGTCGTACGACGGGGCCGGGTCCTGGTGCGTCTGGCGCTGGGGACCACCGCGCACGCCGACGACGCGGTGTGCGACCCGGTGCACGCAGAGACGGCCTTTGATCTCGCGTCCCTCACCAAGGCCCTGTGCACGGCATCGCTCGTAGCGTGGGCCCGCCAGGAGGGCGTGGTGTCCCTGCACGATCGCGCACCCGCAGCCCTCCACCCCTCCCGCCCGACCCTCCACCACCTGCTGACGCACACGAGCGGGCTGCCTGCCTATGCCCCCTTCTTCCAGGAGGCCCGGCCGCTTGTGCCCGACCCCAGCCCCGACGAGGTGGTCCGAGGTGGCGCGGCGACCGCCCTCCTGTGGGAACGCCTCGCCGAGAGCGCGCTGGTCGCCCCACCGGGCACCTCCTGCCTCTACTCGGATCTCGGCTTCCTCGTCGCTGGCCGCTGGCTTGAGCTGCTCCTGGAGCGCCCCTTGGATACGCTGTGGGACGAGGTGTTCGCCGGCCCCTGCGGGTGGGACCTGCGCTTTCTTCGACGGCCACCGGCGGTAGGCCGCGCCGGGGTGCCCGTCGCTACGGAGCGCTGCCCCTGGCGTGGGCGTGTCCTTCAGGGCATCGTCCATGACGAAAACGCGCAGGTGCTCCGAGGTGTGGCTGGTCACGCTGGGCTCTTCGGGCCGGCCCTGGCGGTGAGTGCCTTCGCCCAGAGTCTGTGCGCAGCGGCCAGCGGGTCGCCCCTCGCGCCGATGACCGTTGAGGACCTCTTTGACCCGAGGTGGCGCGTCGCGGGGGGGCGCTTCGGCCTCGGGTGGGACACGCCCACCCCCGGAGGTGGATCGAGCGCTGGCACCCTCTTGCCCGGCGGCTCGACCTTCGGTCACCTGGGCTTCACCGGCACCAGCTTGTGGATCGAGCGCCAGTCAGGGCTCTCGGTCGTACTCCTGACGAATCGCGTCTACCCGGATCGGCAGCGTCCCGCGGCGTCGCTCCTGCGCGCGCTGCGACCAGCCCTCCACGACGCGCTGATGCGAGGCCTGACCTGAGGTCCGAGCCGCTGCCCCTTTCAACACCCCCGGCGCAGGTGTAAGGAGAAGCCTCTTCGCTGCGCTCCGCCTGGGGAGCGCTGCGCCACCCTCCCTCCTTACGCACCACCCTGCTCATGGCCGACCATCTCTGGAGCGGACGCTTCTCCGCGAAGCCCGCAGCCGCGCTCGACGCGATCAACAAGTCCATCGCTTTCGACCTCCGCCTCTGGCCGCAAGACATCGAGGGGTCTCGTGCCCACGCGGCGATGCTGGCCCATATCGGGCTGCTGACCACGGACGAGCGCGACGCGATCTTGCAGGGCCTCAGCGCGGTGCGGGCCGAATTCGAGGCTGGGACATTTGTGGTCCATGACGAGGACGAGGACATCCACATGGCGGTCGAGCGGCGCCTGACGGAGCTGGTCGGCGAGCCTGGCAAGAAGCTGCACACGGGTCGCAGCCGCAATGACCAGGTCGCGACGGATCTGCGGCTCTTCGCGCGCGACGCGATCGACGACCTGAGCTGCCGCGGACGCGGCGTCCTCCTCCGGCTCACCGAGCTCGCCGTGGCGCACGCGGCAGACCCCCTACCGGCCTATACGCACCTCCAGCGCGGCATGCCGACGACCCTGGGGCATCACCTCATGGCGTGGGCAGCGATGCTGTGGCGGGACCTGGACCGCCTCGCGGACGCGCGCCGGCGTGCCAACATCAGCCCACTCGGGAGCGGCGCCTGCGTCGGATCGTCCTTCCCTCTGGACCGCGCCTTGACCGCGGACGCGCTGGGATTCGCCGGGCTGACGACCAACAGCTTGGACGGGGTCAGCGACCGCGACTTCGTGTGTGACCTTCTCTACGCCTGCGCGATGATGGCCCTGCACCTGAGCCGGATCGGGGAGGAGGTTGTGCTGTGGTGCACCCAAGAGTTCGCGTTCCTGACCTTGGGTGACGCCGTGACGACCGGCTCGTCCATGATGCCCAACAAGAAGAACCCTGACGGCGCGGAGCTGCTTCGCGGGAAGGCTGGCCGGGTGCTAGGGGATCTGGTGGGCTTCATGGCCACCTTGAAGGGGCTCCCGCTGACGTACAACAAGGACCTCCAGGAGGACAAGGAGCCGCTCTTCGACGCCGTGGATACGCTGCGGCTCGGTCTCGACATGACCATGGCGCTCTTGGAAGGTGCGACCTTCCATACGGAGCGCATGCGCGCAGCGTGCAGCCAAGGCGTCAACGCGACGGACTTCTGTGAAGCGCTCGTGCGGGCGGGGCTCCCGCTGCGCACCGCCCACCACCAGACCGGCCGCTTGGTGGCGCTTGCCTTTGCCCGCGGGTCGGAGCTGCAGGACCTTCCGCTCGACGAGGTGCGCTCTGTCGCCCCGGACGCCACGGCGGAGATGCTCGCCGACCTCCAGGTCGATCGCCTCCTCGCCAGCAAGACCTTGCTGGGTGGCACAGCACCGGAAAGCGTCCGGAAGGCCGCCGAGGCGCTGCGCGCCGCACTCCTGGAGACCCAGACGCACCCCCACGGTGGCGCATGACCCTTACCCTTAGCACCGATCCTACGACCTACGAGACCGAGGTGCTGATCATCGGCGCTGGGCTCGCTGGGCTCTGCATGGCCGCCCGCTTGAAAGAGGCAGGTCAGCGCGACTTCCTGATTCTCGAAGCGGCCTCGGAGGTGGGCGGGACCTGGCGCGACAACACCTACCCCGGCGCGGCCTGCGACGTGCAGTCGCATCTCTATGCCTACTCTTTCGCGCCGAATCCTGACTGGTCGCGAGCCTTCGCGCCACAGCAGGAGATCCAGCGCTACATCGTGGAGACCGCGGACCGGCTCTCCCTGCGCGCGCACCTGAGGACGGGGCGGGAGGTTGTGCGGGCCACGTGGAGCGAGGGCCAGGCTCCCCACTGGCTGGTCGAGACCGGCGCCGGGGAGCGCTACCGCGCGCGTGTGCTCGTGAGCGCCTGCGGTGGACTGAGCCAACCCGCCTATCCGCAGATTCCGGGGCTCGACACCTTCCGAGGCGAGCGCTTTCACACCGCGCGCTGGCGCCACGACGTGCCCCTAGAAGGTCAGCGCGTGGGCATCATCGGCACGGGCGCGAGCGCCATCCAGGTCATCCCCTCCATCGCGCCAGCGTGCGCCCACCTCTCGGTGTTTCAGCGCACACCACCCTGGGTCCTTCCCAAGCCGGACCACCCCGTCTCCGAGCGTGTGCGGCGGCTGTACAGAGCGTGGCCCGGCGTCCACTGGCTCGAGCGTCAGCGGATCTACTGGGGCCTGGGTTGGCGCGTCCTCCCCTTCGCGCTCTCGCCCAAGGCCATGGTCGTCGCAGCGTGGATGGGTCGTCGATTCCTGGCTGAGAGCGTCCCCGATCCAGCGCTCCGGGCCAAGCTGACCCCGACCTACACGATCGGCTGCAAGCGCATCCTGATGGCCAACGACTATTATCCGGCGCTGCAGCGCGCCAACGTGGACGTCGAGACCGAGGGCATTGCGCGGGTGGACGAGGCGGGGGTTTGGTTGCGCGACGGACGTCATGTGCCCCTGGACGTCCTCATCCTCGCGACGGGGTTTCAGGCCGCCGACGCTGGCGCAGTGTTCCCGACCTTTGGGCGCGATGGCCGAAGCCTGCGCGATGCGTGGAGCGACGGACCTGAGGCCTACAAAGGGACCATGGTCCACGGCTTCCCCAACCTCTACCTGCTGGTGGGCCCCAACACGGGGCTGGGTCACAGCTCGATGATCTTCATGATCGAGTCTCAGGTACAGCTCGTCATGGAGGCCCTCGCGAGGGCGGGCACCCGCGCCTCGGTAGAGGTGAAGGAGGGGGCACAGGCCCGCTACAACGCGTGGCTCCAGCGCAAGCTGAACAAAACGGTGTGGGCGAGCGGCTGCAACAGCTGGTACCAGACGGCTTCCGGCAAGAACACGACCCTCTGGCCCAGCTTCACCTGGCACTTTCGCTGGATCACGTCGACCTGGGACGCAGAGGACATGCACGTCCGCACGCCTGAGGCCTGACGCAGGCGCCCCTGAGGCCTGAGGTCTGCAGCCGCTGACCTGCGCCGAGGCCTTCCGACCTGACAAGCGCAGCAGGCGGGACGTGGGGCAGCGGTCGATGAGGCGGCGCCGGACCGGTCAGCATCTTCCGACCCGACCAGCACACAAGCCCCAACTTCTCGCGGGAAGGCCTTGACCCCTGCGCAGAGTCTGGAAAGGTTGTGCGTCGTGAAGAAAAGGGCCATTGCCTGCGTCTGACCTCTGGCCCGCGGCTCAGCTCGTACCCTGTCACCCGGATTTTCTCATGCGTTTACGACACCTATCCCTGCATCTCTCGTTGATCGCCTTGGTGCTGGTCCTCAGCGGCTGCGAGACCGTCACTCGGCTCGCCGACCAGCTGGGCGTCCGCGTCGTGCTGCGCGGCACGATCGAGTTCTCTGGCGACGTCGATGTCGCGGATGCCGACGTGAGCATTCAACTCTATCGGATCTTGGAGAACACCAGCGCCTTCGACACGCGGGCTTGTCAGCGCGCCGGCCAGTCGCTCGGCCAGTGCTACGGCGGCTTCAACCTGGACGTCCTCACGCCAAGCGACGCGGTGGGCGGGCTGACGCCTCAGTGGGACCGCGCGAGCGGCGCGATCGCGATCCCGAATGTGCCCGCTGACTTCGGGTACGTGCTGGTCGCCCAGGCGAGCGCGAGCGGTGCGCAGTGCTCGTCCGACATCATCGGCATTGAGGACGAGAGCAAGTTGGTCACCCGTGGGTCGCTCCTGTCTCCTGCCCGGACGCTCCAGAGCCTCCAAGCCCGGGAGGCACGTTTCCCTCGCGCGGTGCGGCTCCGTTGTGACCGCACCAGCCGGCCTCGCACCGCGGATGTGGAGCCCCCGCCAGCGCCGCGGCCTACGCCCGATCCTGATCCGGGCCAGGAGCCTGTTGAGGAGCTGCCGCCCGAGCTGGAAGAGCCGGAGGAGGTGTTCTGGACAAGCTTCCGTCTTCTGGACAAGGAGGGCGAGCTGCTGGCGGACGCCTCGGGCGCGTCCGTTCCCGGCGCGCAGGAGCGTGCGCCCTGCGGCTCGTCTCGTCCGATGACCATCGAGGCGACGCTCTCGGGCGACGGGGGCGGCATCGAGCGGGCGTTCTTGCATGTGCAAGAGGGCCGCGGGGCCAGCGCTGTGATTCGGGACCTCCCCATTCCCGTGCGGAACGGCCGCATCGAGGGACACGTGGTCCAGCTCTCCGGGGGCTACGCGCGACTCCAGCTCGATCTGGAGCCGATTGAGCAGAGCAGCGGCGAAGGCGTCTCCCACGTGATTGAGATCTGCAGCGGACAAGCGCCGCCGCAGTTCCCTGCGCAGGAGCTGCTCGCGGTCCTCTCTTGGGACACGGACGGGACGGACGTTGACCTGCACACGTGGGTCTCTGGGCCGGGCGTCAACGAGGAGCACGTGTACTTCGCCGCCCGCAACGGGCGTTGGGCGCAGCTCGACGTGGACGACGTCGATGGCTTCGGGCCGGAGACCATCACCTCGTCGGAGGACGCGCGCAACCTCACGTACGACGTGAAGATCCACTACTGGAGCGACCACGGCCGCCCGAATCCTCCGACCGACGCGACCGTCCGCATCCTCTACGCCAACCGCGACGCCGGGATCCGATGTGACACGACGCGCGTGGTGCGCAACATCCGCAGCCGCGACTGGCACGTGATCGGGCGCTTCGGGCCGGAGCTCGCGGAGCTCGCGCAAGAAGGTCCGGAAGCCTTCCGCGCGCTGGGTTGCCTGGTGGTGCGCTGATCGACTGCGGGCTCGTTGCCCAATGGCGACGAGGGGACTAGAGGAGGGCGCGGACATCGCGGCGGGGGCAAGACGCCCCCTCCGCTGGTGTCGGCGCCCTTTCTCTGTCGAGAGCTTCTCATGATCCTCTGCCATGAAGAGATCCTGGCTGCGCGAGAGCGCGGCGAGGTGGTCATCGAGCCCTTCGAGCCTTCCCTCGTGGGCATCAATTCCGTCGACGTGCGCCTCGGGCCGGACCTCTTTGAGCTAGAGGTCCAGCCCTTCCGCGACCTCTACGCGGACACGAGCGAGCGCTGGCGTCGCGTGGAGCCCCTGAGGGTCGGAGACCTGCGCCGAGAGCACCCGGGCTTCGGCGCAGGGACTTTGGAGGACGAGGACCTTGTCTTCCTGCTCAAGAGCGGAGCTTTTTATCTCGCCACGACCCTCGAAGCCATCGGGAGCCGTGCGCTGGGACCGGAGCATGCGTCGGTGGTTCCCGAGATGAAGGCTCGCAGCACCGTCGGTCGACAAGGCCTCACGGTGGCGCTCTGCGCCGGCCTGGGGGATGTCGGGTACGCCAGCCGTTGGGCACTTGAGGTCCGTGTCGTGGACTACGGTGACCTGGCGGTGGCCGTGGGTACGCCGATCGCCCAGGTGGTGTTCCACCGCGCCACCCCGACGGCGGCGGCGTACGACGGCGCGACGCGCTACCAGCACGGCGCCGAGGTGCGCTTTCTCCCGAAACCCTTGAAGCTGGTCCGCTAGCCTGGCTGTGGCGTGGTGGCGGCACCCCGACCCGTGAGGGGCGCCGGCGCCTCCTGGGCCGTCGGCAGGGGGGCCGCCTGCACGCTAGCGGTCGTCTCCTGACGACCGCGGGCCCGGCTCACGACCAGCCAGCCGACGGGACGGGCGGGCGGCGCGATCAGAAGCTTGACGTGGAGGGTCGGTCGCCCGGGCATCGAGAAGGTCTCCTCGACCGTCGTCAGCAGCGGCCGCTCGTGGAGCGCGGCTCTGCCCTCGCTACGAATCCACGCCGCGACGGGCTCGAGGCGCTCGAGAAATCGCTCGGAGCAGTGGGTCGCGACGGGTTCGCCGTCCAGCCCGAGCAGGGCGACGTGCTGGCTGATCTCTGGGAGCACCCCAAGCAAGAGCTGACGCTGCTGGTTCAAGCGCCCCTGGACGGTCTCCTCTAGCTCGATCTGGTTGTCCAACGCCTGGTTGAGCAAGCGGCTGAGAGCGCCCAGCTCGTCGTTCTTCACCGCCGGGATGCGCCGCCTTCGGTCACCCGAGGCGATCGCGCCCACGACGTGGGCCGCCTCGGCCAGCCTGCCCAGGAAGTGCTCCTGCATGAGGCGGGTCAGCACCCCCAAGGACAAGAGGGCCAGAGCGACCAGGAATCCGAGGAGCATGAGCTGTTGGCGACTCGACGCGTGCGTGTGCTGGCCGATGGCGATCGTCTGCTCGTGGTAGAGGTCCAGCAGCTGATGCACCTCCCCCTTCAGCCTGCGAAAGAGCGCGTTGAGCTCACCCTCCGGGCTGAGAATCTCCCCCACGGACACGGAGCGCTCGAACGCCAAGGCCCGCTCGTGCTGGTAACGCGTGAAGAGCTCCGCGATGCCCGCCAGGATGACCGCCTCCTCGTCGGACCCTGTCTCTGCGAGGCCTAGGGCCGCGAGGTCTGCGAATCGCTCCTCGTAGAGGTGCACCTGTTCGAGCGCTCCCTGGACGCCGAGCAGGTGCGTCAACATCGCGGAGTCATGCCGCTCGAGGGCTTCGAGCATCTGCATCGACCGGTGCACGTTCATCGCGTTGAGTGCGACGATTCGGTCAATGTCCTCACCGAGGCGCTGGCTACCGAGCACCGCGGAGCCTGCGGTGACCAGGAGCAGCAGGAAGAGGTACGTGTACCCTACGAGGAATCGGGTGCGCAGATTCATGAGCGATCAGGCGAGCGCCGCGACGCGGCGGATCTCGGTGGGCGTCCCGAGCAGGAGGAGCATGTCCCCCGAGGCGATCTCCTCGGTGGCGCGTGGGTTGGCGATCAGCCCCTCCTTGCGGCGGATGGCGACGACCGACACGTGATACCTGTTACGGATGTCCAGCGCCATCAAGGTCTTGCCGACGAAGGCCTCTGGCGCTTCGACCTCCGCGATCTCGGCGTTGTCCCCCAGCTCAAGGCGATCGATGATGGAGGGGTTGGAGAGACGGACCGCGAGCCGCCGCCCCATCTCGTTCTCTGGGTTCAGAATCTCGTGTGCGCCTACGGCTTGCAGGACACGGCGGTGGAGATCGCTGACGGCGCGAGCGATGATTCGAGGGACACCGCGCTGCCGCAGCAGCGCGGTCGTCAAGATGGACGCCTCCCGGCTCTCAGCGCCGATGGCGACGATGACCGTGGTCATGCGCTGAATGTGCAGGTCGTCCAGCACCTGTTCGTCCGTGGTGTCCCCCGTCACGGCCATGTCCACGAAGCTCGCGACGCTCTCGACGCGCTCGCTGTGGTTGTCGATGGCGAGCACGCTCATCCCCTGCTGCGTCAGCGCCTTGGCGAGCGCAGAGCCGAAGCGTCCTAACCCGATCACTGCGTACTCCTTCAACGCCTCCTCCTCCCGTAGCGAACCACCCAGCGCTTCCCCGCGCCGGCGGCCTCTGCGCGACGCAACTCAGCCCACCATGATGGTGGTCTCAGGGTAACGCAAACGGCTCGGCGACTCTCGCGTCAAGAGAATCGCGAGCGTGAGCGGGCCCGTTCTCCCGATAAACATGACGACGGCGATCCACGCCTTGCCTGCGGTGTTCAGATCGGCGGTCGCACCCATGGAGAGCCCTACGGTCCCTGTCGCGCTTACCGCCTCAAAGAGCAAGGCCTCAAACCCCCCTGTCTGGGTCGCCATCAGGAAGACGCACGTCGCGAAAGCGATCACCATCGTCACGGCGGCAATGGCCGCCGATCGGTAGACATTGGCTTGGGCGATCGTGCGCCCGCCGATGACAACGCGGGTCTCACCACGGGCGATGGCTGGAATGGCCGCCAGCAGTATGACCGCGGTCGTGTTCTTGATCCCTCCCGCGGTGGAGCCAGGGGAGCCGCCGATATACATGTACACCAAGCAAATCATCACCGTCGCGGGACCCAAGAGCTCGGTGTCGATGGAGTTGAAGCCCGCGGTTCGCATGCTCACCCCCATGAAGAAGGCGTTGACCACGCGATCGGTGCCCTGAAGGTGGGCCAAGGTGTTGTTCCACTCGAGCCCACCGATCCATACGATCGCCGAGAGATTCAAGAAGAGCGTCGCCCAGAGGATGATTCGGGCTTGGAGGTTCAGGGAACCCTTGAAGCCGTTGCGCGCGAGCATCCAGAGGCCACTCATCACGACGAAGCCGAGCCCTCCCAGGAAGATGAGTCCGGAGAGCACGAGGAGCGGCACAGGCTCGTTGGCGAAGACCGTCACCGAGTCACTCTGGAGGGCGAATCCTGCGTTGCAAAACGCGGACACGGCATGAAAAACGGCGTGCCAGGTGGCCTGGAGCGGCGCGTGACCCAACCCGACGAAGTAGGGGTAGAGGATCAGCGCGCCGATGGCCTCAATGCCCAGCGTCGCGACCACGATGAAGCGGGTGAGCTTGTAGGCCGCCTCGGGGCTACGCAGATTCATGACCTCGCTGAGGGCGCGCTCGTTCCGGAGACCGATCGAACCGGCCAGCAAGAGGGACGCAAAGGTCGACAGAACCATGATCCCGAGGCCGCCGACCTGGATCAGCACGAGGATGACAACGTGACCGAAGAAGGAAAAGTCCACGGGGGTGTCGAGAACGATCAACCCCGTGATGCACACTGCAGATGCCGCCGTGAAGAGCGCGTCGATAGCGCTCACAGGGTCGGCGCCGGCAGAGGCTGCTGGGAAACGTAGCGCCACCGTACCAGCACCAATGAGGCCTGCGAAGGTAGACAGCACGAGCAGCGCGGGCCGCTGCACGAAGTGCCCGAAGAGCTCGCGCATGACGCTGCCCTTGCTGTAGAGGAACGCGAGCACCGTCAGCTGGTACAGGCTCAGGACCCCCAACGACCACGCCGGGTGCGTGCGCGCCACCACCACGGCAACGACGGGGACGACCAGGGTCGTGACCAGAAGCGAACGCGCGCGCAGCAAGAGCCACCACATGCGCCACGAAGCCAGGAGCGCGATCGCGTGCATCGCCCCGCACAGGACGAACGCGAGATCGTTGGTGCTGATCTCGAAGCCAACGACGATCAGCGAGAGGAGCAGCGCCATCCCGGTTAGGTGCCGCAAGGGCGTGCCCCCGTAGCGCTGCCAGCGCTCCAAGTCGGTCCCCGAATCAGACCCCGAGCGAGGGCCGCTCATCTCCCCCAGCTGCAAGTGATCCAGCCGAAAGACCTGCGCGATGATCAGCCAGAGCGGCCACAAGACGACCAGCCCAGAGACCACGGGGTCAGCGCCCAAGGAGGGGACGAAGCTGCCCGCACAGAGGGCGAAGTAGAGGGGCGCAAGCCACGCAACCGCCGCGTGACCCTGACGCGAGAGGAGCGCGACCGCTGCGCCCAAGGAGAGCGCGAGTCCCATGAAGAGCGCTCCCGCGGAGGTCATGGTGTCGGCTGGCCCGAAGTAGCCGTCGGGATCATCGACCAAGAGCTGGCCGAGCATCACCAGGAAAGTCAGCCCAACCACCTTGGCCGCCGAGAGGCGGCGCGCCAACTCGAAGGACGCTGAAGTCTTGCGCGTCACGGCCACCTCACCTCACACCTCTCCCAGCCGAGGGTACAGCCCTGGGCACGTAGCCAAGCGAGGCCTGGGACGCAAGCTCGGGCGCTCACGTCGAGCGCTGGGCGCGAGCGCGAGGCTGCACCTGCTTCTCATGCACCAAGAGCGCGCTCTTCAAGTGGTACGCTGAGGGGCTGACGGGGAAGTCGGGGCCAGGACCCCACTGATGGGCGATCCAGCGCTGGCGGTCTCGCGCGATGCCGACGACCAAGCGACGAAAGGCATCCTGCGACAGCGCCTCGTAGTTGGTGCTCACGAAGAGCTCGCCCTTGTCCGTAAGCAAGGACAACGCGTCTTCGACCAGCCTGCCGAAGTCCTTCCGCAGCGCGAAAGCTTTGCTGTGGCCGGAGCGACCGCGGGAGCTGACCGGCGGATCCAAGATGAGGGCGTCGAAACGCTCCCGGGCCTCGATCGCCTCCTGCAGGAACGTAAAGGCATCCGCCTGGACGAAACGGGTCCCGCGATCCTCCACGTCCAGCCCATTGCGACGGTGGTTGTCGCGCCCCCAGTCCAGGTAGCGCGCGGAGACGTCGACGTTCGTGACCTCATTGTGCTCAGCCAGCACAACGGAGAACGGGCAGGTGTACGAGAAGAGGTTCAAGATGCGGCGATCTCGCCAGCGCTCCCGCAAGGAGGCGCGCACCTCCCGCATGTCCAGGAAGAGCCCAGGCGAGAAGGGCTCGTGCAGACAGACCTCGTAGGTGAAGCCCAGCTCTCTGCATGGGCGGCGCTCCGAGCATGCGGCCACACCACGAGCCTCCAGCTCCAGGTTCCAGGCTCTCGCCAGCGCGGCGTCCCGTGGGCCGGCGTGCTTGCCGGGGTGGTCGATCACCCACCGCAGCCCCCTGAGCCCCTCGTCGAGGAGCGCCTCCAAGAGGGCGCGCCGCGCTGGCCCCTCTGTCCACTGCGGATCGCGCAGCCTCACCTGCACCTGATCACCGAAGCGATCGACGAAGAGCCCGGGCAAGCCGTCCGCGGCGCCGTGCACGACGCGGTAGCTGTCCGTCGACGCTGAAGGCAGCCCCGCGGCTCGCCGCCGGCGCAAGGCCGCCTCCACCAGCGCCCCGACCTCCTGCGGGCGACAGGCACGTGGGGAGGGCGCATCAGCCACATCAGCGTGTGGTGCATGCCCTCGCCTAGGCAACGCGGAGCGCTGCGGACGCGGGGGCTGAGGAGCGGCAGCGCGCGTTCGTGGGGGCCGCTTGCTCACGCGCCGAGCTCCTGGGGAGCCGCGTCGAGACGATCGCGGCCTGTCCTCCGCAGCCACAGCCACAGGGTGGTGATGGCCGCAGGCGTGACCCCCTGCACGCGGCTCGCCTGGCCGAGATTGGCGGGCCGCACCTTATCGAGCTTCTCACGCACCTCCGCGCTGAGACCGGGAACCGAGGCGTAGACGATGTCCTCCGGCAAGAGCACGCGGTCCATGTTTTGGAGGCGCGCAGCTTGGCTCTGCTGGCGCTGGAGGTAACCTTCATAGCGTAGCTCGATATCGACGGCGCTCTCGACCTCTGGCGGGAGTGAGAGGGCAGGGTGGTCGATGAGCTGCCGGATCTTGGCGAGGGTGACCTGAGGTCGCTTCAGGAGCGTCGCGAGCGTCGCGTGCTTGTCGAGGGGCCCCATGTCCAGCGCCTCGAGACGACGGCGGTTCTCCTCGCTCGCCCCTAGCGTGGTGCCGCGGAGCAGCGCGACCGCGTCCTCGAAGGCCTGCTGGCGTCGCTGGAAGAGGCGCCACGCCTCGGAATCCAGGAGGCCCAGCGCTCTCCCCAGAGGTGAGAGCCGTCGATCAGCGTTGTCCTCCCGCAGCAGGAGCCGATACTCGGCGCGGCTGGTGAACATCCGATAGGGCTCACTCGCGCCCATGGTGGTGAGATCATCGACCAGGACGCCGATGTATGCCTCGTCGCGCCGCAGGACAAAGGCCGGACGGTCTGCGATCTGGTTGGCGGCGTTGATGCCCGCCATCAGCCCCTGGGCGGCGGCCTCTTCGTAGCCAGAGGTTCCGTTGATCTGACCCGCCAGATAGAGCCCGGGGAGGGCGCGCAGCTCCAGGGTTGGGTGCAGCTGCTGGGGATCGACGAAGTCGTACTCGACCGCATAGCCTGGGCGCATGATCTCTGCACGCTCCAACCCAGGGATGCTGCGGACAAGGTTGACCTGCACATCATAGGGCAGCGAGGTGGAGATGCCGTTCGGGTAGACCTCGTGGGTGTCCAGCCCCTGCGGCTCTAGGAAGATGTGGTGCTGCGCTTTGTCCGCGAAGCGGTGCACCTTGTCTTCGATGCTGGGGCAGTAGCGCGGCCCGATGCCTTCGATCACCCCTGTGAACATGGGAGAGCGATCCAGGCCCTGCCGAATGATCTCGTGGGTCCCCTCGTTCGTGTACGTGATGTAGCAGGAGACCTGTGGGAGCAAGGGCTCTTCGGTGTAGTGAGAGAAGCGGCATGGGGGGTCATCGGAGGGTTGCGCCTCACACGCCGCCCAGTCGATCGTGCGCCCGTCCAAGCGAGGTGTCGTCCCGGTCTTGAGTCGGCCCATCCGCAGCTCCAAGGCTGCGAGCTGCTCAGCCAAGCCCAACGAGGCGATGTCGCCCGCCCGGCCTGCTGCGAAGTTGCGCAGCCCGACGTGACAGAGGCCGCGCAGGAAGGTGCCCGTGGTCAGGATGACCGCCGAGGCTTTCCAGGAGATTCCGAGCTGGTCCACGACACCCGCGACCCGCAGCCCTGCGCCGCGGCCTTCGAGCAAGAGGCGCTCGACGGTCCCCTGCTTGATCGTAAGGTTCGGCGTGTTCATCAGCTCACGCTGCATCTCGCGCCGGTAGACCATCATGTCGCTCTGTGCGCGCGACGAGCGCACAGCGGGCCCTTTGCTCTCGTTCAAGCGGCGGTAGTGAATCGCTGCTCGGTCGGCCACGCGTCCCATGAGCCCACCGAGCGCGTCGATCTCGCGGACGAGGTGGCCCTTGGCGAGTCCGCCGATCGCCGGGTTGCAGCTCATGTGACCGATGGTGTCGATGTTCATCGTCAGGAGGAGCGTGTTGCACCCGGATCGTGCGAGGGCGGAGGCCGCTTCGCAACCTGCGTGGCCACCACCGACGACGATGGCCTGGTAAGGAGAGGGTTCGTAGCGCATCAGAAGGGTCACCCGGGGAAAGGTGCACACGCCGCGCCCCTTGCCTACCCCCTGCGAAGGTGCCAAGAGAGCGCGTCGATGCCCCCTGTTAGGGGAGTTTCGTTGGAAAATCGAGAGGGGAAGATATGCCGACGACGGCAGACTTTAAGCGCGGGTTGCGGGTAGAGCTGGAAGGTGAGCCTTACGTCATCGTCGAGTACAACACGCAGAGCGCCTCCGCGAGAGGTGGCAACACGCTCGTCCGAGCGAAGCTGCGCAACATCAAGAGCGGCCAGCTCGTGGAGCGTAGCTTCAAGTCGGGCGAGCGCGTCAAGTCGCCTGACTTCGAAATCCGAACCGCCCAGTACCTCTACGAAGAAGGCGGTGAGACCTTCTACTTCATGGACAACGAGACCTACGAGCAATTCCCGCTCAAGCGAGGCGATCTGGAGGAAGAGCTGCTCTACCTGCGCCCCAACGATGAGGTTCGGGCGCTGATCTTCAACGGAGCCTGCATCGGCATTGAGCTCCCCCAGACCCTGGTGATGGAGGTCGTCGAGACCGAGCCCGGGGTCCGAGGGGACACCGTCAACGCGGTGACAAAGCCGGCGACGCTGGAGACGGGGCTGATCGTTCAGGTACCCCTCTTCGTAGACCGCGGCGAGAAGATCGTGGTGGACACCCGCGACGCACGCTACGTACGCAGGGCCTGACATTGCGGACAGCCTTTCGCCGCTGGGAGCGCTTCGCCGTGATCGGCGACCTCCACCTCAGCCGACAAGGCGCCCACGATGGCTATCGGGGGGACGCGGAGACCCTCATCCGCCTCATCGCGACCCTCGCAGAAGAGACGGAGGGCGTTGTGCTCGTCGGCGATGTCTACGACCTCGACCGCGGCACCCTGCCCTTCGGCTTCGCGCGTGAGAAGCGGATGGCGGACGCCCTATGGCAGCCGGTCGTGGACGCGCTCCACGACCACAACGTGCTGAGCGTCGTCGGCAATCACGACCGCTGGCTCCTCAACGAGGGGGCGCTGGAGGCGGTCGAGATCTCTACACCGACCGGCCGCTGGCGCATCGAACACGGAGACCGCTTCAACAGTTGGATCAAGCAGTGGCCACCCTTCACCCACCTCGTCACGTGGTGCAGCGGCGTCGTCACGCGGGCCGGTTGGATGGGGGTCTATACGCACATGCGTCAAGTCGAGGGGCTCTTTCGCGCCGGTGCTGGGTCGAGCGAGACCATCATGGCGCGATGCCAACGCTTTCTCCAAGCAGAGACGCACCTTCGAGGCATGGTGGTCGGCCACACCCACCAACCAGGAGTGTCCGCCCTGAACGACCAACGTTGGCTCCTCAACGCAGGCGCAGGGCTTACAGGCAACCCCCAGTACGCGTTGGTTGACGGACGGGCCGGTGTGGGCGAAGTGCGAGAGTGGCGCCGGGAGGGTGAGCGCACGCTCGCGCTCGCGTCTTGGCCTGGGGGATCGGAGCGTCCTTGATGGGTTCCATAGAAGCAGACAACCGCCAGCGTGCGGGCATCGAGGACCCTCCCCAGCACGTGGCCGTGATCATGGACGGCAACGGCCGCTGGGCCAAGCAACGCGGTCTGCCGCGCACCGCCGGTCACCGCGAGGGAGCCCGCGCGGTACGCGAGGTCGTCACGCGGGCCCGCGAGCTCGGCATCCCCTACCTCACGCTCTACGCCTTCAGCACACAGAACTGGCAGCGGCCGAGCGCCGAGGTGGAGCACCTCATGGACCTCCTCGTTGAGTTCTGTGAGAAAGAACGAAAACTGATGCAAGACAAGAGGATCCGGCTCCGCATGATCGGCAGACGCGACTCCCTGCCCGCGCCTGCGCGCTTCGCGGTCGAGAGCGTCGAGACGCTTACCCGCCAGAACAAGGCCATGCAGCTCACGATCGCCCTCTCCTACGGTGGACGAGAAGAGATCGTCGCCGCGGCGCGGACGCTCGCCACACGCTGTCTCGACGGCGAACTGCGACCCGACGACATCGACGAAGACACCTTCGCCGAAGCGCTCTGGACCAGCGACACCCCAGATCCCGACCTCCTGATCCGCACCAGCGGAGAGGTCCGCGTCTCCAACTTCTTGCTCTGGCAGATCGCCTACGCCGAGATGGTCATCGAGACGAAGTGCTGGCCAGACTTCCAAGCGGAAGACTTCGACCAAGCCCTCAGGATCTACCAGTCCCGAGACCGACGCTTCGGTGGCGTGGGCTCTCCAGGCTGAGGCCCTACACACCAGCTCGCCACGGCTGCCCCCAGGAGGGAGCCCCGGACCTGAGAGCTGCCTCGCTCCGGAAACACCAGCACACCAGCCATCAGGCCAGGCACCGGTGAGCGGGTCACGGACCGCTCAGGAACCGCAGAAGAAGAAGATGTCGTCCGTGTCGTCGCAGAAGGAGGGCTCACCACACGCCAAGGGGCTAACGAACTTGGGCAGATCGTACACGCGGGCCCCATCCCAGCTCGGACAGTAGCGGAACTGCTCATCGACCAACACCAGCGGGCGACCCTGAGCCAGGGGAACGCACAAGGGGCGGTCCCCCATGGGACCCAACACGCCCGCACGCCAAGCCTGCCGATAGCGGCCCGTCGCCAAGACGTTGCGCTGAGTCGAGAGGATGGCTGCATAGAAGCGTCCCAACGAGACATCCAGCGGCGGAGATTGGCGGTCACCGTAGCCAGGCATGCCAAAGTCAGGTTCCCCAAAGACATTGGCTGTGGCACATCCATCGATCAAGGAGGCGACCTCAATCACCCCGATATCAATGCACGTGTGCTGGGTCGCCTGACCGCAGCCCAAGACCTCATCAAAGGTGACCTCTTCAACCAGGGGAGCACTCCCGTAAGCCCTCCCTCCGGGACCACCCGCCAGCGCCAACAAGCGCCCACGCGACACCGAATACTCGACCATGGGCTGCCCCTGCAGGCTGAACTCATGGCGGTCGGCGCCCGGCACGTCCACGCAGAACGCCCCAGAGCTATCCGAACGCGTCGTGAACTGCCGCCCCAAGGCGTGGAACACCACGTCTGCCGAGCGCCCCAGGCCTTCGATGTCCACGACCTTGCCGACGAAACACAGGGGGGCAAAGGCGTCAGCATCCGCGACCCGATAGACGACGTGCCAACCCTGGTGCACGAGCTGAAGCTGTGCGCGGTAGGGACTCTGGACACTACCACTGCCCTGAACGCGCAACACTCCGCCCACATCCCGCCACAAGCCCTGCTGCGCGTCAAAGCGCGCAACGCGCAGCGTGTCTTCAATGCCACCCTGCTTCGGCTCGGGCTCGCGGTCGGAGTACGCGATGGGGACCTCGACACCATACCCGGTCATGGATGTCACGAGCTGGCTGCCCCGGCCGTCAACAAAACGTACATACGCAGCGCCGACGACCATCGGCACCGTCACCCGCTGACCGTCGGTCATGGTCACCAGGAAAGGGTCTCCGGGGAGGGCATGGAGACCGTTGGAGCCAACTCCCTCGCCGTCGTGGGGCGCCACCGTCTTCTCCGGCGCATCCATGCGGTCGATCTGCCACTGCTCAAACCCAGGGTGGCTCAGCCAGGTGAACTCGACGCCATAACTCTCTCCCGGGCTCAGGCCACGCAGCGTCTCCGCATTGCGGAAGAAGTTGTTCTGCCGCCGGTAACGTACCCTCGCCGAGGCGTCCCACGCATTGCTGAAATTCAGCGGACGGAACTCACTGCCGTAGAGTGGGAAGTCGTCGTCGTAAGGATCGTTGTCTTGGGTAGAGAAGACCCGCGTCGTTGCAAATGACTCATGTAGGGAGACCGTGGCAACCCGCGTCTGCTTCGCCTCCACGACGAAGCGCCGCCTGGTCGGGGCATAGTCTGTCTCGATGCGGTTCGCGCCGAAGACGAGACCATTCCATGTGTTGAGCGTCGTCGTCTGCTGAGGACGAGCACTCACCTCCACCCACACCCCTACCTCAGCAGGAACATCGAGGTCGACCCACCCCTCCGCGTTGGTCATGCCCGTGCTGTAGTCCGTGCGAACCAATGCCCCGGGAATACCACCCACCAAGTACTCCTGCGCACTCACGACATGCAGACGCAGCGTCGCAGTCAGTCCCTGCTCCTCCGCAAGCGTGCACGCGTCCGTACACCACGTGCAGCTACCCATCGGCTCGGGGATGCAGGGCGTGCCATTGCTCGCCCCCCAATCGCACGCCTCGCCAGGCTCCCACAGGCCGTTGCCACAGACCGGTACCGCCCACTGGGTGCTACCTTCTCCGCACGTCACGATGACCCGCCCGGGCTGCGAACTGTCCACCGTACAGCCCGCGCCGTCCGCGCCGTCCGCGCCGTCCGCACCATCCGCACCGTCTGCACCATCCTGCCCATTGCGAATGGTCACAGGATCCGAGTCTCCGCACGTGATCGTCACAGACTCGTCTGCGTTCACCACCGCGCTGCAACCAACACCGTCTGCACCATCGGACCCATCCGCGCCATCGCGGCCGTCCCGCACCACGACGCTCGTCTCGCCGCACACCAGCTCGTACTCGCCAACGCCGACCACCGTCACCGTGCAAGA
>ERZ869909.262-NODE-262-length-74418-cov-266.611829_pt1 | contig 74418 bp, 47 predicted proteins | sample MGYA00520892_ERZ869909 | MGnify/ENA primary metagenome ERZ869909 (study PRJEB32215, sample SAMEA104723947) | bioreactor metagenome | biome: bioreactor; feature: anaerobic bioreactor; material: water | place: China | collected 2015-03-12 ...
ATTCTTCACGCCACCCACAACCCGATGACCATTCGTGTCGGCGAGACGCTGCTGCAATTGATCGAGGCGGCGCTGGAGACCTCCATGCAGACCCTGCCCGACGTGGCACTGAAGGATCACAAGGCGATTTACCAGGCATTTCAACAAGGTGATGGCGAAGCCGTTCGCGCCGCCATCGAAGTCAGCAGCAAAAGCTGGGAGACCAACCTGACCTACGTGGAAGGAGAGACCTAGCGGTTGATCAATGCGCGGTCCAGCCGCCGTCGACCATCAAGGCGCTGCCGGTGATCAGGTTGGCGGCGGGCGAGGCGAGAAACACCACAGGGCCCATCACATCTTCGATGTGGCCGAGCCTTCCCAGCGGTATTTGCGCGAGCACTGCCTCCCGGAAGCCGGGCTCCTGAAAGAAGGGCTGTGTCATCGGGGTTTCGATGAAGGTCGGGCAAAGGGTGTTGACGCGAATGCCGCGAGGGCCCAGCTCGACTGCCATGGCGCGGGTCATGCCTTCTACCGCGGCTTTCGAGGCGCAGTAGAGGCTGCGGTTCTTGGCGCCCACGTGCCCCATCTGCGAGGAGACGTTGATCACGCTGCCGCCGGCGGGCATCTCTTCGATCACCGTTTGAGTCAGGAAGTAGGTAGCCCGGACGTTGAGCTCCATGACGGCGGCGTAGTCCTCTTCCGTGACCTGGTCGATCGGTTTGGGCCGGTTGGTGCCGGCGTTGTTGACCAGTATGTCGAAGCGCCGACCCGCCAGGGCGCGACGGGTGGCAGCCTGGTCTTGAACGTCCAGCGCCAGACCTTCGGCTTCGTGACCGGCGGCGCGCAGGGCCGCGACCACTTCTTCCAGCCGCTCGGCGTTGCGGGCCACCAGGGTCACTCGTGCGCCGGCTTGAGCCAGGGCGCAGGCACAGGCCAGCCCGATGCCCTGGCTGGCGCCGGTGACCAGAGCGCTGCGCCCCTCCAGGCGCAGGCTCGGGGTTTGGGGCAGCTTCATACCGGTACCGCGGAGGCATAGGGTACGTCACGCTTGCCGTAGCGGCGTACGCGTTCGTTGGCCTGCTCGCCGTGTCCGGCAAAGCCCTCCAGCGCACACAGGCGTGAGCAGTAGCTGCCGATTTCGGCGGAAGCCTCGTCGGTGAGCACCTTCTGATAGGTACAGGTCTTGAGGAACTTGCCGACCCACAGCCCGCCGGTATATCGCGCGGCCTTCCGGGTCGGCAGGGTATGGTTGGTGCCGATCACCTTGTCGCCGTAGGCCACGTTGGTGCGCGGGCCGAGGAAGAGGGCGCCGTAGTTCGTCAGCCTGTCGAGATAGAGGTTGGGGTCTTCGGTCATCACCTGGACGTGCTCGTAGGCCATCTCGTCGGCGACCTGCAGCATTTCTTCGTGGCTGTCGCAAACGATGACCTCGCCGTAGTCGTTCCATGCCTGGCGGGCGATCTCGGCGGTGGGCAGCTTGGCCAGCAGCTCATCGATGGCGGTGAGCGTCGCCTTGGCCAACGCCTCGGAGTTGGTGAGCAGGGCCGCGGGCGAGGTGGGGCCGTGCTCGGCCTGACCCAGCAGGTCGGTCGCGCAGAGCAGGCCGTCGACGGTTTCGTCGGCGATGACCAGGGTTTCGGTGGGGCCGGCGAACAGGTCGATGCCGACCCGGCCGAAGAGCTGTCGCTTGGCTTCGGCAACGAAGGCATTGCCGGGGCCGACCAGCATGTCGACCGGTTCGATGGACTCGGTACCGATGGCCATGGCGCCAACCGCCTGTACGCCACCAAGCACCAGGATTTCATCGGCACCGGCCAGATGCATCGCCGCCACGATGGCCGGATGCGGCTTGCCTTGATAGGGCGGGGCGGCAGCGATGACGCGTTTGACACCGGCTACCTTGGCGGTCAGCACGCTCATGTGCGCAGAAGCGACCATGGGGTAGGCGCCGCCGGGTACGTAGCAGCCAACGGAATTGACCGGGATGTGCTTATGCCCGAGCACTACGCCGGGCCGTGTTTCCACTTCGACGTCTTGCATACTGGCCAACTGGGCCTCGGCGAAGCGGCGAATCTGCGCTTGGGCGAAGCGGATGTCGTCGAGTTCTTGCGCCGTGAGCTCCGATATTGCCCGTTCGATCTCGGCTTGGCTCAGCCGGAAGGTGGCGGGCGACCAGCGGTCGAATTTTTCCGAAAGCTCTCGCACGGCTTCATCGCCGCGTGTCTCGATGGCTTGAAGCGTTTGTTCGACGGTTTCCCGAACCTTACGGTCGGCTTCGGCGCGGGCTTCGCTCGGGGCGCCCGCTTTCAGTCGTCGGATCATGGCGGTTTCCTGCTGAATTGTACGAGTAATCGAGTTGCCTCGACAGACGGCTCACCGCAAAGTTAGTATCGATTGCATACGAATGCAATCCCAGTTTTCAAGCCGAAAGGAGGCAGCATGTCGGAACCTATCGCGGTAGTGGGGGCAGGATTGATTGGGCGGGCTTGGTCGATGGTCTTTGCGCGGGCGGGGCGCTCGGTGCGGCTGCACGATGCCCAGCCGGAGGCCTTGGCCGGGGCGAAGCAAGCGATTCGCCAGTCGTTGCACGATCTACAGCGTGCCGGGCTGGTCGAAGAGCCCGAAGCGATTCTCGCGCGCATTGAGATCGAGCCCGACCTGGCGCTTGCCGTGGCTGGGGCCGGCTACGTGCAGGAGTGCGGCCCCGAGAATCTCGAGGTGAAGCAGGAAATATACAGCCGACTCGAAGCGGCGACGGCGCCGGATACCATTCTTGCCAGCTCCACTTCGGGCATTGCCGCGTCGCGCTTCACGGGGCACTTGGCGCATCCGCAGCGCTGTCTGGTGGCGCACCCGGTGAACCCCCCTTATCTGGTGCCTGTGGTCGAGGTGGTGCCTGCGCCGAATACCGCTCAGGATGCGGTCGACAGAACGCTGGCCTTGATGTCCGAGGTGGGCCAGGTGCCGGTGCTGGTCAGGCGTGAGTTGCCGGGGTTCGTTCTCAACCGGCTGCAGGGGGCGCTGCTCAACGAGGCGTTGCGCCTGTTCCGTGACGGTTATGTCTCGGCCGAGGATCTGGACAAGACAGTCAAGCACGGCCTGGGCCTGCGCTGGTCGTTCATGGGGCCGTTCGAGACGATCGATCTCAATGCCCCGGCCGGGGTGACCGATTACGCTCGCCGCTATGGCCCGCTCTATGCCGATGTGGATGCCCAGCGCGATGGCGCCTCGCCCTGGCAGGAGGAGACCCTCGCGGCGCTGGAGGCGGAACGGCGCTCGGCGCTGCCGCTCGAAGGGCTGGCCGAACGTCAGGCGTGGCGCGACCGCCAGCTGATGGCGCTTGACGCTTACCGCAAGTCGCTGGACGAGCTTTGACGATACTCCGGTAGCGGCCTGGCCCCGCTACCGGCTCGCCATGCTGTGCCAAGGGGCACGCGTAGACGGTGACATCGTGATTTTTTCGTATCCAATATTCTTCTCCATCCTCGAAACCCCTCCCGCTGAACCCGCCTTGAGTCCCTGCCGGTGCCATGCCCTGTTCTGCGCCCGCTGCCTTGAATAAGCAGGGTATGAGAAATTTATCCAATAATTGCAGTCATTTATCTTGTTGTCGTTAGTCGTCCTGCGGAATGGGGCTCTTCCGTCCTCGATGAATGAATCGCTTGTCGTGCCTTAGACAAAGGTAGGGTAAAAGCCTTTCTTGACTGATCGTATCCAATAAACTAGTTTGGGATACAAGGTAGGAGCAACTCCCGTCACGGAGAGGCTTGCCAGAAACACTCATATTGCCAAGAACAATCCCGATGCACATGGAATGGCGCACTTGAAGTCATCGCGAAAAGCGATATGGCAAAAACAATAGAGAGAGGAGCAAGTATGACCGTCCAGCCGAAGAAGAAAATGACCGCCAAGGCGCTCTTTGCCGGTGTTGTCCTTGTGGCCGCAGCGCCGGGCATGGCCCTTTCTGCCAATGCTGCCGAGTGGCCGACGGAAAACGTTCGCCTCATTCTTCCTTTCAGTGCGGGCGGTTCCATCGATCGCTTTGCTCGCGGGTTGGCCCAGCACTGGGAGGAATATCACGACTACGCCATGATCGTGGACAATCGTGGTGGAGCCTCAGGCTTGCTGGGCTCGAGAACCTTCCTCGGCTCGCCGGCCAACGGGCACTACCTGTTCGCTGGTATCCAGCCGACCCTGAGCATGAACATCGTTGCGCAAGGGGCCGACTTCGATCTGGAAGACTTCACCTTCATCAACATCGAGCAGCGCGACTATACGTCGATCGTCGTTCGGGCCGATTCCCCTTACGAAACCATCGAAGAACTGGTCGAGAGCATTCGCGAGAATCCGAGCGGCGTCACCATGTCGATGGCGACTGGTTCAGGGACGCATCTCTTCGGCCTGGCCTTCCTCGATACGCTTGAGCTCAACCCCAATATCGTGACGTTCGACGGCGGTGGCGAGCAGCGCACGGATTTGCTGGGTGGCCACTCGGACGCAGCGTTCTCTTCGGCATACGGCGATATGACGCTTGGCGACCAGGTGCGTGTGCTGGCAGTCTCTTCACATGAGACCTTTCCCGGTTGGCCGGATGCCCCGCCGGTGAACGACGCCTTTCCGGAGGCCGACCTCCCCGCTATCGGCGATAACCGGTTTCTTGCGGTACACACCAGTTTCGCTGAAGAGAACCCCGAAATTTTCGACGCCATCGTCGCCAGTTACCGAGAGGTGTTTCACAGCGACGCTTACCAGGCCCATATCGAGAATCTCGGCTCGGATCTGATTTCCGGTTTCTATGGTCCTGAAGAATCGAAGGAAATCATTTATGAGATCCACGAGGTCGTAGAAAGATACGGCGACATGCTGTCAGGAAACTGAACGATGAGGAGGGGCGCTGGTGTGCCTCTCCTTTTTCTTGGCGGGTGAAATCGCTTGAGGTGAGAGCTTATGGGTTTTCTCAGGGAGCTGGGCAGGAAGGGCGGCGAGTTCATCGTGCCTTCGATCATGCTGGCTTACGCAACCTATTATTATCTGGAAGTAAGCGCTTTGCCGAGACGTGAGGTGAACTTGCTTCTGATCCAGCCCGTATATTTTGTCATACTCGCGGCGTTCCTGGTTTTGGTGGCTGCTTATGTGTGCCGATCTCTGGCTGGCAAGAATGGTCAAGCCACCAATGGTGAGGCAAGTGAAAGAAAAATCACCAACAAGGTGGCGACGTTGTCTTTTGCGGTACTGACAGTGGCTTATGTGTATGGATTGGGGTGGTTGGGGTTCGTGGTGTCTTCATGGTTATACATGACTCTGCTACTCATGTTCTTCTCCGTTAAATCCTGGTTGATCATAGCCGCATTCCCCGCAGGTACTGCCTTGTTCATATATTTGACTTTCGATATGTGGTTGAGCATCCCTCTTCCGAAAGGCATTCTGTTTTAACCACAAGGCCGGAGATTGATTCATGTTCGATGCTGCTCCTATCTTGGAGGGTCTTGCTCTTCTGGCCGACTGGAAGGTCATGGCCATCATTCTTCTTGGCGTATTCTTCGGTATCATCACCGGTGCAATACCCGGGTTCAGCACCCCTCTGGCCATCAGTATCATGCTTCCGCTGACTTACCCGATGAGTCCTGTTCTGGGGATAGCTTTTCTTACCGCAATCTATGCGGGCGGTAATTTCGGCAGTTCCATATCTTCGATACTGCTCAACATCCCTGGCTCCCCCCAGGCGATCGTGACAGGCTTCGACGGTAACCCCATGACGAAGCAGGGAAGAGCCAGCGAGGCGTTGGGCATGGCAGTCGCTTCATCCGCCATGGGCAACCTGCTTGGTGCGATCTTTCTGATTCTCGTCATGCCGCTTATCGTCACGGTTGCACTGATGTTCGGTCCACCCGAACTGTTTTTGGTCGGTGTGCTTGGGCTGACGGTCATCGCTGCCTTGCATAACAGCTTTCTCAAAGCCATCATCGCAGGTGGTTTCGGGGTGCTGTTGGGAACCGTGGGCATGACATCGACCGGGGCGATCCGCGGTACCCACGGCTACTTCGAGTTGATGGACGGCATTCCCGTCATACCGGCTCTGATAGGGCTGATCGGCTTTTCCGAACTCTTTTATATGCTGCAGCAGCGCTATGTTGCAGGAGGCAGCGGGAGCAAAGGCGATAGCCAGAAAAACCTGCATCGGCTGTTGTATGGCTTCGGTCGTGTGTTGAAACACCCCGTGACCGTGCTCAAGTCGAGCACGATCGGGGTCATTATCGGTGCGCTGCCCGGTGCCGGTGCCACAGTGGCAAGCGTGGTGAGCTACAATGAAGCCAAACGCAGCTCAAGAAAGCCGGAAGAGTTTGGAGCAGGAGCGGAAGAAGGTTTGATCAGCGCTGAATCGGCAAACAATGCTTCTGAAGGCGGCGCGTTGGCCACCATGTTGTCCTTGGGCATACCGGGCGGGCTGGCGACCGCGGTCATGGTCGGTGCCTTCATGCTGCAAGGGCTCATCCCCGGGCCGAGGTTGTTCATCGACCATCAGGGACTCGTCTACGGCATCATGTTCGCGCAAATCGTGGCTTCTTTTTTCCTGTTCATGGCGGGCTTGCTGGTCTCCCTGTACGCGGCCAAGGTGATCAACATCCCGACTATCGTACTGATTCCCTTGATAGCCGTATTCTCGGTGGCGGGGACTTATGCTATCAGCCTGCAAATGTTCGACGTGAAGATCATGCTCTTTTTTGCCGCACTTGGCATTTTGATGAGAAAATACGACTACCCTTTGATCGCGGTCATTCTGGGAATCATTCTTGGGCCAATTCTGGACCGCCAGTTGATGAGAACCTTTCAGGGGGCTGGAGAGCTTTCTCTTGGAATTTTCCTGAACAGGCCCGTCAGCCTCATCCTGCTTTGCATGATTCTGTTCTGTTTGGCGCCTATCGCCCTTAAAATATATCGTAATACAAGAGAAAGCCTGGGGTATGTCAAGCGTACATGAGGCGAATCGTGGTTTGTCAGAAAAATGGCGCAAGGTGAGAATATGGAAGTTTTAGACACAGAGAGTCCAAAATTCACTAACCTGCCTGCACCTGAAAGGGCTTACATCATCATTCGTGAGGCGATTCTTGCCGGTGAGTATCAGCCCAATGACAGGTTGCGTGAGGATGAGTTGGCTAGCCGGGTGGGAACCAGTAGAACACCCGTTCGTACGGCGCTGCATCGCCTTGCCCAGGATGGGTTCGTGGTTTTTCATCCCAATTCCGGTGCCGCTGTAAGAGGTTGGACAAGGAAGGATGCCATCGAGATCTTCCAGGTTAGGGCGTGCCTGGAAAGCTGTGCTGCAGGACTTGCCGCACGAAATGCCACGCCAAGGGATATTCGGGATCTCGAGCTCATCTGCGAGGAAATGGAAAGCTATCGGCTGGCACCAGAGACGGTCGAGTCCCTATCGGTATTGAATCGCAAGTTTCATACCAAAATTCTGAAGTTGGCAGACAACTCCAAGCTCGAAGAAACAGCGCTGTCGCTGATGGATATAGGGTTTTTGATCAGGTCCTATCGCTTCTTCTCAGCCAAGGACGAGCAGCGCAGCTTGATACACCATCGCGATCTCGTAGCCGCTATCGCGGCCGGGGATAGTGACTGGTCCTCGTCGATAATGAAGTCTCACATCATGGCGGCGTGCGACCTCGTGAGAACGAGCGAGGAGGAATGATGCTCAGTTTCGAATTCCATACCACGCGTAAGCTGGTCGTCGAGCAGGGCGCGGCTGCGCGCCTGCATGAGGTGGTGAGCCAATTCTCGGCCAAGCGGATTTTTTTGATCACCGATCCCGGTATTTCCGATTTGGGTTTGCATGAGCTCTCGGTGTCAGGCCTGACAGAGCATGGGGCTGCGGTAGAGGTCTTCGATGGTGTGGTGGCAGACCCGCCCGAAACGATCGTGCTCGAGGCCATCGAGCGAGCCAGGCAAATGCGTGCCGAGCTGGTCATCGGTTTTGGCGGCGGCAGCTCCATGGACGTAGCAAAGCTGGTGGCGTGCTTTGCTCACCCGCACTGCCGCCAGCCGTTGCAGGAGGCCTACGGCATTGGAAAGATTCGAGCCGATAGGCTGCCGCTGGTGCAGGTGCCCACGACGGCTGGTACGGGCTCCGAGGTGACGCCGATCTCCATCGTAACGACCGGTGAAACGACGAAGTCGGGCATTGTCTCGCCGGTGTTGCTTCCGGACGTTGCCGTGCTGGATGCCGGCCTGACGGTGGGGCTGCCGCGCCACGTGACGGCGGCCACGGGTATCGATGCCATGGTGCATGCGATAGAGGCTTACACGAGCAAGATTCGCAAGAATCCGATGTCCGATATGCTAGCCAAGGAAGCCTTGCGTCTCCTCGTCGGTCATATCGATCGGGTGCTGCAAGACGGCAACGATATCGATGCGCGGCAGGGCATGCTGCTGGGTTCCTGTCTTGCCGGCCAGGCGTTCGCCAATGCGCCGGTAGCGGCTGTGCATGCCTTGGCTTATCCTCTCGGTGGCCATTACCACGTGCCCCACGGTTTATCCAATGCTCTGGTGCTGCCGGCGGTGCTGCGCTTCAATGCGGTGGCGGCAGCCGAGCACTATGCCGAGTTGGCGCCAATTCTGACTCGGGAGCCGCGCTCTCCCTCGGTTGCTGATGATTGCGAACGCTTCATCGTGGGCATCGAGGCCCTGTTGGATGGAAGCGGTTTGCCCTTGAGGCTACGTGATGTGGGGGTTCACGAGACCGCCCTCGGGGCATTGGCCGCGGACGCGATGCAGCAGCAGCGTTTGCTGGTCAATAACCCCCGGGAGGTGACAGAGCAGGACGCTCTCGAGATCTACCAGACCGTCTATTGATGCGTCTTTTGATGATAGTCTGACCGCGAGGTCATGAGCCTGCGACTGGAGCCTCACGCGTCGGTGACCATCAGTCTGAGCAGCAGAGGAAAGCTGATGGCCATGAACATCAGCCTGGCCAGGTGATGTATACCTACGAAGCCGGCGTCGTGACCGACAGCGAGTGCGATCAGTGCCATGACTTCTGCCCCGCCGGGCGCATAGGCCAATAGCAACTGCGTGAAGGGTACGTCGATTGCCATGCTGATGGGCAAGGCGATTGCGCTGGTGGCGAATAGCGTCAGTGCAACGGAAAAGCACGACACGGGAAGCAGTTTGGCCATGCTCCCCAGGCTGCTGCCGCTGAAGCGCGTTCCGACCATCGCGCCGGTCAGGATGAAAATCGACGTCTGCAGGCCCGTTGGCAGCCTGCCCGCCTCGAAGCCGCTGATGGAAACCAGAGCCGCTCCCAGGATCGATCCCAGAAGAACGGCAGCGGGAAGCCGATAGCGCTTGCATATGGCTGCTCCCAGAACGGCTGCGAGCATCATCATGGCCAGCACCGTGTAGTGAGTCTCCTGTGCTGCCAATACCCTATCGCTGCCGGCTCCCTGGGCAAGCAACGGAAAAAGCACGACGAGAAAGAGTAGCCGTATGCTTTGGATCATCGTGACTTGCGGTACGTTGCATGGATACTGCGACGCCGTTTGCAGTATCAGCACCATGTGCCCGGGATAGGCCGAGAGAAAGCTGGTATTTCCGGATAGCCTGGTGAGCCTGGAGAGTGCGTGAGAGACGGTGAAAGTGATCGTCAACATGGCGACCATCAAGCCCGCCAGACTCGGCAGCCAGGAAGCCGCTTCGGAAAAGAACCGTGGGCTAAAGGAGCTGCCGATACTGATGCCGACAAGCAGCAGGACCAGAGCCTGCAGTTCGCTGGGATAATGCAGTCTAAGGCCGGCGAGGCTGCCTGCCAGGGTTGCAGCGATAGCGCCTAGTAGCCAGCCCGCTGGTAGGCCGGCAATGTCGCCGACCAGTCCGCCCAGGACGGCCAACGCCAGGGTTCGGATCGTACTCGAAATTTGGCTGTACAAACCTTGAATCCTGATTGGCTATGTCGAGAAAAGCTCACCGGGGCATGCTCCCGGTGAGCGGTCGCCGGCGCTCGAGTTTTGACAAAGCGCAAACACTTTTTTGGCGAAGCCTAGCCCATGTAGCGCTTTTCAAATTCCCAAACTTCTGGGAAGCCGATCAGCTCATTGAACTCGCTGAAACTATACAGCAGGGAAGAGTCGGTCACGCCGCCGTTTTCTTTCAGATCGGTATAGCTCTTTTCCAGAGCTGCGGCAGTGGCCAGGAAGCCGGCGGCAGGGTGAATGGCCAGTGCAAAGCCCAGCGACTGGAGTTTTTCGGCTGAGAGCAGCGGCGTGCGGCCGCCTGGCACCATGTTGGCTATCAGCGGCTTGTCGATGCGCTTGCCTATGATTTCCATCTCCTGCTCCGATTCGGGCGATTCGATGAAGATGGCATCGGCACCCGCGTCGCTGTAGGCCTGTGCGCGTTTCAATGCCTCATCGAGGCCCAAGGCCGTTCGAGAGTCCGTTCGTGCGATGATCACGAGATCGTCGCTACGCCGAGCATCGCAGGCGACCTTGATCTTTTGCACCATGTCTTCCAGGGGAATGACTCGACGATCGGGCGTATGGCCGCACTTCTTCGGAAATTCCTGATCTTCGAGTTGGATGGCGGAAGCCCCGGCTTCTTCATAACCCTGCACGGTATGATGAACGTTGAGCAGTCCGCCGTAACCGGTATCGGCATCAGCGACGATGGGAGTATTGGTCATTTTCGCCATGGTGGCGATTCTGCCGACCATGTCGCTGTAGGTGGCAATGCCTGCGTCGGGTAAGCCCAGGTGAGAGGCAACCGTGCCATAGCCGGTCACGTAAAGCGCCTTGAATCCCATGCGGTCGGCGATCAAGGCTGAAATCATGTCATAGATACCGGGTGCAACGACGATCTCGCCGGAGTTCAGCTGTTCTTTGAGTGTCTTGGCTGTCATTGTTCATCTCCTTTGCATTCGTTTTTTAAGCTGGTATTCGTATGCTGGACGCGCCAGGTGGTAGTCAGGGTGTTTCTATCCAGGGGTTTTCTGTGATATGTCGTCCTTCGAATTCCTTGATTTCATCAAGTAGTCGAAACGTCATCTGAACTTCCGATTCGCCCTTAAGAAGAGCCTCTTTTCGATAGGAATCGATGTCAAATTCGAGGCTCACGCCATCTCGATTGGTGATGCTCTGGCGAGACAGATCTACGGTCAGGATCGTGGAGTCGCCTCCCACCTGCATGAGCGATTCGATGCTTTGCTCATCCATGCGAATCGCCAATAGGCCATTCTTGAGGCTGTTGTTGAAGAAAATGTCTCCAAAATCCGGCGCGATCACGACGCGAAAGCCATAATCCAGCAATGCCCATACGGCATGCTCACGCGATGAGCCGCATCCGAAATTTCTTCCTGCCACGAGAATGCTCGACTCGGCCTTGGTTGGGTCATTCAGGGGGAAGCCCACTCTGAGACTGCCATCGGGGGTGAAACGAAGATCGTGAAAGAGCTGTTCCCCATACCCGGCATCGCGAGGGCGGTGCAAGTAGCGTGCGGGTATGATTTGATCGGTATCGATGTTTTCCCAGGGCAAACGAAGGACCTGGCCGCGGTGTTCGGTAAAAGCTAGCATTTGATACCCTCCAGCTCCCTGACGTCGGTAAGGTGACCGGTAATGGCAGCTGCAGCGGCCATGGCAGGGCTCATGAGGTGCGTTCTGCTGCCCGGACCCTGGCGGCCGGCGAAGTTGCGATTCGAAGTAGAGGCACAGCGAGCACCGTCAGGTACCGAGTCTCCATTCATGGCGACGCACATGGAGCAGCCCGGCTCTCGCCACTCGAACCCCGCCTGCAGGAAGATCTCGTGCAGTCCCTCCTGTTCGGCTTGGCGGCGAACCTGTTGTGAGCCGGGCACGACGACGGTAGGCACCTTGGCTTTGCCGAGCTTTGCAATCTTTGCCGCTTCGCGCAGGTCTTCCAGGCGGCTATTGGTGCAGGACCCGATGAATACGCGGTCGACTACGAGGGAGGTGAGCTTTTCGCCCGGCTCGAGCCCCATGTACTCGATGGTGGCACTGTACTGTTCCCGCTTGTTGACCTCGATCTCTTCGAGGGTGGGAACGTGGTCAGTGACAGGCAGGGCGGTTTCCGGTGAATTTCCCCACGTTACCGTTGGGGCTATGGCGCGGGCCTCTATCGTGATCTCCGCGTCATGCTGCGCATCGGCATCGCTCGTGAGGTTTCGCCACACCGATACGGCACGCTCGAAGTTCTCCCCTTGCGGCGCAAAGGGCTTGCCTTTCAGATAGGCGAATGTCGTTTCATCGGGCGCAATCATGCCGGCCCGTGCGCCGGCTTCGATCGACATGTTGCACAGTGTCAGCCGGGACTCGATGGACAGTTCGTCTATGACCTTGCCGGAATATTCAATGACATGCCCTGCGCCGCCATTGGCGCCGATGGTACTGATGATCGTCAGAATCAGGTCTTTTGCCGTGACGTAAGGGCCGAGTTCGCCGTCGATGCGAATGTGCATCGATCTTGGTCGCTTTTGCCACAGCGTCTGGGTGGCGAGTACATGAGCGACCTCAGAGGTACCGATACCAAAGGCTAGCGCACCCAGGGCGCCGTGAGTGGAGGTATGGCTATCGCCACATACCAGCAGGGTGCCCGGCAGGGTGAGTCCCAGCTCGGGGCCTGCTACGTGGACGATGCCTTGACGCTCGTCACCCGCACCGAAAGACATGATGTGCTGATCGCGGGCATTTTCCGCCAGCGTCGTCACCATGTCGTCATGTACGGGATCGCGCTCGGGGTCGTGATGAGTGGCAATGTAGTGGTCGGCCATGCCGAACGTCAGATCGGGCCTTCTTACCTTTTTTCCCTCGGCCTTGAGCTGATCGAACGCCTGTGCCGTAGCGTCGTGCACCAGGTGGCGGTCTATGAAGAGAAGTGCAGTGCCATCATCCCGTTCGGTGATGACATGCGACTCCCATATCTTGTCGAAAAGCGTTCTTCCCATCGCTGCCTGCCTCGCTGTCGTTGGCCTCGCTATCGTTGTTAGCCATGGCTGAGCGTGTGATGCCAGCTAGAGTATACATATAACACAGATCGTATCCAATCAAGGTTTAATGGGTAATCCGTGCATAGGTGGCTTGAGCCGTGCTGCCATCGACTTTGCAGCGAAGGATTATGGTCGTGCTACGAATCACTCATATAACTGTATGAAATAGAATACAAAAAATTATTTTTGAGGTGGCGGAAAGGTGGGGTGGCAGGCTGGGTGGTGCACTGACTGCTCGGATGGCTTCACGCAGCATTTGACAAACCGTATCCAATGAGCAAGGCTGTGATTCACCAGTATACAGATAATAAACGACACACTGGAGATGAGGCATGACACAGCACGGTTCAGGCCCTGAAAAAGGAAAAAAGAGCTTTGCATACAATGGCTTGTCACATTCCGGTCAGTCTGCTTCCTATGCAGGCAGCTCCGTCGGTGCTATGCCGAAAGCTTGGAAAAGCAAGGAGCTGGTTGACGATCATGCCTGGGTTAGAGCGCTCTCGACGGAAGAGCGTGCAGGTTTGATCGCGGGCCTGGCGGCCTTCGAAAGCAGCGGCAAGTCGCTTTTGCAGAGCAGCGCCCAGGACTTCCCGTTCGACAACCTCGTACAGCTGATGGCCGATGTCAGGCACGCGGTGTCGAGCGAGCTGGGCTTCGTGGTTCTGCGTGGGCTGCCTATCGAGTCGCTGACTGTCGAACGTATCCGGGCGCTCTACTGGGGATTGTGCAACCACCTGGGCGTACTGCGGCCGCAGGGAGTCAAGAGCGACCTGATTGGCGACGTACGTGACGCCGGCGGCAATTATCGTTCTGCGAGCGGTCGTGGTTACAACACGAATGCCAGGCTCGACTACCACACCGATATGGCAGATCTGGTCGGTCTGCTTTGTATCAATACGGCGAAAGCCGGCGGTGAGAGTCGTATTGCATGCTCCGTATCATTGAAAAACGAGATTGCCGCAAGGGCTCCTGAGCTTTCCGAGGCGTTGTACAGAAACATTCATTATTCCCGTAAAGGGGAGGAAAGCCGTGAGGAGGAGCCCTACTATGCGGCTCCCATCTTCTCGGAACGCGATGGCTTTTTCTGTTGCCGGTACGTTCGCAACCATATTCGCTACGCACATGAGTTCGATGGGGTTCCTCATCCCGATGACTGCCAGGTCGAAGCCATGGACATGCTGGATCGCCTGGTGGCATCCGATGAATTTACCTTCGAGATGACTCTCCAGCCGGGGGACATGCAAATTCTCAACAATCACGTCATTTTGCATTCACGTACTGATTTTGTCGACTTTGAGGAGGAGAGCAAGAAGCGTCATCTATTGAGAGCCTGGATTTCGACGCCCTACAGCCAACCGCTTTCTCCAGTGCTGCAGGCAGCCTACCACGACGTCGGCGCCGGTGCCGTGCGCGGGGGGATCGTTGGCCAGCAATTCGATGAAATGAAAAGAGAATATACCAAAAAAGCTGCTGAGTTTCACGGTATGCCTTATCGGATACCAGCCTGAAGCCCATGAATCGACAATACCCCGGGAGATAACAATGAAAAAACTACCTGTACTTTCCGCACTCGCTGTTGCCGTTGGCTTGAGTGGTATATCAATGGTACAAGCCAACAACTACCAGATGCTCGTGCCATTCCCCACCAATCACGCTCTGAACGATATAGCCCATTTGTTCGTCGAGATGGTCGATGAGCGGTTCGACGGCCGTTATCAGATCAGCCTGGTGGGTGAGGACGCAATTCCAGGGTTCGAGCAATTCGACCCGGTGAGCTCCGGTGTTTTTCCCATGGCTCTCTCCACGGGCCCTTATCACACTGGTGTCACTGGCGTGGGGTTGGCTGCCGACGCCATCGATGCCGACCCGGAAGCGCGCCGGGAGTCTGGCATATGGGAGGCCTATCAGGATTACTACCTGACTCATAATGTGCGCATGATCTCTTTTCCCTCCGCCAACCCCGGCTATCATTTCATGCTGACAGACCCCATCGGCGATGACGGTGGATTCGAAGGGCGCATTATCCGTGGCACTCTGACTTATCATGGCCCCATTCGTGCCTTCGGTGGCTCTCCCGCCGTGATGCCCGTTTCGGAAATTTACACCGCGGCAGAGAGGGGGGTCATCGAAGGTGCGGGCCACAATATTTTCGGCAACCATCAAATCGGCCTGCACGAGGTACTGCCCTATCTGGTTCGTCCTGGGTTCGGGGTGACCAGTTTGATGGTAGTCTTCAACGAAGATTACTGGGCAGAAATTCCCGAAGAAGACCAGGCGACGTTCCTGGAAATTGGACGTGAGCTGGAGGATGCCTCTCTCGCTCATTACGACCGCCTCATTGCGGAAGAAACGGAGTTGATGGAAGAGGTGGGTGCGGAACTCACCTATCTGGGTGAAGAGCAGCAGCAGGTTCTCGATCAGGCCTTTGCAGATGGCCTGTGGGAAGAGGCCATCCGTATTTCGGGGAGTCCTGCCGAGCGGATGCGCGAGCTCGCCCGCGAGGCCGGCCTGACGCCTTGAGTCCGTATTCTTGACGGAAGTTCATCGTCACTGGCCGTGCGCGGCCAGTGACGATTTGGATTTGGCGTTTATATTTCTCCAAATACTCGGGGGCTGAGAAAAATGAACAAGTTATGCTCCGGCCTTGGCAAGACACACGATACGTTGACGGATATAGGCTACTGGATAGGGGTGCTGGCCCTGTTCGCCATCTTGATCATGTTTTGCTACGAAATAACGGCGCGCTATTTTTTTCGCAGCCCTACTCAGTGGATCAATGATTTTACGGGTTACTTTCTCCTCTTTTCGACCTTCCTTCTGGCTCCAAGATTGACCAGGGAGCGAGCCCATATCGAAATAAGCTTCGTCAAGGATGCTTTGCCCGAAACACCCAGGGGCTATTTCAGTTCCATGCTTTTCCTGCTTGCCGCCGTGGCTTGTGTGTGGGCGGGGTGGTATGCCTTCGAGGAGGCCATGCGCCAATACAGCCGAGGCGTCAGTACCATGGCCGTTGTGTCGGTGCCCAGGTGGTGGATGAGTGCAGTGATTTCTTATGGATTGATCAACTCGGGTATATATTTCTTGCGGGCAAGTGTCATGGAGTTTCAGAGCTCTCTGACGAGACAGGGTCGTTGATGCCTCATAACAAAACCAGATTTGGGAGATAAACATGGAATGGCTTCAGATCTTGCTTGCGGGGCTGGCGATTCTTCTGTTCTTGTTTGTCATTGGCGTGCCGGTGTTTGTGGCGTTTCTCTTCACGAACCTGGTCGGTGCCATGTACTTCTTTGGTGGCCGCGGGTTCAGTATTTTCACCAACAGTATTTACGATACGCTTGCCTCTTCTTCGCTTGCGACGATCGCGTTATTCATATTGATGGGGGAGGTCTTGTTTCGTTCGGGAGCGACCGATGCCGTCTTTCGCTCGACCGATACGTTGATCGGTCGCGTCAAGGGGCGTGACTTCGTGCTTTCGGCTGCGTTGGGAACGATATTCGGAGCGCTTTCGGGCGCTGCAATGGGGGTCGTCGCCATGCTGGGGCGTTCCCTTCTCCCGCAGATGCTGGCCAGGGGCAGCGATCGCAGGCTCTCCATCGGGGCCATTCTGGGTGGGGCCAACCTGGCGCCCATCATCCCACCCAGCGTGCTCATCATCGTCATCGGGATGTTGGCCAATATCTCGATATCCCGCTTTCTCATCGCGGGCATAGTGCCTGGTCTCATCATTGCTGCTCTCATTCTTTTGTATACGTCTGTGAGAATTGCGATCAATCCCAGCTTGGCTGGCCAGGCTTCCACTAATGAAGTCCCGGTCAGGAGTTTCAAGGACAAGGTCGTTGCCATTCTTCAGCTACTTCCATTCTCCGTCATCATTTTCTTTGTGATGGGGTTCATTTTGCTGGGAATCGCCACTCCTTCCGAGTCGGCTGCTTCCGGTGTGGTGGGGGCGCTCCTGGCGGCGGCTTATTACAGGAAGCTTTCCTTCAGGATGATTCTGGAGTCCGTTCAGTCGGCGGCGGCAGTTTCGGCTGTCATACTGATCATCATGGCCAGTTCCAAGCTGTTCAGCCAGCTGCTTTCCCTGAGTGGTGCGACCTCGGCCATCGCTCAGCTTTCGGTTGCGACATCTCTGGACCCTCTGGTCATGCTGCTGATCATGATGCTGATTCCGTTCATTTTTTGCATGTTCATGGATCAAATAGCGATCAGTATCGTGATCATTCCCATATATACTCCCGTTATAGCGGCGCTGGGTTTCGATCCTTTGTGGTTCTGGGTCCTTTTCCTCATCAATGTGACGATAGGTGGGTTTTCGCCACCGTTTGGATATGTCCTGTTTGCTTTCAAGGCGGCGGCGCCGGAGCTCAAGGTAAGTGATCTTTATGCTGCCGCCTGGCCTTTCGTAGGCGTCTTCATTCTGGCCATGGTGATCATTGCCATGTTTCCCGCCTTGGTGACCTGGCTGCCCGGTATGTTGTGATATGAACTCTGAGATGGAGAGGAAAAATAGATGGCTAGTGAAGATCTTCAGAAAAATTATCGTAATACCTTCAATGGTTCGACTGGCTTCGGCAAGTCCACGGCCGTTCTGGCGATAGACTTCATGAAGGCTTATACGCTTCCTGACAGCGGTCTCTATGCGGAAGGCGTCGTCGAGGCGGTCAGGCAGGCGGCGACGTTATACGATTGTGCGCGTCGTTGTGATGTGCCTGTCATTCATACGCGGGTCGTCTATTCGGCGGATGGAGCTGACGGTGGGATTTTCATAGAGAAGTTGCCTGTTCTCCGTCAGATGACGGAATCCAGCATTTATTCGCAATTCGATGACAACGTGCTGCCTGTCGAAGGCGAGCCTGTCATACGCAAGCAGTACCCAAGCGCCTTTTTCGCTACGCCGCTCGTCTCGATGCTCGTCGCCAAGGGGGTCGATACGGTTGTCTTGACCGGCTGTTCTACGAGTGGGTGCGTTCGTGCCTCGGTGGTCGATGCCATTTCTTACGGATTTCGTGTCGTCGTGCCCCGTGAGTGTGTGGGAGACCGGCATCAGAATCCACATGAAGCGAACCTGTTCGACATCCATGCCAAGTATGGCGATGTGATGAGCATGAGTGAGGTGATGAAGCATTTCGAGGAGCGCAGCCAGCATGGATCATAGCGATTATGTCGAGCGCAATTTTCTTCTTTTGTCTGGCGTCCAGCCTCGAGAGGGCGATGTAGAACGGACGGCTGAAGTGCTTTCGCGGGTGCTTGGCGTTATCGATTACTCCTTTGGCTCTGTGGTTGATGACGATCTCGAGGAGTGTGATTTCGAAGAGTTGATCTCTAGACACAAGTGAGGTGGTCGCGATGGGTGATCCGATGACCTGGACGCTGAAGGAGGCTGCTTCAGCCGTACGCAAAAGGAAAATCGGCTGCGTAGAGCTCGTTTCGGCGAGCCTGGAGGCGGCCCGGCGCGTCAATCGAGTGTCGAATTGCTTCATCCGAATGGATGAGGCGTTCGCTCTGGATTCGGCAAGCGCCGTCGATCGCCTTGCTGTGGGTGAGCAGATGCTCATGGCAGGTATTCCTATGGCCCACAAGGACATGTTCCACCGCAAGGGCATGCCTTGCTCCTATGGCTCGTCTCCAGAGCTGGCCCAAGTGCCGCAAGCGACTTCCCGTCTGCTGAACGCCCTGGACCGCTCGGGAGCCGTTCAGGTTGGCAGTCTGAACATGTCTGAGTTTGCTTTCGGCGCAACGGGTCATAACGATCACTTCGGCGCTTGTCGCAACCCCTGGAACCCGGCCTATATCGCAGGCGGCTCGTCCAGTGGCTCGGGTGCTGCCGTTGCGTCGGGTGCGGTATTCGCGGCGCTGGGCTCGGATACGGGAGGCTCGGTGCGCATACCGGCGGCAGCTTGTGGGGCCGTTGGTCTGAAACCGACACATGGGCTGTTACCCAGCAATGGTGTCATGCCCATGTCGCGCTCGCTCGATTGCTTCGGGCCGATTGGCCGGACTGCGGAAGACGTCGCGTTGATAATGGACTGTCTTGCATCGGCCATTGAGGGAGAGGCTGCTCGCTTTTCCTGTCGCTTGGGAAGTGATGTCAAAGGTCTGCGCGTTGGCATCCCTGAGAATTACTACTATGACGATATCGATCCTGTAATCGAGTCGCTGATGGAAGCAAGCCTGTTGCGGCTTGAACAGCTCGGCTGCAAGCTGGTCAAGGTCAAGGTGCCCGGTCATCAGGAACTCACCAGTTTGTCCTATATCATTTTGGGGGCTGAATCCGCGACCTATCATGCTGAGCGATTCGCCAGGCACGAGGCAAGTTACGGTCAGCAGACACGGGCCCGGTTATTACACGGCTTCTTCATCCCCGCAGCGGCGTACGTTCAGGCAAAACAGCTCAGGGGCCTCTATTTCAAGCGATTCATGCAAGACGTGATGAGCCAATGCGACGTTCTGCATACCCCTGTGTTTCGCCGGCCCACCCCGACGCTGGAAGAAACCGACCTTGGGCATACGCTCGAATCGACAAGAATGATTTCGGATTTGAGCCATTGCACCCGGTTGACGAATTACCTCGGACTCCCGGCAGTGTCTCTGCCGTGTGGATTTTGCCCCAACGACCTTCCGGTCGGTTTTCAGCTCATTGGTAGGCCTTTTGATGAGCCGACGCTGCTGGGCTTGGCTCACGCCCATGAAAAGGTGTCTGGTATACGAAATCTCGTTGCACAGGTTGCCTGAGCCGCCAGGCACCATCCCCTATGCGGCTTGGTGGGTGGCGATCCGGTGATGATGCCAAAAGATTTGTAACGGAGTGTTTACTTGACCGCGGTCATGTCTATAATGACTGTGGCCTAAGGAAACTAGGTCGTTCAGCCCATAACAATGATGACAAAGGCTGGTCTGGTAGATGGTGAATGTCGCTCAAGCGTCATGTTTGCCTGCTACCTTCGGCTGGCATCCCTGATGGTGTGAACAAGCTGACCATGGCCCTTATCTCTTTTGCCAGCAGAGAGTACTCCGAGCGCGAGCGTCTCGATGCGGCACGCGATTTCTACGCGGCCGTTGCCAATGTCGAGCTGACAGTGCCTCGCGGCCACTCCCCCGAGATAGAGGCGCGGATTCGTCTACTGCCTGGGGTTTCCATTGCCAGCGTCGAGTGCTCCCCTCTGGTTGCTCAGCGGGAGCTGGCGAGCCTTGCCGACGGCAACGACGATATCTCGCTACTGCTGAATCCGGCTGGGCAGGGGGGCTGGACTTCCTCGCAGCCCCGCTTGGGTGAGGCGACGTGTCGTGCCGGAGAAGGCTGCCTAGGGTTCAACGAGCTTCCTGGTCGGGTCGCTTTTCATGGCACGCGTTCGCGTTTTCTCAGCATCGGCTTTTCCCGCAGTGCGTTGTCGCCGTTACTCAATGAGGACATGCGGCCGGCGGTGAACAAGGTGTTTCGCTCCGAACCGCTGGAGCACCTGGCCAATTTGGCGCTGGAGCTCACTGCAGGTGGGGCGGCTCGCCAGGTTCAGGATTCGGTCGTGCTGGCCGAACAGATGACCGATCTGGCCGCGCTGTGTCTGGGGGCGCAGCCTGATGCGGCTCATCAGGCCCGGGGGCGCGGGCTGCGTGAGGCGAGGTTACGCGCGATCAAGGCCGACATGTTCGCTCATGCCGGTCGTGGCGATCTCACGCTTACCGCTGTGGCCAAACGACACGGTGTTTCACCTGGCTACCTGCGGGCGCTTTTCCGGCATGAGCGCACCACCTTCACCGATTACCTGTTGGCGTTGCGCTTGCAACTGGCCTGGCGGCGGCTGACGGATCCGCGCTGTGCGCAACGTGCTGTCAGCGAGATTGCTTTCTCTTCCGGTTTCAACAATCTTTCCTGGTTCTATCGGGCTTTCAAGCAGCATTTCGGCATGACTCCCACCGAGGCGCGTGCCGAGGCTGGCGCGTGTGCGGTCGGCTATCGACATGAGGACGAAGGTGTTGGTGTCACGATGTGACGCTGAGTGGAAGATGAGAAAAAAGTGTGTTGATAGGCTCATGCCAAAGCAACAAGCATAAGTAAAACGATAACGCGACGTGGGCGTGGCTACGTCGAATACGCAGTGGGAGCAAAACAACGATGAAGGTACGCGGGACCCTTCCCCTTCGGCGCCTGGCCGTGGCGCTCGGCTTCGGTCTGATGTCGCCCTTGGCGATGGGCAGCAGCCTTTTGCAGCTGCATGAATTGGCCACCACCAACGACCCTCAGTTCCAGGCCGATTTCTATGGCAAGCAGGCAACCGATGAGCGCTATTACCAGGCTCGTTCGGCGCTGTTGCCGCAGGTTAGCGTCAATGCCAGTCGCAGCGAGATCACTCAGGACATCGTCAGTTCCGACAACGAGGTCTTCGACAGCGGCAGCACCTCCTATCCCACTACCGTGTATGGCGTTTCCATCGAGCAGTCGCTGTACGACTACTCGCGCTGGGCGGCCTTCAGCCAGGCCAAGCAGGAGATCCAGCAGGCGGCTTCCGAGCTCGAGGCAGCGCGCCAGGACCTTTACCTGCGCGTGGCCGAGCGCTACTTCACGGCCCTGGCGCTGCACGAGAACTTGAGCTTCCTGCGCGCCGAGAAGCAGCAGGTGGGTACCAACCGCGACCAGGTGCGTGCACGCCACGAGGATGGCCTGGCCCGCGAGATCGATCTGCTCGATGCCGAGGCGCGCTTCTTGCAGGTGGAGGCCCGTGAACTGGACGTGGAGAACCGCCTGCGCGATGCATTGAACGCGCTGGAGGAAGTGACCGGCGTGCTGCCCAACCGCCTGCGCCTGGTCAACGACAACCTGCAACTGGAGCGCCCCCAGCCCGACTCGCCGGATGCCTGGACCGAGCTTGCCCTGCAGCGCAACCCGCGCCTGCAGGCCGCCAGCCTGGCGGTGGACGTGGCCATGCAGAACGTGAGGGTGAGGCGCGGCGGCCACTTTCCCACCCTGGGCCTGAGCCTGAACTACGAGAACGACGACACCGAAGGCTCGCTGTTCGGCGGTGGCAGTCAGGTCGAGACTCAGACCATCCGCCTGGGGCTGAACGTGCCCGTGTACAGCGGCGGCATGGTCTCTTCCCAGGTGCGTGAGGGAGAGCAGCTGATCGAGGCCGGCCGGGCTCGTCAGGAGCAGGTGCGCCGTGAACTGCAGCGCAACGTGCGGGCCGGCTATCAGGGCATCGTCACTGCCATGGCACGCGAGCGAGCGCTGCGTGAGTCGCTGCGTGCCAACGAGCGTATCGCCGAGAGCCGTCAGGTGGGATTCGAGTCGGGCGTGATTCCGCTGCTCGACCTGCTCGATGCCGAGCGTGACCTGTTCTTTGCCCGTAGCGAGCTAGCCAGTGCCCGCTACGACTACCTGATCAGCGTGCTGCGCCTGAAGCATGCAGCGGGCGTGATCAACAGGGAGGATCTCGCCGAGATCGATGCCCTGATGAGTCAAGAAGTGGATCTGGTGGCCTTCAGCCGCCTGTAAGCGCTGCCTGCGCGACAACGGCTCCCGGCCCCTGCGGTAGGGAGCGACGACAAGATGCATTGCAAGGAGGCCAACTTGGCTACTCAACTCCTGATCTATCGCAACGTGCAGCCGATCACCCGCGACAAGCACGGTGAGCTGTCTCTCAAGGTCGGCAAGGATTTCGGCTTTGCCGGCCAGATCAATTCAGTGCCGCTGATGGCCGCTGAGTTTCCCGCGGCGGCAAGCGACCTGCCGATCGTGTTCACCGATGCCGAGGGCAGCGTGCTGCCGGTAGCGGTGCTGGGCATCGACCAGGACTCGAACCTGATGGTGGACGGTGAAGGTCAGTGGCGTGGTGAATACGTACCGGCTTTCCTGCGCCGCTATCCTTTCGTGTTCGCCTCCAGCGAGGATGGCAAGACGTTCACCCTGTGCATCGATGAAGACTACGAAGGCCTGAATGCCGAAGGCCGGGGCGAGCGCTTCTTCGACAGCGACGGCGAGCAGACCCAGTACATGGCCAAGGTGCTCGACTTCCTGCAGGACTATCAGGCGCACTTCCAGCGCACCCGCGCTTTCTGTGCGCGGCTGGCCGAGCTCGACCTGCTGGAGGCGGTGGAAGCTCAGATCAGCCTGCCCGAAGGCGGCAAGCGCACGCTGACCGGCTTCAAGGCGGTGAATCGCCAGAAGCTCAAGGCGCTGCCGGAAGATGCCTTGAAGAGCATGCTAGCCACCGATGAGCTGGAACTGCTCTATGTGCACCTGCAGTCGATGCGCAACTTCAATCGTCTGAGCCGCTTGGCGCGCGGCGGTTCCCGCGTGGGAGCACTGAGCAAGGGCGATCCCGCCGATGAGGCGGTAAGCCAGAGCGATACCGAGGAGAAACCGGTGCATTGATGCCGGCGGCGGCTCGCGTGCAATACGCGAGCCGCCTCTAGCAGGCGCCATGTGAGGCGCCATGTGAGGCGCTATGCGAAAGAGGTGTGCCGCGCGTCGGCATGAGTGGCAGCCCGTTTTCGCATAGCGGTTTGACTACGTAGCGGAAAAAGAAGAAGAACCAGGAGCATCGAGATGAATCGCCCCCTGCGCAAGCCCCTGTCGGACCTGATCTCTTCGCTGGCGCGCAAGTCGCGTCGTGCCAAGCGTGCTCAGGCCGAGCCCTCGCGTTTCATCTTCGAGGGGCTCGAGCCGCGCATGTTGCTCTCCGCCGATCCGCTGACGGCAGCGGTGGCCGCCGGCAGCGACATGGTGCTGCGCATGTCGGAGGACAAGCAGCGCCTGGAGCTGGTGGAGCGTCTGGAGGAGCAGGAGCAACTGCTGCACAGCTTCGATCTGGCGGCGGCGCGCGATGCGGGGAGCATCACGATTCAGGGCAGCGAGGACGACGATTCGCTGAGCTTCGATGCCAACCTGCTGGATGCCGATCTGAGCGGGCTGCTGATCAATTTCCACGGCGGCGACGGCAACGACACCCTGAACCTGGCCAATAGCCAGGGGCTGGTCATCAACTTCGTGGGGGGCGATGGCGATGACCGTATCCAGGGGCTCGAGGCCGGCACCGAGTGGACCGTGACCGGTACCGGCGAGGGCCGCGCCGAATATCTGGACAACGAGGTGCTGAGTGCCAACTGGCTCAGCTTCAGCGGCATCAGCGACATCGATGTGGCGTGGTATCGCGAGGAGGGCGATATCGCCCCCGAGGACGACGGCTTCGTGCATCGTCTCTCCGCTACCGTGGATGGCATGAACTGGGCGCTCTACGACGAGCGCAGCCTGGCCCTGGGAGGTATCGCCTTCGAAGGCATCGACGTTCTCGTTGGCCGGCACAGCCAGACCCTGGACTATTCCGACTACGCCACCTCGGTGGCGGTGGACCTCGGCACCGGCGATGCCAGCGGCTTCAAACAGGTGAGCGGGTTCGGCCATGTAATCGGTACCAACGGCGACGACATTCTGATCGGCGATGCGTCTGCCACCCTGGGCGTGACGCTGGACGGTCGCAACGGCGACAACCTGATCGTTGGCGGCGGCGGTGACGACCTGCTCAAGGCGGGTGCGGGCCAGAGCACTCTGGTCTCCATCGGCGGCAACGACACCTTCGCCCTGAGCGACAGCCTGGGTGACGACTTCAGCCCTGAAGAGGCCGAGCTTACCTACGTGGTGGAGCGGGCGGCAGGCAACATCACGCTGACCAGCGATGGGACACAGGCTCAGGTCGTGACTCAGGTGGGCAGCGTGGCCTTCACCCATCAGCCGGTGGAGGTCGTGCTGGCTGCTGCGGGCAACGAACAGACCCTGAGTGCCGCCGGCTATGCGCTCGGTGGCGTGACCTTCCAGGCGCGCGACAGCGCATCGAACACCACCATGCAGGGCAGCCAGCAGAGCGACCGCTTCATTCTCGGCGCGGGTGGCGGTACGGTGCATGCGGGCGGCGGAAGCGAGAACCTGATCGAGGCCCAGGCCGACGCGAACATGACGCTGAGCGATGCCCAACTGGCCGTTTCCGGCTGGTCGCTGTGGCAGCTCGAGAACGTACAGCTTGCGCGTCTGGTAGGCGGCGAAAGCGACAACGTGCTCGATGCCCGTGGCTTCACAGGACAGGTGCGCCTGGAGGGCGTGGCGGGCAACAACACCCTCTATGCCGGTAGCGGCGGCGCCATTCTGATCGGTGGCAGCGGCGACGATGAGCTCTATGGCGGCGCCGGTGACGACGTGCTGTTCGGCAATCGTGGCAACAACCTGCTGGACGGCGGCGGCGGTAACAATACGGCCATTGCCACTACGTCTCACTCGTTGCGCCTGTTCGACGCTGGTGACGATGCCATGCTGCGTCGCGGCGATTTTGCCGAGCAGCATGAGCTGGTGTGGCAGCGCACCGCCGGCGACATGGTCGAGTTTCATTTCGGTGATGAGCAGACCATTGCCTTGAGCATCGATGCCGAGGCCTTGGAGGTACAGCACGCCCTGGAGCAGCTCATCGGTATCGGCGCGGGCAATCTGCAGGTGGCCCGTGAGGCGACGGACGACGAGGTGCGCTGGACGGTGCGCTTCGTCGGTGATTTCATGCGTCTGCTCGACGATGGCACCTTCGCCAAGGCCTTGGACAGCGAAGCCTTCGGCGTGGCGCTGGTAGGAGCCGGCGCGGCTTCGGTGATGTCGACCCAGACCCGCGCCCGCCAGGCCGGCAGCGATACGCTGGTCAACATCGACAATGCGGTGCTCGAGTCGGAGTTCGGCAACACCGTGCTCGATGCCCGCGGCTTCAGCGGAAGTGTGTTGCTGCAGGGTGGCAGCGGTAACGACACGCTCTATGGTGGCGACGGCTTCACACAGTTCGTCACCGTGGCCGGCGACAACACCCTTCATGCCGGCAGCGGCGAGAACGACATCACCGGCGGGGCAGGCCGCGACCACCTCATCGTTAGTCTGGCCGCCGGTCAGCAGGCGGTCACGGTGGGGGGCAATACCTTCCAGGTCGACGGCACGGTCTCGAACTACGTCAATGTCGATCTGCTGACCCTGGTGGGCAACGACGGCGGCAATACGCTGGATGCCGGCGGCTGGCATGGCCTGGGCGAGCACAGCTCATTGATCGAGCTGATGCAGCGTGGTGGTGCGTCGCAAACGGACATCGAGGCGTTCCTTGCCGCCTTGGGCGGACGCTTCGACCCGCAGGCCCTGGCGGAAATGGGGGCCACCGCGGCCGTACTGGATATCACCCTGGCCAACGGGCAAACGCACAGCCTCAACGTTTCCGATGCGCGTACCCTGGGCGACCTGCTGCTGTTGCTGGGTACCGTGGAGGGGCTAGAGGCGGAGTTCGACGCCGCCGCAGGGCGCCTGCGTGTGGTGGATACCACGAGCGGTGCCGGCAGCTTCACCATCGTTGCCAATGATACCGCCGCGATCCTGACCGATGCGCTGGGTTTCGGCATGGCAGGCGGAGAGTGGCTGAGCCAGGCCCTGGCCGGTACGGGGGCGGTGATCGATGCCAGGTTGGGGGGCGACAATATCCTCACCGGTAGCCGTGGCGACGACCGCTTCATCGTGGTGGCGGGCGAACACGAGATCGATGGCGGCGCGGGCACCAATACCCTGGTGGTCGAGCACGACGCCGACATGACGCTCGAAGACGACACGCTGACGCTGGGTGAACTCGAAACTGCGCTCACCAACATCTCGCTTGCAGAGCTGCTATTGACCGGCGGCAGCGGTGTAATGCTGGAGGCTACCGCTTTCTCCGGCATGACGCAGTTCCGAGTGGCCGAGGGGGCAACCGCTACGGTCAAGGCCAAGAGCGATGACCGCGTAACGGTGGATCTGGCCGCCAACAGTCTGTCTGGCCTGGATGACGTCACCGTAGAAGGGGGCGCGACCCTGGTCGGCTACTGGAAGGGCGACAGTGCGCTGGATGGCATCACCCGGGCATTTACCGACCATATCGAGCTGCGCGCCGACGGTCGGCTGACCATTACCGGCTCGAATCTGACCACCGACGGCAGCGATCTGACGCTGAGCGCACGGCACGTGACGATCAACGGCGCCAGCGTGTTGAACACGAACGGTGGCCAGCTGCACGTCAGCGCACAACTGCCGCCCAAGGTGCTGGCGCCGGTCAACAGCTTCGTCGACGTGGGCCTGTTCGATCTCTCCCTGAACATCGGCGATGCCACCCTGACCGGTGGCAGCGTACGTATCGATGCCCTGTTGGTCGACCCCGAGCGCGACTGGTTCAATCAGCGCACCGGGGTTGGCATCATCGACAAAGGCATCGATGCCACCCTGAATTTCCTGCAGGGTCTGTCGCTGTTCGGCAGCATTTCGACCCTGATTGCCAATGCCACCATCGATATCGGCGCCGATGCCAAGATCACCGCGACTGACGGTGACATCGTGGTGGCCTCGGAGATCGATATTACCGCCGACGTGTCGCCCACCAAGGCGTGGGGTCTTGGCGTGTCGGTGAGTACGCTGATCACTCGTTCCAACGTGCATGTGCATGGGCAGCTGACGGCGTCCAATGACATTCACCTGAGCAGCAGCGTGACCACCACCCAGAACGTGGAAGCCGCACCGGGCGGGCTTGGTGGTGTGGCGGGCGCGGTGGCGGTGAGCGTGCTGGTGAGCGAGTCGCGGGTGATGGTTTGGAACGATGCCGTCATCGATGCCAGTAACGATCTGACCGTTTCCGCCACCACGGTTGAGAACAACACGACGAAGGCTACCTCGGCGCCCGACAAGGGGGTGGTGGGTATCGCCATAGCGGTGAACGTGGAGAGCAGTCGTACCGAGGCGCAGCTGGCCGGCGACGTCACGGTCGGTAACGACCTGCTGGTGGAAGCGACGACCAAGCAGGGCGAGAGCAACGGTGCCGTTACCGCCAGTGCCGGCACGGCCAAGCCTTCCGGTGGGCCGAGCGACCTGCGCGACGGCATCGAGTCGTCGTTCAAGGACGCTTCGCCCACGGCGCTGATCGGTAATTTCCAGAGTGCGCTGACAGATGCACTGACCGACAAGATCAAGAAGACGGTGGGCGAGAAGGCGCCCAACTTCATCGGCAAGCACTTCCGCGAGTCCGAGGAAGAGAAGAAGAACTCCCTCGATGTAGCCGCCGCCCTGGCGGTTTCCGTCGACCTCAACATTGCCGAAGCGCGCCTGGGTACTAGCGTCGATCGGGCCGGCAATGCGCTGGGTGATGACGAGCGCAGCCGCATCGTCGTCGAGGGCAACGTCACGGTGCAGGCGCTGAGTCAGCATCGGCCCGCCGTGAGTGCCAGCGGTAGCGCCGAAGGCGTCGACCCGAACAAGAAGGAAGAGGAGAAGAGCTTCACCGACAAGGTGCTGGGTAACACGATCATCGCCAAGTATCTGGCCGCCGAGAAAAAGTCGGCAGTGAAGGGCAACGATTCCGCCGAGGCGCAGAAGAAGCAGGCCCAGGATGACAAGAGCGAAGCCAGCGAGGCGGCCAAGGTGGGAGTGGCCGGTGCGGTGAGCTTCGGCCTGCTCGACAACAGCGCCAACGCCACCATCGAGGGCAACGTCGACCTCGATGCGGGCAAGGCGATCTCCGTCGAGGCCGCGAGCCTCAACACGGTGGATATCGGAAGCCTGTGGGGCATGAACCTCTATACCGCGGGCAAGGCTTTCGACGATCTCGAAGGCACCTACGACCACACCAGCAGCGAAGGCGCCGTGGCCACCGCACCGAGCGAGAAAGTGCTGGTGGCAGACGGCCACCAGGCCGGTGGCGAGGCTGGTTCCGTCTATCGCTTCCTTGGCGAGAACGCCGAGAACATCGATCTTGCCAGCGAGGACTTCTCCGACGACGAGCGTTGGGAGAACCTGGGAACTCCGCTCAATATCCGTATCGGCGAGTTCGTCGATACCCTGAACGGCTACACCTCAGGCGACCTCGGCCTGCCCGGCAGCTTCGACAGCTGGACCATGGCCACCGCCGAGGGTAGCAAGCTTGCCGTGGCGGGCTCGGCCAACGTCTTTTTGGTCAACCAGAACAGCGATGCGCGGATTCGCGAGGGTGCGCGTATCAACCTGGGCGATGAGACCGACATCGGTGCCGTGGAGCCGCAGGCTGGCCAGAGCGTCAGCGTCGTGGCGCGTAACGACAACCATCTGTTTTCTCTGATCGGCAACGTCAGCCTGCCTTCGTTTTCCGGTGCCAACAAGGCCGACGGCGACGCCTGGAAGAAGGCTTTCAAGAACGACATCGATACGATCAAGTCGGGCCTTGCCGGGGTGAAGTCGGAGGGCAGTGCCATCGGTGCCGCGGTGGGTGTGCATCTGCTGGGCGGTAGTGCCACTGCAATGATCGAGCGTGGCGTGGAATTGGTGGCCGACAGCCTCGACGTGCGGGCCTCCAACGAGACCCTGCTGCTCGGCATGGGGGTTTCCAGCGGCCAGGCCGACAAGGTGGCGTTCAATGCCACGGCGGTGGCCAACATCGTGAACAATTTCACCCTGGCCCAGGTTCAGGACGGCGTACGGCTGAAGATCGGCAACGGCAGCGTGGAAGGCGAAACTGCAGGCCCTTCGCTGCGCATCAGTGCCAACGACGATACCTACGCCTTCGGCATTGCCGGTGGCGTGGCACGTGGCGGCAGCGTCGGTATCGGCGCGTCGGTGGTGGTCTCGGTGATCGAGCGGGATACCACGGCGGTGCTCGGCAGCCTGGCCGAGGATCTTGCCTTCGCAGGTCGCATTGCCGTTGGCGGTGACGCCTTGGTCGAGGCCAACACCTTCGGGGTGGTGGTCGACATGGCCCTGGCCGGCGCCAAGGCCGGTGGCAAGGCACCCAGTGGCGTCAGCTCCGACAGCGGTTCCGGTTCCGGCGGTAGCGGCGGCGGTAGCGGTGAAGACGACCCCAACAAGTGGCCCAACAACCAGAGCAACTACGACAACGTGCTAGCCGAACTGACGGGCAAGCTGGGTCAGGGCGGCGGTAGCGGTGGCGGCACTGGCGGCGGTGGCGGCGACAAGAAGGGCGGCTTCGGCGTCGGCGTTTCCGGTTCCGTGGTGGTACACGTCGGCAACGACGATACCCAGGCCCTGGTGCAGGGGCTCGAGCTGTTCGATGTTTCGGGTTCGACCCGTGTGGCGGCCAATGACAGTACCCATCTCGGCCTGCTGGCGGGCGGGGCATCGCTGAGCCTCGGCGGCAGTGGGGCTCAGGTGGCGGTAGCCGGTGCCGCGGCGCTGGCCTTCCAGGATGGTATTACCCGAGCGCGTATCGACCATGTTGCCCGCTTCGACAGCCAGGGCTTGGAGGTCGAGGCGCTGCGCGGTGGCTGGGCGGTCGTTGCCTCGGCCGGGCTGGCCATGGCCAAGGGTCAGAAGGGCTTCGGTTTTGCCGGATCGGCCAGTGTGCTGCGCTCGCTGCGCACCGTGGATGCCGGCCTGCTCAACATTCAGGCCGGCAGCCTGGGCGAGGTGAGCGTCATCGCCCGCGATGCCGCCAATACCATTCTCGTTGCCGGTGCGGTGGCCGGTGGCGGTAAGGCCGGTGTGGGCGGAGCAGCCGCTTACGCCGAGATCTCCCATGATGTGCAAGCGCAGGTCGATGGTCTGGGTAGCGATGGCGCTGCCATGGCCGTGAACGGTATGTCGGTGGATGCCAAAAGCGAGGCGCTGATCGTCAGCATTGCCGGCTCCGCCGGCATCGGCGCCAGCGCCCAAGGCGTGGGCCTGGCCGGTACCGTGGCGATCAATCGCATCGAGAACACCACTCAGGCACTGCTCGAGGATGCTTATCTGACAGCACCTGAGGCAGAAGGCGAGCAAGACGCCGTGCCGTTCGCCGTACGGGTGAGCGCCGAGGACCGCAGCAGCATCTGGTCGCTTTCCGGCGCTGTGGGCGTGGGCGGCACGGCCGGTTTCGGTGCTGCCATCTCGGTCAACTACCTCTCCAACTCCACCAGCGCCTTGATTCAGGGCGGGGTGATCGAGCAGGCGGCCGGCGTGGCGGTGCTGGCCGCCAATACCGGCCTGTTGCGCACGCTCACCATCGGTGTGGGTGCCAGCAAGAAGGTGGCCGGCTCGGGCAGTGTTTCGGCCAATATCATTGCCAACTCGCTTCGCGCGGGCATCGATAGCCAGCGTATCGAGGCAACCAGGGCGATCTCGGTGCTGGCACAGGACCGTACCCAGTTGATCGCCATCAGCGGCGCCGCTGCCGGTGCCGGCAAGGCGGCGCTGGCCGGCAGCGTCTCGGTCAACATCATCGACAACGATACCCGGGCCACGATTCTCGACAGTCATCTCACCACCGACGAGGGGGTGCTGCTCAGCGCCACTTCCAGCTCGCTGGTGGTCTCGGTGGCCATTGGCGGCGCGGGGGCCGGCAAGGTGGGGCTGGCGGGCGCGGTGACGGTCAATCTGGTGTCCGGCCAGACGGTCGCTCAGGTCAAGAATTCCCAGTTGACGGCCGGTGGCGATATCCAGGTTCAGGCCACCGATAGCGCGCAACTGGTGGTGGTGGCCATCGGTGCCGCCGGCGCCGGCAAGGTGGCGGGCGGTGTCAGCAGTACCACGGTACAGACCGACAACGCCATCGTGGCGCTGGTGGAAGGCGGCCGGCTCGAGGCCGATAACGTCAGGATATGGGCAGGCCTTGCCGAGGACACCGAACGTGGTGCTTTCGACCTCGAGGCGCTGACCGGGGTCAACCCGGAAACCGAAGGCACCGAGCTTGCCGAGGGCGAGGAGGAGCCGGATATCGCTGCCCGTGACATGGGCAACCTCAATTGGTCCTCCGGTGTCGTGAGTGTGAGCATTGCCGGTTCCGGTGCGGGGGCCGCGGCCGGCTCCGCAGCGGTGAGTCTCAACTGGATGCGCAGCTCGATTCGCGCCGAGGTGAGTGGCGGTGCCGTGGTAGTGTCGCGCAACGATGTCGAGGTGAAAGCCTACGACAAAAAAGGGCTGGCCAGCTTCGCCTTCGGCGTGGCCGGGGCCGGCAAGGTGGCCGGTGGCGCTGCCATCTCCTTCAACTACATCGGCGGCGATCCTTCGGATCCGTCGCGAACCATCGATAATACCAGCGACGACGACGTCAACGCCTCTCAGGACATGCTGATCCTGGAGGGCAGCGGCAACACTTTCGGCTACAAGGCCGGTCAGGTGGCGGCGGTGATCGACAATGCCACGGTGACTGCCGAGGCGGGCAACGTCACGGTCGAGTCTCGCGCCGAAGCCCAACTGCTCAACATCACCGCTGGTGGTGCCGGGGCGGGCAAGGTGGCATTGGCCGGCTCCATCGCCATCAACTTCATGCAGCACGATCTGCTGGCGCGGATAGGCGGTGGCGCTCAGGTGAGTGCTAATGCTGCCGAAGATGGTGCGCAGACGGGCCACGTGTTCGTAAGCGCCTCCGTGGCGCCGATCATGATCAACATCGCCGGTGCCGCGGCCGGCGCCGGTGCCGTTGGCCTGGCGGGGGCTTCCGCCACCAACGACATGGCCTCCATCGTCAGTGCCCGTATCGATGGATCTGCGACCCGGGTGACCGCGGACGGTAACGTCGATGTTCAGGCTCGCTTGCTCAGAGTGACCGACGGCGTGCCGCAGATGAACGTCGACAGCAGCCTGATTCCCGAAGAAGAAGAGACCGGTGACCGGCCGGCGACGCCGGAGCAGGGCGACCAGATCTGGAGTTTTGCGCTCAGCGGCGCGGGTGCAGGCAAGGTGGCCGTTTCAGGCGCGCTGTCGTTGAACTGGCTGCGGAGCAATGTCGAGGCGGTGATCGATGCCGCCGAGGTGACCGCCGAGGGCGACGTGCGGGTTGCCGCCTCCGACGACCTGGGCCTGAACGCCTTCACCGTGGCGGCCTCCGGTGCAGGCGCTTTCGCTGCCGCGGGGTACTTCGCCTATAACTATGTCGGCGGCAACCCCGACAATCCCGCTGACGATGCCAGCAACCGTATCGCCGCACTGATTCAGAACGGCGCCAACGTCACGGCCGGTGGTAGCGTGCTGCTCGAGGCCACCTCCGATTCGCGCATCAACGCCTACACCATCGGCGGTGCGGTGGCGGGCTTCGCCGCGCTGAGCGGTACCACCACCCTCAACTTCACCCGCAAGGAAATCCGCGCCGAGGTGCTGGGCGGCGCTACCCGCGTGGAAGCCGGTGAGCACATTCTGATCGAGGCCGAAGACAGCAGCCGCATGACCTCCGCCAGCGTTCAGGTCAACGTGGCGGTGAAGGGCGGTGCGGCCGGTATCTCGGTGGTTTACCACGACATCCAGAACCGTATCGTGGCGGGCAGCCAGGGGGCCGAACTGGAAACCCGGCAGCACGGTGGCGGTGACGTGGTCATTCGCGCCGATTCTCTTTCCAGCAATCTGATCACCAGCGCAGGGGTGACCTACGGCACCTTCGGCGCCGGGGCGGCCAACGCCGGCAGCTCGGTGATCCGCAACCTGGCCGAGGCCAGGGTGGACGGCGGCACGGTGCGTGCCGACGGAACCTTGCTGGTGCATGCCGACGTGGTCGATACCAGCCGTATCGTGCTGGGTACCGTGGCAGCCGGGGCCGTGGCCATCGGCGGCGGGGTGTCGGTCGATCTGATGGGCAGCGACAGCCGCGCCTGGATTGGCGGCAATGCCGACGTGCTGGCGCGGGGCAACGGTGACGGCCGCGCCGTGACGCAGCGCTGGGACGATGGCTGGAAAACCGAGAATCACAAGGGTGTGGTGGTATTGGCCACCAGCCACATGACCTTCCTGACCGTGGCGGCCACGGTCGCCGGGGGCATCGGTTCGCTGGCGGCCAACGTCACGGTGGATGGGGTCAACGGCTCGACTCAGGCCTATATCGAGAATGCCAGGGTTCGTAGTGGCGGCGACGTCGTCGTGCGCGCGCTGCATCATACCGATGCCGACAGCGGCGGCGGTGCGGCTGCCATCGGCGCCGGCTTGGCCGCGGCAGCTGGTGTCGACACGACCCTGCTCGGCCATCGCACCGAGGCCTGGATCGACGGTTCGGGTTACAGCTCGCCCGAGGCCATGGTGAAGGCCGACGAGGCGCTGATGGTCGAGGCCGAGGCCACCGTAGTGTTTCTCTCGGTGGTCATGGGTGTTGCGGTGGATATCGCACCGGGCGCGGCGCTGGCCGGCTCCGCCAGTGCGGTGAACGTCTCCATGGAGACCCGCGCCACGGTGCGCCAGGCCAGCATCGAGGGCCGTACCATCGACGTGCGCGCCGAGAATCATGTCGAAGGACGCTACATCGTCGGTGCCCTGGCCGGCAGCGGCGGCTTCGGCGCCGGCGCTTCGTTGGCCGTGGGCCTGCTCAACCCCAGGGCGGTGACGTCGATTCAGGGGGCGACCCTGACGGCCAGCAACGACATCCGTATTGCCGCCAGACAAACCCTGGACATGGGCATCAGCGTGGTAGCCGGTGCCGTGGGCGGCGGTGCACTTTCCGGTGCCTTCTCGGTGATGATGGCCGATGCCCATACCGAAGCGCGCGTTGTCACCTATGGTGGCCAGCGCAGCGAGCTGCGCTCCACGGGTGGCTCGGTGGAGGTGCTGGCCAATACGCTCACCAAGATGAACGTGCGGGAAAACGCCGGCGATTACCTGCAGGGGGTGGGTGCCGTCAGCGTGGGCGGCGTTGGCGCCGGCGCCTCGGTGGAGGTCATGGTGCTGCGTGAACGCACTCTTGCCTCCATCGATGACTACAGCCTGATGCACGCCGCCGGCGACATTCGAGTGGAAGCCCTGCTCGAGCGCGACATCAATTCCGCCGTGCTGGCCTTCACTGCCAGCGGTACGCTCAGCCTCAACGGCGCCATCTCGGTCATCAGCCTGGGCGCGGGGCTCAGCGAGGATGCCGTGGCCGACGTCGAGGAGCTTGGCCAACTGGTCTCGGGTTCCTTTGCCGGCTTCGCCAACGGCGACTATGCCATGCAGGAGAGCGCAAGCTCAGGCGACTCCGGCATCGAAGATGACGACGACGACCCGTACGACCCGGAAGACTTCGAGCGCGACTTCGATGCGCCGGCCAACGCCGGCAATCAGAACCAGGCCAACCGCAAGACCACCAACCAGGCCCTCGATGAGCTGACCTTCCAGGTGAGCTTCGACGTCGAGAAGAACGGCCAGGTGATCGGCGACACTACCGCCAAGGTGGGGCGCTTCACCGAGCTCGATGCCGGCGGCGATATCGTGGTCGAGGCGAAAGAGCTGCTCGAGGTGGGGATCGTGACCGGCGGAGCGGCGATTTCCGGCGCCGCCAGCGTGGGCATTTCCATCGCCGTGCTCGAACTCAACGGCGCGGTGAGTGCCACCGTGGGCTACGGAAGCTCGCTCGCTGCCGACGGTCAAATTCGCGTGGCCAGCCACGCTGAGCTCCACAGTAACCTGCATGCCGTGGGCGGCGCGGCGGCCCTGGGTATCGCCATAGGCGGCCAGAGCACCATCATCCTGGATCGCAGCATCCAGCAGGCCTATATCGAAGATGCCGGTACGCCGGCTCAGGCTGTCGTCATCAATACGCCCGGCAACCTGACGCTGAGCGCCAGTGTGGACCGTCAGCATCAGGCGTTGGCGGCCGGCGGCAGCATCGGCAAGGTGGCGGCGGGTATATCCGTAGGGGTGGTCGAGATCAGTGGTGCCACTCAGGCGTGGCTCGGTGAGCGTGCGATCCTGGGTGACGATACCTTGTTGAACAACGTGATGGTGTCTGCCACCAGCCTCGACAGGGTCAATCTGACCGTGGTTGCCGTGGCCGCCGGCCTGGCCGGTGCGGGCACCGCCAACGTCTCCACCGTGAGTCTTTCCAACGATGTGCAGGCTTGGCTGGGCAGCGGCATTACCCTCAGCGCCTTGGGCGATGTGGTCATCAGCGCGCTGCATACGCCGCGGGTCAGCGTGGAATCGCTCGGGGTGGCGGTTAGCGCCGGGGTCGGTATCGGCGCTTCGGTGGTGGTGGGCAACCTGGGCACCCGGGTGCTGGCACAGGTGGGCACGCCTGGCGGCGCCAACAGCGACATCAGCCTGCGCGCCGCCAACCTGAACGTCGAGGCGGGCAGCACGCTGTTGAATGACGCGCCGTCTCTCTACGCACGGGCTGTCGGCTCCGCCGGCGGGGCGCTGCTGGGCCTCAATGCCACCGTGATCACCCTGCGCGACAATGCCCGCGCCGAGGCCGTGATCGGCAATACGCAGTCCAACCGTGCCGCGCCGGGCGAGCCGCAGAGCGACAACAATATCGAGGTGGCCGGTCATCTGCGAGTCGTCACCGACCTGCGTACGTCGCTGGAAGGTCGTGCCATCAGCGTGGTGGGTGGTTTGGTGGCGGCCGGTGCTGCCGTGGTGGACGTGCGCCAGAATACCCAGAGCCGGGCGAGGATCGGCGATGGTCATCTGATCGGCGCGGGGCGAGTCAGCGTCGAGGCCGGTGGTCACCAGCAGGCGGAGCTCTACTCCTTGGCCGGCAGCGGCGGTGTGGTCGCCGGTGCCGGTGCCGGTAACCACCTGCGCCAGACGGCCATTACCCACGCTACGGTGGGGGCCTCGACCCTGGCCGTGACGGCGCCGCTGACTTCCACCGACCCGGATGCCGGCAAGCTTCTGATTCGCGCCAACCAGGTCTTCGAGATGGAGAGCCAGATACTGGCTGCGGCGGGTGGCGTGCTCGGCGGCACCGGGGCGGAGGCGCGCTTCCGTATTACCGCCAACACCCTGGCAAGCGTTTCGGCCAACGCCAATGTCATGGCTGACAGCCTGGACATGTTTGCCGAGAGCGAAGTGATTCGCGAGCGTCTGGCGGGGAACGGCCACGATACCATTCGTGGTGTTGCCGGCGGTGCCGTGGCCGGCGCCGGTGCCAGCACCGATGCGCTGTTCGATCTCGATACCCGGGTGGAAGTGGGCGCTGGCGCGACATTGACCACTACCGTGGGCGATCTGCGTCTGGAGGCACTCAACGCCATCACCTTCCACGATCAGATCAACCTCACCGCTGCCGGACTCGGCTCCGGCGCCGGCATTACCTCGCACATTCGCGATGACGATATGGCGGCCAGCGTGCTGATCCATCAGAACGCCGTGCTGCACAGTGCCGGCGAGCTGGTGGCGACGGCGCGCGGCACGGGCGACCTGAGCTCCATCCTGCTGATGGACACCTACGGTGCCGCCACCGTAGGCGTGGGCGACGTGCGGGTGATCCTGAGTCCCACCAATCGCATCGTGATGCATGAAGGCGCCAGTGCCACGGCCTTTGGTGATATCAACTTCGCGGCGGGCGGCGATATTCGCGGCAATCGCGATGTATATGCGCTGAGTGCGACGCTGGACAGCTTTGCCGGCAGCCTGATCCCGATTACGGATCTCAATGCCCGAGCGGAGATGAACCAGTCGCATCTGATCGATATCCGCAGCGGTGCGCAGCTGGTGGGCGCGAGGGACATTACCCTGTTCACCGAGCGCTTCGGCTTCAGCGACATGAGTGCCCAGGCCAAGGGGGTGAGCTGGATTTCGGCAGTCACGGGGGCCATCGATGCCGCCCTGGGGGGCGGTGGCGGCTCCGAGATACTCGATGGCGATGTGGTGACCCGTTCAAACGGTCAGGTCAACATCGACGGCACGGTGCGTACCGGCATCGATCGGCACCAGCGCCTGGTGTTGGAGATGGCCGATATCGATTCGCTGGCTCGCGACATCAACCAGGCGCTGGATTCTCTGCGCAGTGAGCTGCTGACCATTCGCAGCGCCAATGAGCCCGAGATTCTGTCGCTACTTGGCCAGATCGACGCGCTCGAAGCCGAGCTGGCGCTGCTGGAGGAGCAGCTGAGTGAGTTGAACGATGAGCTGCTGGCGCTGCAGGCGGAGAAGGCCGAACTCGAGGATGAGCTGGGCGATCTGCAAGATGAGCTGGTGGGGCTGAACGAAGAACTCGAGGCCGCGCAGGCGGAGGAAGACGACGATGAGATCGCTCGTCTCCAGGCCGAGATCGCGTCCAAGCAGAACGAGATCGCGGCCAAGCAGAGTGAAATCACCGACAAGCAGGCCGCTATCACGGCCAACAACGCCGCCATTGCCACCACCGAGCAGTCGATTGTCGGCAGGCAGGGCGATATCGTCTCCAGGGAGAACCAGATCGCTCAGAAGCAGAGCGAGATCGATGCCAAGCAAGCCGAGATCGACGCCAAGGAGGCCGAGCTCGATGCCTTGTTCGCCGGCAGTGCCGGCCGTTTCCTGGTCGCGCGGGAGGGCTACGACGACATCGGCTTCAGTGTCGGCTATACGCGCGGCCAGTCCGAGCTCGTCGATGAGCTGCGCGATCTCAGGGAGCGCTTCGCGCTGTACCGCAATTCCGGCAACCAGCAGCTGATCGATTTCTATACCAACGAGATCGCGCGTATCGAGCAGCGACTGCTGGACGAAGGCTTTGCCGAGAAGGTCGGCAACGACATCCTGATCAACGAGGTGGACCAGCTCACGGTCTACATCGACGATGTGTGGGCTCAGGCCGGTACCGTCTACGTCTTTGCCGACGACCTCTCCGGCAGCGGCGAGGTGGATGCCCCGGGCGATGCCAGCATCACCATCCTCAATACCGCGCCATCGCGCATGGTGCTGGGCAGCACTCAGATTCCCCAGGTGGTCGGCGGGCTTTACTTCAACCTCACCGAGGTGGGCAGTGCCGCCGCCATCAATCTGCTGAACTCCAGCCTGACCACCAGCCTGTCCGGTCTCAATCCGGTGGGCAGCGAGGGGGCGACGCCGCGTATCACCATCGTCAACAGCCGCGGCGTCTATTTCGACTCCAGCGATGGGGTTCGGGGCCAGGTGCTCGATGCGCTGGTGCGCGGGTTGCAGTTGGAGGGGCTCAGCGACACGGCACGCGACGCTTTCCTCTACGACAACAACGACTATGGCAATGCGCCGGCGGCCAGCGTGCTGTTTGCGGTCACGGGGATCACCCGCAACGTCTCCGGCGAGATCGTCGCCTATGCAGCGGGCTCGCTGGAGATCGAAGGGGAGATGCGTGCCGAGAGCCTGCTGCTCTCCTCGGCGGGAGAGATTTCCGTGCGCGGCCTGTCGCAGTTCAACCCCGGCGGCAACCCCGATGCTCAGGCGGTGAAGGCTCACAGCGGCAATGGCGTTGGTGGGCTCAGCGCTGCCGCCCTGGAGGCGATTCGCAACAGCCGTGGCGATTCGCCGGATCTTTCCGCCGGCGTGATCGTGATCGATGCCGAGTTCGTCAATCTCAACGGCTACATTCGTGCCGGCGAGGATATTTATCGCCTGGTACTGGGCGACGCCGATGCCCAGCGTATCGCCGATCATATCCGCAGCGGCAGCACCAGCAGCATCGTGCTGCCGGCCTCCAGTGGCACGGCGCTGGCCATCTTCAACCCGCGCACCGGCCAGATCGAGGTGCAGAACATCGCCATCGAGGGTGGTCGTCTCGATATCACCGGCCACGTGGTCAATACCGGTAACGGACTGCTCGAAGTGCTGGGCGGCTACGGTACCATCGAAGTGATCAACAACACCCAGTACGCCCTTGCCGTGGGTGGGCTGGACGTGAGCCGTCCGGGCCAGGGGATCCTGCGCATCGACGATAAGTTCACCGGGCTGCACGAATACCGCTATGACCCCGACGGCAACAATACCTACACCTTCAAGCCCAGGGAGGACGCGCGCTACGGTTTCAGCGTGGCCCAGGACAGCACCGAGCGGCGCTATGCCGTGAAGGGGTCCAGCAGCTGGCTGGGTATCGATGCGCTGGCCGCCGACCCGCGCACGCTGAACTGGGGCAATAGCGAACTCAGCCCTGGCAAGCTGCAGGACTCGCTCTCCTATTTCTATACCTCGAGTGAGACCGGCTACCGGTACGCGCAGAGCCAGGTCGGGGCGGGAGAGGACGAGGAGCTGAAGAGCTGGAACGACATCCCGGTGCAGCTGGTGGACAAGTGGTCGACCAGTACCTGGTACGGCAAGAAAACCAACTACGCCAAGTTCGTGCAGGAACGCGAGAGCGTGATTCTGCATACCCACTCGGTGGAGGCCAACCGCGACGTCCAGATTCGCTTCATTGGTAACGCTACCGGCACCATCAACATCGATTCCCGCGGTGACGTGGTGCTGATCGGCGATCTCGCCAACTACAACGGTACCAGCACGGTGCAGACGGAAGGGGCCATTCGTCAGAACGACGATCAGCGTCGCGACATTCGCATCAGCGGTGCGGAAATCGTGCTGCGTGCCGAGGACGGCATCGGCAGCGGTCGGGCCATCGACCTGCACAACCGGCTGGGGCCGGATGCGGCCGCGGCACCGCCGATGCGCCTGGATGCCGTGACCGTGCGCGGCGACATCAACGTCCACCAGCTCAACGGTGACCTGACCGTAGATCGTGCCCATGCCGGCGGCAACGTCAGCCTGATGGCCGCCGGCAGTTTGATTGCCGGCACGCTGCAGGGCGGCACCACGGCTCATGTGCAGGGAGGCAATCTGACCCTGATTGCCGAGGGCGGCAGCATCGGGAACATCGCTGCCAATAATCCGCTGCTGATTCTGCAGTCGGGCGAAGGGCGCCTCAACGCCACCGCACGTGGCGATATTGCCTTGCATCAGGTCAGCGGTGATCTCGGCGTGGAGCGCATCGTCAGTGCCCAGGGCGATGTCTGGCTGCGAGCCGCGGGCGACCTGCTCGACCGCAACGACGATAGCCGACGCGACGAGCGCACCATCGAGCAGCTGCGTGGGGTGTGGGATCGCATGGGGCTGGTTCCCGGCGAAGAGGGAGGACGCATCGAGGCCGCCAAGCAGGAGCTCAAGGACCGCAAGGCCAATGAGTATCAGACTTACTGGAACTACCGTTTTGCCACCAGCGAGGACGTGATCGGCGGGTTGGTGGACGGCGAAACCTACCGCATCAAGAGCATCGACGAGCACGGCAACCTGCTGTTGGAAGTGGGTAGCGGTGACGAGCGCACGGAAGTGCGACTGGTGGCGCCCGACATTGCCGCGAATGATGCGCGTGCGGGTCATCGCTTCTATACGTCCGGCAGTGACTTCTTCACCATCGACAGCCTTGCCGACGTCACCGCCGACGGCCTGCTGGCTGCCGGTGGAGCGCTTGCCGTGGGGCAGACTCTCACCTATCGCCGCGTGGTGGAGTATGACCCCGACCAAGGCGTGATTCTGACCGAGCGCGAACGCAGTGCTTATCGTGAGGCCTTGTTGGAACTGGATCCCTCATTGGCCGAAGACGAGGCTGCCCTTGAGGCGCGAATCGACGGCATCGCCCAGGACCGCACTACCGTCTATCGCCAGCTGCATGCCATCCATGGCGTGGACGAGAACGGCTCCGCAACGCTGCTGCGCGAGCTGAACTATCAGGCGACCCTGACGGCTGCTGAGGCGGCCAACATCGAGTCTTCGGTGAAAGAGTGGACCGAGGCGGAGCTGCTGTCGCTGATCGGCGCCGGGCTGCTGCAGGAAACCACCAGCACCCGTACCGAGATTCAGGCGGCCAACGTCGAGGCGGCGGGTAACATCACCTTGATCGCCGGCGGCAACATCGGCGTGGCCAGCGGTCGGGAGCTGCTCGACATGACCAACGGCCTGGCGGGGCTGAGCGAGGAGCAGCGTCTGATGCTCTCCGCCGCAGAGCGTCAGGACGTCAGCTACTTGAAGCACGCCCCGGTGGAAGCCAATGTCAATTTCGTGGTGGGCGATAGAGTGGGCGGTGTCACCACCGTTACCCTCGAGCGTACCGATGGCGAGGCTTGGGACACCACCTGGTTCAAGCCCGGCGAGACCCTGGACATCCATGGCAGGTCGCTCAACATCACCGAGAACGGGCTGTACTACGAGATCGTTTCGGTGGACGGAGGTACTCTGGTGCTGACCACGGCACTGGACGTGGTGGCCGAGTCGGGAGTGAATGTCGAGCTGGCCGCGGTGCTTCTCGACCCGCGCAGTACCGAAGCCTTCGGTCCCGACGGCCTGCCGGTCATTCGCTTCATTTCCATCAGCTTGGTTGAGGATTTCAACGTCTACAACGGCGGCGAGATCTACGTTGAAGCCGAGGGGTCGGTCTACCTCGGTGCCGATGCCGAGGAGGGCGAGGCGAGCCTGCGGCTGGCCAAGCTGCATGCGGGGGCGGACGCCCGCATCAAGGTGTCGGGCAGCATTCTCGCCGCCCAGACCCTTTCGGGTGATCTGGTGATCCGTAGCGGCGACCTGGTGCTGGAGGCGGCCAACGGCCAGATCGGCTCCAGCCCCGATTCGCGACTGCAGCTGGACCTGAAGGAAGGCGCGACCGTGACCGCCCGAGCCCAGCAGGGTATCCACCTGCATGCGCTCGGCAGCGACATGCGTATCGGCACCATGTTCTCCCAGAGCGGCGACCTGTGGCTGAGTGCCGACGGCAGTATCCTCGACGGCCTGAATCACAACCTGATCAACATGCTGGCCAACAATATCCACCTGACAGCCGGCGAGAACATCGGCAGGGAAAACAACTTCCTGGAGTTCGCCACGCGGCCCGGTGGCGTGATCAATGCCCAGGCCGGCAACGATATCTATCTGGATACGGTGGATGGCAGCATGACCATCGGCTATATCGAAGCCGGTGAGCATGCCTACCTGCGTGCGCTGCACTCGATTCTGGGCACCAACGGCAACGAGCTGGCCGGTGACATCAAGGCCACGACCCTGCGCCTGGAGACCCGCATTGGCGGAGTGGGCCAGGCCGACCGCCTGCTGGCGATCATGACCGACGACGAGATCGGCCGGCTGGATCTCGATAGTGCCGACACCGCCTTCGTACGTGAGGTGCTGGGCAGTGCCAGCCTGGGTCGCAGCGGTGACTTGCGCCTGGGTCAGGTCAGGGCCGGTAGCGACAATACCCTGGCGCTGATCTTCTCGGAGGTGGGGAACATCTTCAACGCCCTGGACGAGGGCGAGGTCAACATCCTCTCCTACGGCGTCTACCTCGTGGCCCAGCACAACATCGGCCGTCAGGACAAGGTGATCACCACGGCGACCGGTGTGCTGCAGGGCGAGTCGCGCGAGGGGCAGGTGTATTTGAATAACAGCGGTCACTTGGTGATTGACGGCAAGGGCCTGACCGCGGCGGGTGACATCGAGATCACCACCAACAGCCCGATGACGGTCAGCGAGAACATGATTTCTCGCTCCGGCAACATCTATCTCTACGCCATGGAGAGCAGCGATCCCCACGACAACGGGGATATCGTGACGTTCACCAACGGCGTTCTGGTGGAGGCCGAGCAGGGTAGCATCTTCGTATCCGCAGGCGACGGTATCGTCATCGAAGACGATCAAGTCGTGCTCAGGGCCTCCCGCGATATCCATCTACGGGTGGAAACCTGGGAGACCACTCTGCTGGGTACGCGTCTCGACGATACGCAGGCTTCAAGCGTGCTGCGCGGTACTCTTGAAGCGGGCGAGTCCATCGTGATGCGTGGTGGCAACGAAAAAGGACAGCATTGGCTGATCGAAGAGAGCGCTGCGCTCATCGCCACTACCGTTGAGCTGGATACGGGCAATGGTAACAACTACTTCGAGCTGCAAGGCCGGATCGAAGCCACCAGTGTACTGCTGAATGGCGGTAACGATGGCGACGTGCTGTGGCTGGGCGGCAGCATCGAGGCTGGCCAGGTACTGATCCAGGGCGGCGCGGGCGACGACCGCGTGACCTTCGACGGCGAGCACGCCCTGGGACGCCTGGAAGTGGATCTGGGTGACGGCAACGATACGCTGCGCGTGCATGGCACCATCCATGCCGAACACGGCATGCGTTTCTATGGCGGTGCCGGTAACGATGACCTGATGCTGCATGCCGATGAGCTGATCGGTGAGATCGAGCTGCTCGGCGGGGCGGGCAACGATACGCTCACCGTGGTGGAGCTCAACAGCCGTGCCGATGGCCTGCTGATGGATGGCGGCAGCGGCAGCGATACCTATCGCATCGTGATGCACCAGGGGGCGAACGCCAACTACGAGATCACCGTGGCCGACGGCGGAGCGATCAACGACGGCGTGGACTTCCTGTTCATCGAGGGGCGCGGATTCGACGACTACCCGGGCATGCTCGACCGCGACCTCGGGGCCTACGTAGACGGCGACATGAGCGACCTGTTCCTCATCCGTCGTAACTTCATCGCGCGGCTGGAGGGCGATTCGACCCAGGGCGTTACCGGCGGCAACGTGGAGCGCATCAACTACGGCGCCGACATGAACGGCCGGGTCACGGTCAATGGCCATGACGGCGATGACGTCTTCGTGGTGGACGATACCTCCGCCCTGATGACCCTGGACGGTGGCAACGGCAACGACCGCTTCCAGATCGGGCAGATCTTCGAAGACCATCCCAATCCCGAGGGTACGGCGGTGGATGGCTATTACGCCTCCGGCGTGCGGGTGGGCGACGAGATCCGTGTCACCAAGACCACTCTTGGCTACCTGAGCTATGGCAACAGCGAGGCCATGGTGATCTATGGCGGTGCCGGCAACGACGAGTTCATCGTCTACAGCAACAAGGGGCTGCTGCGCATGGAGGGGGAGGATGGCAACGACAACTTCGTCATCCGTGCCTTCATCGCCGGCGATGACATCGAGGTGCGCGGCGGCAACGGCGATGACAATATCGAGTACAACATCAATGCGCCAGTGAGCATCGACGGTGGCAGCGGCTACAACACCGTGACCGTGCTGGGTACCGAGGCCAACGACAACTTCGTCATCACCGAGGACGGCGTGTTCGGGGCCGGTCTCAACATCGGTTTCGACAATATACAACGCGTGCGTGTCGACGGGCTGGAAGGCGACGATACCTTCTATGTGCTGAGCACCCGTTTCGACGTGGTGACCGAACTGATCGGCGGGGTGGGCAGCGATACCTTCATCATCGGCGGCAACGTCACCGGCCGGGTGGTGGCAGCCGACCCCGAAGGGCGCAGCAGCCTGGTGGGGCATGGCACCGGCTCGCTCGATCCGGATTACGACAGTCTGCTGGCGGATGGTCTGCCGGTCATCGTCGCCGACGAGAGCCGCGGAGCCGTGGTCGTCGAACAGCCGGGCGGTCACACCAGCGTGGTCGAGGGTGGTCCTGCCTCATCCTGGTGGCTATCGCTGGCGCTGCCTGCCGACGGTATTGCCGAGGGCACCCTGGTGACACTGACCGTTTCCGCGGCAATGTCGTCGACCAACGATCGCAACCGTACCCCGGCCGGTGGCCGCAGTGCCGAGACGGTGCTGCTCTCGCTGGACGATGAAACCTACGGCCAGGCCATCAACGTCGATTTCGTGTTCGAGGATGGCCAGTGGACGCCGCGTCAGGAGATCTTCGTCAAGGCACCCGAGGATGACGTGGTCGAGGGCACGCGGCGCGTGACCGTCAGTTATCTGGCCCAGGTGCAGACGCCCGGTGACGAGGCGCTGCCGGAGGTGCTCGAAGGCCTGCTGAAGCAGCCGATCAACAACACCATGGTTACGGTTTACGACGCCAATCAGGGTGACCTGGTGTTCGACGTGCCCAACGAGCGGCTCCAGCTGATCGAAGGCGACGATATTACCGGGCAGGACGGCAGCTTCACGCTGCGCCTCTCCACGCCACCGCAGCCTGGTGAGACGGTGACGGTGACGCTCGATCTTTCGGCCTTCGGTGACCGCGTCGAAGCCGTGGGCGGCACGACCCTGACGTTTACCGCCGACGACTGGGACCAGCCCCAGGTGGTAACGCTAAAGGCGGTCGACAACGACCGCATCGAGAACCGTCTGGACGGTCGGGTGGCTTTCACTATCGAAACCAGCGGTGGCGAAAATTCGGTCTATGCCGACGCCGACCCGGGCACGGTGCGCGTCACGGTATTCGACAACGATAGCGCCTCGCTGGTGGTGCAGCAGAGCGATGGCAGGACGCTGGTGACACAGCAGGGCGGTACCGACAGCTATACGCTGCGCCTTACCAAAGCGCCGACCGATCCCGTCACGGTTCGTCTGTTCAGCGATGGCCTGACCGAGTTCGTGCTCGGCGAGAGGGTGGTCCTGGACGAGGTGTTTACCGGAAACCTGGAAGTGACCGTATTGGCCGGTACCACGGCGGGTCCGGTGCTGCGCCTGGGCGAGGGTGATTGGCGCGAGCTTGGGCTGGATGCGGGTATGTATCTGAGCCTGACGGGGCCTGATGGCGAGCCGCTGACGGGCAGCTTCCGGATCAATCACATCGATGCCAACGGCGACCTGCATCTCACCAAGGCGGCCGATCTCGACCCCCTGCTGGGCGATACCCTGTCATTGACCCAAGTGACCATGCCAGCGGTGGTGTTCGACGAGACCAACTGGTACCAGCCGGTGGAGATCGTGGTGGCGGCCGACAATCATTTCGTGGCGGCCGAAAATACGGCCTACGACATGACTTTCGCCCCGCAGCCCAACGTGCTGGATCGAATACAGGGCCCGCTCATCCTCAACGGCGGGGTGGGCGATACCGATCGTTCGCTGAGCGCGGCTATCATGTTGCCGGGCGAGAAATCCGCCTATCTCGACAAGGACGACGATGGTGATGTCGATGAAACCGAAACCGGCCGTCAGGAGGCCAAGGATACCGATAGGCTGATCGTCCATGCCGATGCCAGTGTCGTGGATCTGATCGGCAAGCTGACCTCGACACACCTGAGCGGCCTGGGCATGGGAGAAGGCTGGCTGCAGCAAGACAACGGCCTGGGCGACGGTGGCACCGTGGATAACGAGCGCGGTATTCACTACTTCGGCTTCGAGGTGGTCGAGCTACTGCTCGGCAGCGGCAGTGACCAGCTCACCATCGACGCCGATCCGGTAGCGCATTATGGTGACTGGAGCGTCTCGTCCTCTGGCGGTCATGCAGTACTGCATCGCTCGTCGGGTAGCTGGCTCGAAGATGGCTTCCGGCGCGGTGACAGCCTGCTCGTCGGTGGCGAGCGTTTCATCGTGCTCGAGATCACTCAGAATGGGGGGTTGCTGCTCGACCGTCCCGTGGTCGCGCTACCGCCGGCCGGCTCGGTGGCGGTGATACGCGAGATGCCGCTGACCGTGGTGCACGGCGGCGGCGGTGACGACCATATCCGCATCGTTGGCGGCTACGAGGCGCAGATGCCACTGATCGTGTTCGGCGACACGTCGCGCAGCGGTGAGCGCTACAGTGCCGTGGGTGGTCAGCCCTCACGCCTGGCGCAGCCCTTCACCAATCCGGGCAACAACGTTCTCGATGCCAGTCAGGCAATCGGCGGTGTGGTGCTGGTTGGGGGGGCCGGCAATGACACCCTGATCGGCGGCGCCGGCAACGATCAACTGTTCGGCGGTGGCGGCAACAATACGCTGGATGCCCGTGTCGGAGGCAACAACCACCTCTACGGTAACAGCAGCATCGACGTCGATCTGAGCGTGCGCCTGTCCCAGGCGGAGAGGGTGATGACGCTCTACTCGGCGACGGGGGACGTGCCTCACGCGACCGGCGACCGCCTGGTGGCGGGGAATAACCACCTCTATGGTGGTGACGGCAACGACATTCTGATCGGCGACCATGGCGTGATCGAACTGGAAGCGCGTGAAGGCATCGCCGACCTGCGCTTGCTCGACAGCCAGCGCGTGATCTCGGTGCACAGTACCGATCCAGCTTCCTATGGCCACAATCACCTGGAGGTGACGGGTGGGCGCAACATCCTGATCGGCGGTAGCGGCAACGATACCCTGCAGGGTGGCAGCGGCGACGACATTCTGATCGGCGACCATGGCGACGTCTACTTCGGCGAGGCCAATGCCTTCGACCGGATCGCACTGGTCACCACGCGGGTGGAACAGCACGACGGCAATGACACCCTGCACGGTGGCGAGGGCAATAACGTCATCTTCGGCGGGCAGGGCAACGACACCATTGATGCCGGCGATGGTCGCAATACCGTGCTCGGCGATCTGGGTCGGGTGGAGTGGAACGATGCTGGTATCGTCGTGCGTACGATGTCCACCGATCCGGGCCGTGCTGGCAACAATCGCGTTACCCTGGGCAATGGCGGCAACGTCGTCGTCGGTGGCGACGGCAACAACACCATTCACAGTGGCGACGGCAACGACCTGTTGGCTGGTGATCACGCCGAGGCACTGTTCGATGAAAATGGCGTGATCCTTTCCTTCACTTCGCTGCACTTCAATCACGGCGGAAATGACACCATTGACAGCGGGGCCGGCAACGACTGGATCATCGGCGGCCATGGCAATGACAGGATCACCGTCACTTCAGGCGACAATGTGGTGCTGGGCGACAATGGCCGAATCCTGGCTCGCGACGGCATTCGCCAGCGCGTGGAGAGCCTGGATACCCGCGCCTCTACCGGGGGCAACGACGTAATCCACGTTGGCACCGGCAACGATCAGGTGATCGCCGGGGTAGGCAACGACCATGTCACCAACGTGGCGGGCGAGACCGTGATCATCGGCGATGTGGGCGTGATCCTGAGCGATGCCCGCGGGCGTTACACCATGGCCGAGACGGGCCGCACCGATCTGGGTGGCGACAACCTGCTGTTCGGTGGCAGCGACCGCGACATCATGTTCGGCGGTAAGGGCAACGATTACCTCAACGGTGGGCCGGGTAACGACATCCTGTTCGGCGACTTCGGCCGCGTGACCCGCACGTCGCAGATGATCACGGTGGAAACCATCAACCACTTCGAGGGTGGCAACGATACCTTGATCACCGGCCCGGGACGCAACATCGCCATTGGCGGCGCCGGCAACGACAGGTTCGACGGCAACTTCGACCTCGACACCATGATCGGCGAGTATGCACGTATTCGTATCATGCTCAGCGGCAGTAACGAAGCCGAGCAGATTACCTCGATCGTCACGCTCGCTCAGGGTCGCCTCGACCTGATTCGCCAGGCGCAGCAGAACCTCTATGAAGAGGAGCGCGACGATGGGGTGCAGGAGGCACTGGGCTGGCTCGACATGACGCCGCAGGGACTGCTGGGCAATGGCAATCTCTTCGCTCGCCACGACCAGCCCGGATTCCAGGCGCGGGGCATGGAGGGGCTGCGGACGCTGATCGACGAGTGGGTCGAGCGCCAGCACGGGGCAGGCAGCAGCGGGTTGCGTACCAGCGTGGCTTCCTCGGTGGCGGCCAGTGTCGGTGAGGCGTCGGCCCCGGCGCCATCGCAGGATACCGCGCCGGAGTTCGTGGCGGACGAGTCGGGCGACGAGGTGCTGGAAGCCGAGCCGCAGGAGCTGCCGCTGGAAGAAACCGAGTTGCCGCAAGAGGCGGCGGAGGAGGGGGAGCCTGCCGAGATCACCCAGGAGGTCGACGACGCAGCGCTCGAAGTCGCTGGCTTGATCGGCGCCTTGGCCGGGGCCAGCGGTTGGGGCGTGGCGCGTGCGAAGACGAACGGCGCGGAACCCACGCGCATGGCGGAGCTGCGCCGTGAGCAGGCTGCCTGCGAGTGGCAGCGCCTGATGACTTGCAACAGTGGCGCCAAGCATGAGCAGGAGCCTAGCGAGGATGAGTGAAGCCCGTTCGCTGCCGGGAGGCGCGCATGCCGAGATGATGCAGACCTTCCTGGCGGGGCTGGAGATACCCTATGGCATCGAGCGCTCCGCCAAGTGGCGGCCGCAGCGCTGGTCCACGGATCGCCTGCTGTGCAGTACCCCGGTGGCGGTCTGCGGTGCGGATGTGCTCGCTCGGCAGCTGCCCGCGCTGCTGGAGCGGCTGGGCATGCAGCACACGGACATGCAGGCGTTTCTCGCCGAGCTGCGACCGACTGTCGGGGAAGTGCCGCATTATCTGCATCTTGGTGTCGAGGACGGCCGTTGCAAGGTCTACTGGGAGGCGAGCCAGCCCGAGCAGTTGGCACAGGAATCGCGCTTCGTTCTCTATCGTGCCTGGAAGTGGCAACCGGGCGAGGCCGCTGCGCTTTCCGAGTACGTGCTGGAGCCTAGTGCCGGTCAGGCCGTACGCGCGATCAAGGCGCTGCTGGCCGAGATGCCGATGGCCTTGGCCGATCTGCTGGAACAACTGGAGGTGAGCTTCGCGCTGAAGCAGACTCCCTGGCCGCCATTGACGGTGCGCATCGAGGAGCACATGGGCGGGCGGGAGACGCAGCGCCACTCGTTGAATCTGCATCTGCACCAGGCCCGGCTGCCGCTGGGTGGGATTGCCGGCCTGTGCATGGGGCTAGTGCGCGAGTGGCAGAGTGCGCCGCGCAGCACCGTGGTGGAGTGGGTCGCAGCCCATGGCAGCGAGATGCTGGGCAATCTGTCGTTCGGTATCGGCGACGACGGCCAACCGTTCCTGACCTGTTATCACGGGGCCCGGTTGTGCAAGCCGTAACAGAGTGAAGTTAATGCAGCTAGGCGATAGCGGGACCCAGGCCATTGCGGCCTGGCAACAGCAGGTTCAGGGCGTTCAGGGCTGGCTCGCGCGGCACTGTGAGCAGGCGCCGCGCCCGGAAGGGGCCAGCGTGACCCAGGGCGTGGTGCTTTGGCGCCAAGGCGAGCAGTGGCAGCCCGTTGCACTGTGGCCCGGTCAGGCGGATGGCGCTGGACTGCTTTCGCTCAGCGAAGAGGTGCGGGATGCGGGGCGAGGGCTGGTGAGCCAGCTTGGCGAAGACAGCCTGGGCATCGGTTATCCGGTGCGTGATCTGGCCACCGACGAAGCCGAGGGTGCCTTGTTGGGAAAGGGCACCTTGCTGGGAGCGGTTGCCTTGCGCGTCATGTTGCCCGAGACCCTGCGGGGCCGCGATAGCGCCGTGCAGACAGCCCTGTTGCCTTTGATGCAGCGACTCGAGGATGGCGTTGCGGCCCTCGAGCGCGACGTGCTGCAGCGCTCGTATCGCAGCGGGCGGCAGCTCCAGGACCGACTTTCCCAACACCTTTCCCTGCTGGCGGCAGTGCTCGCCGAGCCGCGCTTCGCCTCAGCTGCCATGCAGCTCGTTTCGCGTTTGGCCAGCCACTTCGAAGCGGAGCGGGTCAGCCTGGGTTGGCGGCGCGGTTCCCGTACGCGAGTCGAGCAGATCTCTCATAGCGCGCAGTTCAATCGCAAGATGAATCGCATCCGCGCCACGGAAACTGCCATGGACGAGGCGTTGGATCAGCGTATCAGCGCCGTGTGGCCGGCTCCCGCCGGGCCGGGGTGGGAGCACCGTGTGGTGCGCGCCCAGGCGGCACTGGGCGGCATGACGGGGCTGGCAGCGGTGGTCAGCTTGCCGTTGCTGGATGGAGCGGAGCCCCTCGGCGCCGTTACCCTGGAGCGCGACATGCCCTTCGAGGCCGAAGAGGTGGCGGCGCTGGAAAGCTTGCTGGCGCTGTGTGCCCGTGCACTCGAAGAGAAGCGGCGCAACGACAGACCGCTGCCGCTCAAGATGGCGGTGGCCACGTCGGAGCAACTGGGGCGGCTGTTCGGCCCGGGGTTCCTGGGCTACAAACTGACCGGGTTGATACTGGCAGGAGTACTGGCTTTCTCCTGGCTGGCGACAGGAGAGGAGCGCATCGCAGCCGATGCGATTCTCGAGAGTCGCGAGCAGCGGGTGATGACGGCGCCGTTTCGCGGCTATATCGACGCGGCTCGGGTGCGGCCCGGCGACCGGGTCGAGGCCGGTCAGCCACTGGCCGACATGGAGACCCGTGACCTGCTGCTCGAACGCCTGCAGTGGCAGAGCGAGCTGGCCAAGTTCGAGCGCCAGGAGCAGGAGATGCGTGCGCGTGGCGACCGTGCCGGCATGAACGTATTGGCGGCACAGCGCGATCAGGCCCAGGCCAGGCTGGCGCTGGTGGATTCCCGGCTGGAACGGGCCACGTTGCTGGCGCCATTTGCCGGCGTGGTGGTCAGCGGCGATCTCACCCAGCGACTGGGCGGTGCCGTGGAGCAGGGGGAGGAGCTGTTCCGGGTTTCGCCGCTGGATGACTTCCGTCTCGAACTGGAGGTGCCGGAGCGTCGCATCGATGACGTCAAGGTGGGGCAACGGGGCGAGCTGGTGCTGGCGGCGATGACCGGCGAACGGTTGCCCTTCGTTATCGAGCGGCTCACGCCGCAGACCCGTAGCAGTGATGGCAGTACCCGCTTCGTCGTCGAGGCAAGCCTGGTGCGCGAGGCGGAGAGCATCGATGGCGCCGCGCGACGAGAGTTGCGTCCGGGTTTGCAGGGCGTGGCCAGGATAGAAACCGGTGAGAACAAGCTGATCGTCATCTGGACGCGGGAGCTGGTGGACTGGCTGCGTCTGACGCTATGGCGTTGGTGGGGCTGAGACGTGGCCGGTCCGCTGTTCAGCCAGCATTGGCACCGGGTGGCCGATCTGCGCCTGCGGCTGCGCCATCATGCCAGCCTGCATCGCCACGAATATCGCGGCGAGCCGTGGTACGTGCTGCACGATACCCTCACCGGACAGGTGCACCGCTTCACGCCGGAGGCGTATCAGATTGTCGGTCGGCTGGACGGAAAGCGCAGTCTGAGCGAGATATGGGACCAGGTGAGTGCCTCGCTGGGCGATGCCATGCCGACCCAGCAGGAGCTGATCGCCTTGATCGGAAGGCTGCACGGGGCCAACGTGCTTTCGGGCTACGGCGACATCGATATCGACGAGCTCTCCCGGCGCCAGACGAAACAAAAACGAGGCAAGTGGCTGCAGCTGGTGCGCTCTCCTCTGGGCATTCGTATCCCGCTGCTCGATCCTGAACGTTTCATTGCTGCCAGCTACCCGCTGGTCAGGCCTTTCATCAGCCCACTGGGTGGGGTGCTGTGGCTGGCAACGCTGCTGCTGGCACTGGTAGTGGCGGGGGTGCATTGGCAGTCGCTTACCGACAACCTGGCCGATCGGGTGTTTGGTATCGGCAACTTGCTGATGCTGGCCCTCATCTATCCGCTGATCAAGGCGCTTCATGAGTTGGGCCACGCCTGGGCGACCAAGGATGCCGGCGGAGAGGTGCACGAGGTCGGCGTGATGCTGCTGGTGTTCTTTCCGGTGCCTTACGTGGATGCCAGTGCCGCGGCCGCCTGCCCCGACAAGTCGCGCCGCATGCTGGTGGGGGCGGCCGGCATCATGGTCGAGCTGTTTCTGGCTTCGCTGGCGATGCTGGTCTGGGCGGCGGCCGAACCGGGCCTGCTGCGGGCCGTAGCGTTCAACGTGATGCTGATTGCCGGGGTGTCGACACTGCTGTTCAACGGCAACCCGCTGCTGCGCTTCGATGCCTATTACGTGCTGGCGGATTACCTGGAGATACCCAATCTATTCAATCGCGCCAATCAGCAGCTGACCTACGCGGTGAAGCGTTACCTGCTGGGCCGGCGCGACGTTACCAGTCAGGCGCGGTCCCGGCGCGAGGCGTGCTGGCTGGTAAGCTATGCCCTGGCGTCGTTCGCCTATCGCTTGATGATCATGGTGGCCATCGCCGTGTTCGTGGCCACCAAGTATCTGTTCGTTGGCGTCATTCTCGCCCTTTGGTCGGTGACCATGACGCTATTGCTACCTCTGTTCAAGATGCTCAAGGCCATGACCGTGGACGATTCATTGCAAGGCTCGCGTGGCCGCGCCTGGGGCTGGCTCTTTGGCAGCCTGACGGCAGTGGCGCTGCTGCTGTTTCTGGTTCCGCTGCCTTACGCCACCCATGTGCATGGTGTGGTCGACAGTCGCGAGCCGGCCCAGGTACGTGTCGGTGTCAGCGGGGAACTTGCCGAGCTGTGGGTGGGGGATGGCCAGGAGGTGACGGCTGGCGATCCGCTGATGCGCATTGCCGCCCCGGAGCTGGGCGTTGAGGTTCGCCTGCTCGAGGCGCGAATTCGCGAGATTCAGCAGGAGCTCGTGGCCAGCGTGCGCGATGCCCAGGCGACTGCCATCCTGCGCGAGACCCTGGTGCCGGTGGAGCGTCAGCTCGACGATGCACGCCAGCGTGCCGCTGCCACCGTGGTGACCAGCCCCCATTCCGGCCGGCTGCTGATGCCGGAGGGTGTTCCTCGCCTGGGCAGCTATCTGCATCGTGGCACGGCCGTTGCCTCGGTGGTGCGTCCGGAGGATCTGCGCATTCGCACCTTGCTGCCGGCTCATGTGGTCGAGCGGGTGCGCGACGATACGCGCCGGGTTCAACTGCGGCTACCGGGGCATCAGTGGGATGCTGCCGGCAGTCTGCTGTGGGTGTCGCCCAGCTCCGATCATGCGATACCCAGTGCGGTGCTGAGCGTACAGGGCGGCGGGCACGTGGCGGTCGACCCCAGTGCGCCGACCGACGATGGTTCACCCAGAGCGTTTCGGCGACATTATCTGGCCGATTTTGCGGCGGGGGAGTTGCTGCGGGAGGGGAGATCGTTACATCTGGGCGGGCGGGTTCACGTCCGTATCGAGCACGCTCCGGAGCCGCTGGGCTACCGGTTGTGGCGTGACCTGCGCCGCTCGTTCCTGAGGCTTTTCGAGCTATGAGCCGTCCGATATGCCTCTGCTGAAGCTGCCCGGGGACGTGCTGACGCGTCCGGAGCGAACCCTGCTGCCGCCGGGGAGTCTCGAACGCCCCTGGCACTGGCTGAGGTCGAAGCTGCATCGACCGGCGGCGATGCGCAGGCTTGGATTGCGCTCCCAGCTGCCGGGGATACGACGGCACGCGGACCGCTTGGCGACACTCGATGCACAGGCGCTGAGTGACGAGCGCGATGCATTGCGACAAGCGCTGGCGCGGCAGGGCGTGACGCCGCGGCTGGTTCGGCATGCCTTCGCCCTGGTGCGCGAAGTCTCCCGGCGGGAACTGGGCATGGCGCACCATGACGTACAGCTGCTGGGTGGGCTGGCCATGCTGGGAGGGCGAATCGCCGAAATGCATACCGGCGAAGGCAAGACCCTGACGGCTACGTTGCCAGCGGCAACGGCTGCCTTGGCCGGAATTCCGGTGCATGTGATCACTGTCAACGACTACCTGGCCGCTCGCGACGCGGAATTGATGACACCGGTCTACCGCGCGCTGGGCCTGAGCGTGGCGGCGGTGGTGCATGAGATGCCACCCCACGAGAGGCGGGCCGCCTACGCTGCGGATGTGGTCTATTGCACCAATAAAGAGCTCGTTTTCGACTACCTGCGCGACACCCAACTGCTGGGTCGCCATCGCCACCCGCTACAGGCCCATGCTGCGCGGCTGCTCGGCGAGCTGCATGACGAGCGCCTGCTGCTGCGTGGCCTGCATTTCGCCATCGTCGACGAGGCCGACAGCGTGATGCTCGACGAGGCGCGGACGCCGCTGATCCTCTCGGGGCCGGCAGGCAAGGATGCGCTCGATATCGAATTGCTCGATCAGGCGCTGGCGCTTGCCGGTGAGTTCGAGGAGGATGCGCACTTCGTGCGGGAGAGCGGGCAGATCCACCTGACCGAACGTGGCCGGGAGTGGCTGACCGAACGGGCCCAGGCCCTGGGCGGCGGTGGCTGGGTAGGGCGCTCCAGGCGAGAGTGGCTGATCCAACAGGCACTGGTGGCACGTCATCATTTCCAGCGTGATCACCATTACCTGGTACGTGATGGCAAGGTGCAGATCATCGACGAACACACCGGGCGGGTAATGGCGGATCGCAGTTGGGAGAAGGGGCTGCAGCAGATGATCGAGCGACTCGAAGGCTGCGAGCCGAGTGAGCCCAACGTGACGCTGGCGCGCCTTACCTATCAGCGCTTCTTTCGCCGTTATCACCATCTTTCCGGCATGACCGGCACGGCACGGGAGGTGCGCGGAGAGCTCTGGCGTACCTATCGTCTGCGGGTGGTGGCGATACCCCCGCACCGGCCCAGCAAGCGACAGCACTGGCCGACGGTATCCCTCGCGCGGCAGACGGAAAAGTGGCAGTGGATTGCCACCCGCGTTCAGGAAATCGCCGGCCAGGGGCGAGCCGTGCTGGTGACCACGGTCAACCTGGCCGACTCCGAAGCGCTCTCGCAGCGGCTTGCCGAGGTCGGCATCGAGCATGCCATGCTCAATGCGCGTCAGGACGCCGAAGAAGCCGAGACGGTCGCCCGCGCCGGCCGGCGTGGTGCCGTGACGGTGGCCACCAGCATGGCGGGACGGGGCACCGACATATCGCTGGAAGACGAGGTCAAGAGAGCGGGTGGACTGCACGTCATCGTTGCCGGCCACCACGATGCCTCGCGGGTGGATCGGCAGATCGCCGGTCGCTGCGCGCGTCAGGGCGATCCGGGCAGTGTGGAACTGGTGGTATGTGAAGAGGACGCGCTGCTCGATGAACTGACGGAGTGGCAGCGCCGTATCGGGCAATTGCCGACACGCTTGAAGCGTGCTCAGCGACGGCGTGAGGCGCGCCACGCCAGAGAACGCGCGCGGCTGCTGGAGGCCGACTGGCGTGAGGACGAGCAGTTGGGCTTCAGTGGCAAGTCCGAGTGATTGTGATCGACAACCGATAGCCGTCAGCGGACGGTGGAGTGGGGAACCTATGAGTCAGCGCTTTCTTCGCAGCATCACGCTACCGCTGTGCCTGGCGGGCCTGGGGAGCGTTGCTCTCCAGGCCCAGGGGCAGGAGCTGGGCGACTCCTGGTACGGCGAGCTTAGCTGTCTGGTCGAGCCGGGCAGGCAGGCGTTGCTGTCGAGTCAGGTGCCGGGTGTGATCGAGACCATCCAGGTCGAGCCGGGCGATCGGGTCGCCGCAGGGGATACGCTCTTCACGCTCAAGCGTGACGTGGAGCTGGCCAGCGTGGCGCTGGAGCGTGCCCGCGCCGACTATGCCGAACGGCGCGTACAGCGCAACCAGCGCATGATCGAGCGCGGCATGCTCAGCGACAGCGAGCGTGATGAGATCGATACGGAAATGCGCCTTGCTCGCATGCAGGTCAACCTGGCCAACGCACGACTGGAGCAGATGACGCACCGAGCCCCGTTCGCGGGCTTGATCACACAGCGGGTGGCAGAAGAGGGGGAATACATCGACGCCACGCCGGTACTCGAGCTGGTTCAGCTCGACCCGCTGCGTATCGAGGCGGTCATGCCATTGACTGCTTTCGGCGCGATAGCGGTTGGAGACAGCCTGGAAGTAGAGCTGCTTGCGCCAGTGGAAGAAACGGCGAGGGCCCGTGTGCAGCGCGTGGATAGCGTGATCGATGCCTCGAGCGGAACCTTTGCCATCGGTTTGGTGCTGGAGAACCCGCAAGGGGCGATACCGGCAGGCATCAATTGTCGGCTTGGGGCCCTCGACTGAGCGCCGTTGAGGGCTCTGCGGCGGTTTTACGCCGCAAAACGTTCATGGAAGCCATTTCCATGCACTATTCGAATGCAAACGCACGTTTCGTGGCAGCCTCGGGGTGAATGCTGCACCTTGGGGGCAAAGTTTCGTAAACCTGATGAAATGTCGACAAAGCTGGGGCATGATGTTTCTCGATGTCACAAAGGAGAAACCTCATGCCAACACAGCAGCGTGTGGAAGCCGATGTGTGCGAAGTCCTGAACCACTGGGTTTCCCATGCCTTGGCCCAGCAAGCGGCGAACGATGCTCTCGTCGCTTACATTCACTGAACCAGCGTTACCCGTTGCACCCAAGGGCCAGGGAGGGTCCTGACGCACATCGACTCCCGTATCGCTGTACTGTTCTGGCCTCTATTCTCTTTTCACTTCCTTAGTCTTCTTCTTCGCTATATCGGACGCCGACATCATCTCGGATGGGCAAACACCTGTGTCCAGAAGGGGGAGTAGCGAGAACTTTCCTCTTCGAAGGAAGCCGCCCCCATTTCGCTGAAGTCGCCACTCATGATATTCGCGCAGTGCCCAGGACTTTCCAGCCAGCCTTGCATGACACGCTCGACCTCTGCCTGGCCGGCGGCAATGTTCTCTCCAACAGCCTGCCATACATAGCCGGTGTCGCTTACCCGAGCGGCGACGCCTTGATCGTCGGTGTCGCTGTGATCAAAGAATTCCTCTTCAGCCATGTTCCGTGAATGGCCGTGCGCGGCCTCGGCCAGGCTGCAATTCCATTCCAGGGGGTGGGTGGCGGAAAAGCTCTCATCGCCGCACTGGCGGCTTTCGCTGCGTGCATCGTTGACCCGCTCGAGCATCTCGCGTTGATCGGCGCTGAGCTCGCATTCCGCCGCGGCAGTATTGGCATGAGCCAGGCTCAGCAGTGCAAACGAGAAGAGAGTACAAGAACGTAGCATCGACCTTCCTTTGGTCCTGGGGATTCCCTTGTCACTCTAGTTGGGAGAGGGCTGAACGGCGAGGCGGTGCTTTGCGAGAGTTTTGCGAGAGTTTTACCACCAACGAACAACGAAAAACCGCCACTCGGCATGACCCGTTAGTGGCGGTTTTCTCGAATCGGATGGTCGGAGCGACAGGATTCGAACCTGCGACCTCTGCAACCCCATTGCAGCGCGCTACCAAGCTGCGCCACGCTCCGACTATTTTTCTCGGCTTTCAGCAATGGCCAGGTCGCGGCCAGGCCCCCGAGAACGAGGCGTATACTAGCGCGTTCGAGTGTAAATGAAAAGCCTCTTTTGTACTTTCCTTTCAGATGGTTGCCTTTAGCCGGCTTAGTGAGTGAAGGAAGCGGCCTGTTACGTGATGTGGCTGTCTTGCTGCCTTATGATGGGGCGACAGCGCATTGGCAGAGGGGGAGGGATGCGGCGGCAGGTGCGACACGGTCTTCTCAAGGGCATGAACGCCAGGGTTACCCTGGTGAGTTTCGTGGTGGTGACGGTCTCCCTGTTTTACGGGGCCTTCCATACCGAGCGTCTCGGCCGAGGGCTGGCATTGGCCCGAGGCGTGCTCGACCCCTTTTTGGAGTGGTACTACGTGCTCCTGGTCGCTTTTCTACTGCTGTTCATGGTGTGGCTGGGCATGGGGCGATACAAGAACGTGCGCCTGGGCGGCGACTTCGAGCAGCCCGAGTTCAGCTTTTTCTCCTGGGTGGCGATGCTGTTCGCAGCCGGTACCGGAGTGGGTATTCTATTCTGGTCGGTGGCCCAGCCGATCCTTCAGTTCCAGGACAATCCCTTCATTGAGCAGGGAATGAGCCCCGATGCCGCCAGGGTCGCCATGCGCTTGACCTATTTTCACTGGGGCTTGAACGGCTGGGCGATCTTCTCCTTCGTGGCGCTCGTGCTGGCTTACTTTGCCTATCGCTGGAATCTGCCGCTGACGATTCGCTCGGCGCTGGCTCCGCTGCTGGGCAAGCGTACCGAAGGCACTCTGGGCGATGTCGTCGATGTGCTGGCCGTTTTCGGTACCGTCTTCGGTATTGCGACGACGCTAGGGCTCGGCGTTCAGCAGATGAATGCCGGTCTCGAGGCGGTGTTCGGGCTGCAGTCGTCAATGCTGCTGCAGCTGATGGTCACCGCCGTGATCATGTCCATCGCCACGCTCTCGGTGGTTTCCGGAGTGAAGCGTGGGGTGCGTCTGCTTTCCGAGGCCAACTTCTGGTTGAGTATCGTTGCGGTGCTCTTTCTGCTGCTATTGGGTCCCACGCAGTACCTGATTGCCATTACCATCGAGTCTGCTGGGGACTATATCCAGAACCTCCTGGGGATGACCTTCCACACCAATGCCACCCGCGGTGACGCCTGGCAGTCGGAATGGACGGTCTTCTTCTGGGGCTGGTGGCTGGCCTGGTCGCCGTTCGTGGGAATGTTCATTGCCCGTGTCTCGCGGGGGCGCACCTTTCGCGAATTCGTCATGGGTGTGCTGCTGGTGCCGACCGTCATCACCATCGTGTGGATCGGGCTTTTCGGTGGCACAGCGCTGCATCATGAGCTATTCGGCAGCGGGGGCATCGTGGCGGCCGTGGACGACAACGTCGCTACGGCGGTCTTTGCCACTATCAAGGCAATGGACCTGGGGCTGCTGGGGCAGGGCTTCTCCGCCATGCTGTTGTTGCTGATAGCGACGTATCTCATCACCTCGGCCAATGCCGGCACGCTGGTCATCAATACGATCCTGGCGGGTGGCGACCCCGAGCCGCCCACCGCTCACAGACTGCTATGGGGTGGGCTGCTAGGGCTGTTGACTGCGGTACTGCTGATGGCAGGTGGGCTGGAAACGCTTCAGGCCGCCGTGATCATGGCGGCACTGCCATTCTCTGTAGTGGTCATGCTGATGATCGCCGGGCTGCTCAAGGCACTGCATCGTGAGCGTTATGCGGCACGTACCGGCGAGCGCGTAGAAGCGCCTCGGGAGCCGTGGGCAGATCTCGAGGATGCCGGTACCCAGCCGAGCCCGGTGTCCGACGATGAGACTCACAAGCTGCATTGACCCATTATGCGTGATGCGTGTCTCAGATCTCTTCCCAGATCCGGCGCCGGAATTCCTGAGGCATGGAGGCGACGTGCTTGAGGCGCTGCATGTGCTGATCGGCAACCTCGCGCGCTATCTCCTCGTAGCACTCCTTCATCTTTTCGGGGTCGGCCCCATGGGTGTCATAGCAGTGTCCGAGCTGCTGTCCCGCCTCGGAGAGCGCTGCGAGGAACTTCGCTTCCTGAAGCATCATGTCCGATACGCTCTCCATCCATGCCAGTTGAAGGCGCGTCATCGGGGTGACGCCCTGAATCCATTGCTGCGACCACCATTCCATGAGTGGCAGGGAGGCATCGAGGGCAGGGTTGGGCGCAGGGCGACCGGGTGTTGGGCTGGCCATGGCGATCTCCGTGATATGTCGAATGGGCGATTGGGACAGGGCAGAACGCTTGCATTCGAGTGTAGTCCAGCAAAGGTGGCTCTCCCATGCTTTTTTGCTGCATTGCGGTATGCGATTTCGTGATATCGAACTCGCCACTGCGATACTGGCTTTCAGGCCAGTGTCTTACCGCCACTGGGGTGGTTGTGTCATGCTCTAGGGCCAGCCGGCCTACAGGGGAGAATGGCGATGTGGGGAGTCATCAAATCGGTGCTGGCGGCATTTTTCGGCGTTCAGCGCGATAGACAGCGGCGTGAGGATTTCGAGCGTGGCAATCCCATGGCCTTCATCGTGACCGGAATCGTCATGGGGGTGCTGCTGGTGGGGGTGCTGGCCCTGGTGGCGATCTGGGTTGCGGGCTGAGCGTAGCAGTGTCCAGCGTTGACTGCTGCGTTAGCCATAAGGTGAAGGTCAGGCGAGTGACTTTCTAAACTTGTCTCCATATACTCGGCTAGAAGAAGCGGCTAATGTTCTCTGGGACGAGAACCCCCATACCCTGACTCGTGGGGCGCCGTTATCGACACAACTACAAACTTGGGAGGCGTCGATGCGCACTCTGCTCGTCTGGCTGGCAGGGGGCTTGACCCTTGCTGGCTCGAGCCAGATGGCTCTGGCTAGCGGCTGGAACATGCCGGTTGGGGTCACTGACCTCAGTAGAGAAATCTACAACCTTCACATGGTGATCTTCTGGATCTGTGTGATCATCGGCGTGATCGTATTCGGGGTAATGTTCTACTCCCTGGTTCGCTATCGTCACTCCAAAGGCGCAAAGGCTGCCAATTTTCACGAAAATACGACGGTCGAGATCATCTGGACGGCCGTTCCCCTGCTGATTCTCATCGGCATGGCCATACCTGCGACCGCCACTCTCCAGAAAATCTACGATCCTTCCGGGGCCGAGCTGGACGTCATGATTACCGGCCAGCAGTGGCGCTGGCGCTACGAATATCTCGGTGAAGACGTCGCTTTCAACTCCAATCTCGCCACCCCGAGGGCGCAGATTCGCGGCAACGAGGAGCGCGGTGAGAACTATCTGCTCGAGGTGGATGAGCCGCTGGTTCTGCCGATCAACCGCAAGGTTCGCTTCCTCTTCACCTCCGACGATGTCATCCACGCCTGGTGGGTGCCCGATTTCGCCGTGAAACAGGATACGGTGCCGGGCTTCATCACCGAGAACTGGGTGCGCATCAACGAACCGGGCATCTATCGCGGCCAATGTGCCGAGCTGTGCGGGGTCGATCACGCCTTCATGCCGATCGTGGTGCACGCGGTGGAAGAGGACGAGTTCGACGCCTGGCTGGCCGAGCGCCAGGAAATGGCGGCGGAAGAGGCCATGGGCATCGACCGCGAGTGGGAGTTCGATGAGCTGATGGAGCGGGGCGAGGGCGTCTACGGAAGCATCTGTGCTTCCTGTCACCAGCCCGAAGGTCAAGGGTCGCCGCCGGCCTTCCCCGCACTGGCCGGCAACGAGCAGCTGCTGGCGGATCTGGAGTGGCACAAGGACGTCATCATCAACGGCGTGTCCGGGACTGCCATGCCCTCGTTCCGCACTACGCTCAATCCGGTCGAGCTGGCTGCGGTGATCACCTATACCCGTAACGCCTGGGGCAATGAGTCCGGCGACGCGGTACAGCCGGCCGAGATCGCCGAGCGGCTGCAATGATCGTCGCCCTCACGTCGCCGCGCGACGTGAGGGACCCCTGACAAGCTGCGACAAAACAAGACAATGAGATTGGAGTATTCCGATGGCCCCTAAGGTACCTCCTCAGCCGACGCTCGAGCAGAGCACTACCGCCGCGGAAGCGGGGCATGGACATGCCCACGAAGCCCCCCCCAAGGGCATCATGCGCTGGCTGCTGACCACCAATCACAAGGAGATCGGGTCGATGTACCTGATCTTCTCGCTGATCATGTTCTTCATCGGCGGCATCTTTGCCCTTGTGGTCCGCCTGGAGCTTTTCCAGCCCGGGTTACAGTTCGTCAACCCCGAGTTCTTCAACCAGATGACCACCATGCACGGCCTGATCATGGTCTTCGCAGCGGTCATGCCGGCCTTTACCGGGCTGGCCAACTGGATGATTCCGCTGCAGATCGGTGCGCCGGACATGGCCCTGCCGCGGCTCAACAACTTCAGCTTCTGGCTGCTTCCGGTGGCATTTGGCCTGTTGCTCTCGACCCTGTTCATGCCGGGTGGCGGGCCGAATTTCGGCTGGACGTTCTACGCGCCGCTGTCCACGACCTATGCGCCGCCTTCCACCACCTTCTTCATCCTGTCGCTGCACATTGCCGGCATCAGTTCGATTCTGGGGGCGATCAACATCGTCGCCACCATCCTCAACATGCGTGCACCCGGCATGCGCATGATGGACATGCCGCTGTTCGTGTGGACCTGGCTGATCACCGCCTTCCTGCTGATCGCCGTGATGCCGGTGCTGGCAGGCGTGATCACTATGATGCTGATGGACATCAACTTCGGCACCAGCTTCTTCGACGCGTCGGGTGGCGGTGACCCGGTGCTGTTCCAGCATCTGTTCTGGTTCTTCGGGCATCCAGAAGTCTACATCATGATTCTGCCGTCATTCGGCATCGTGTCGGCGATCATTCCTGCCTTTGCCCGCAAGCGCCTGTTCGGCTACGCCTCCATGGTGTACGCCACTGCCGCCATTGCCATCCTGTCGTTCATGGTATGGGGCCACCACATGTTCGTGGTGGGCATGCCGCTGGCCGGCCAGCTGTTCTTCATGTATGCCACCATGCTGATCGCCGTGCCCACCGGGGTGAAGGTGTTCAACTGGGTGACCACGCTGTTCCGCGGCTCCATCAGCTTCGAACCGCCGATGCTGTTCGCCCTGGCCTTCGTGGTGCTGTTCACCATTGGCGGCTTCTCGGGATTGATGCTGGCTATCGCGCCGGCCGACTTCCAATACCACGATACCTACTTCGTAGTGGCACACTTCCACTACGTGCTGGTGCCGGGTGCGATCTTCTCCATCATGGCCGCCACCTACTTCTGGCTGCCCAAGTGGACCGGCCACTATCCCAACGTGCGTCTGGCGCAGTGGCATTTCTGGCTCTCGGTGATCAGCGTCAACCTGACCTTCTTCCCGATGCACTTCTCAGGCCTGGCCGGAATGCCGCGGCGGATACCCGACTATGCGTTGCAGTTCGCTGACTTCAACCTGGTGTCTTCCATCGGCGCCTTCATGTTCGGCATCTCGCAGCTGCTGTTCGTTGCCGTGATCGTCATGTGCGTACGCGGCGGCAAGAAGGCGCCAGCGGCGGCCTGGGGTGAATACGCCGATGACCTCGAGTGGAGCGTGCCCAGCCCGGCGCCGCTGCACACCTTCGAGACGCCGCCGACCTTCCAGCGTCCGGCTCACTGATTCGTATTGCCGGCCACGGCGTGGCCGGCCATCGAAAGGAGGAGTGAAGCATGACTCAGCATGATACGGAGGTCAGGCAGGCAGGGGTGCGCCGGACGGTCTGGCGCAGCGTGGCGGCGCTGATCGGCATGTTCGCCTTCGCCTTCGCGCTGGTGCCGCTGTATGACGTGTTCTGTCGGGTGACTGGCATCAACGGCAAGGTCGATACCACGGCTCAGGCGTTGGTTCACGACGAGGTGGACGAGTCGCGCCTGGTCACGGTGCAGTTCATCACACGTAACGGCTCCGGTTTGCCCTGGCGGCTGGATGTCGAGACCCGGCAGGTACGGCTGCATCCCGGGCAGACCTCCGAGGTGAATTTCACGTTCAGCAATCAGAGCAGCGGCGAGAGCTGGGGTCGTGCCGTGCCCAGCGTTTCGCCCAGCACTGCGACTCGCCATGTACGCAAGTCGAGCTGCTTCTGTTTCGAGGAGCAGCAGCTGCAGGCTGGGGAGCGGGTCGAACTGCCGCTGGTGTTCCAACTGGCTCGAGACCTCCCCCCCGAGGTCAACACTGTCACTCTGGTCTATACCCTCTATCCCGTTGAGGGCAGAACCCAATCGCTGCAGGCCGGGGTCAAGCGTGACGAAGGAGGTGAGGCATGAGTGGTGGCAGTTATTACGTACCCGCGACCAGCAAGTGGCCCGTTCTTGGCTCACTCGCTCTCGGGGTGATGATGATCGGCACCGGCATGGTGCTGGTGCATGGGCGCGGCACGCTGATCACGCTGGTGGGCCTGGTGGGAGTCATCGCCGTGATGGCGCTGTGGTTCCGCGACGTGGTGCTGGAGTCGCGCAGCGGGCTCTATGACGCCCAGATGGATCGCTCGTTCCGCTGGGGCATGGGCTGGTTCATCTTCTCCGAGGTGATGTTCTTCGCCGCCTTCTTCGGTGCGCTGTTCTACGTGCGGACCTTCGCCGTGCCGTGGTTGGCGGGGGAAGGTACCAAGGGCGCAACCGCGCTGCTGTGGCCGGAGTTCGTCGCGCATTGGCCGCTGCTCAGCCCGCCCGATCCCTCCGTGGCGGGGCCCTCTCAGGTCTTCAGCCCTTGGCACTTGCCGCTGGTGAACACGCTGATCCTGGTCTCTTCGAGCATTACCTTGACCGTGGCGCACGAGGCGTTGAAGGAAGGCAAGCGCAAGATATGCCGCAACTGGCTGGCGGGCACCATTCTGCTGGGCCTCACCTTCATCGTCATTCAGGGGGTTGAGTACTACGAAGCCTACGCCCATTACGGCATCACGCTGCAGGCAGGCATCTACGGTGCCACCTTCTTCATACTGACAGGCTTCCATGGGGTTCACGTCATCGTCGGGACGCTGATCCTCATCGTGATGCTGTTCAGGGTGATGCGCTATCACTTCTCCCCGGAAGACCATTTCGGCTTCGAGGCCTCGTGCTGGTACTGGCACTTCGTCGATGTGGTGTGGGTGGGGCTGTTCCTGTTCGTCTATGTGTTCTGACATGATGCTGTGATGAATAGCCCCATGTATCCTCATGGGGCGGGTAGTACCGGCAGCCTGGGGTCAAATCTCTCCCAGGCTGCCGAAATAGAAGCCGTAGAACAGCAGGGCCAGCAGCAGTGCGGCCAGAGAGACGCGAATCTTCAGCGATACGAGCAGGCGCCGCGAGCTGGAGTCGTCGCGTAGCAGAAAGCCAACGCCGGCGGCCAGGCTGGTCAGCATGGCCAGGAACACCACGGCTATCAGGGTTTTGAGGAACATGGGGCACTCCATTGGAAGTCAGGGGGGCGGAAAGTGGCGACTAAGGATCTGGTTCTCGTTCTGGTCGGCACTGGTCGCATTGGGCTTGTTCCTTGGACTATGGCAGTGGGAGCGGGCGGACGACAAGCGCGAATACCTGGCGCGTCTCGACGCCGCCCCAACGCTGCAGGCACCTATCGAAACTCCCCCCGAAGGCACTCGCCTGACGTTGCGTGGCCGCTATCTCGAGGAGCAGACTCTGTTTCTCGACAACCGCACCCACCAGGGTCAACTGGGCGTGGCGGTACTCACCCCCCTGCGAACCGAAGATGGCCGGCTGTGGCTGGTTCAGCGAGGCTTTCTGCCCACCGGGCCGAGCCGCGAGGCGCCTGAGGTGGAAACTCCCGTGGGAGAGGTCGTCATCGCAGGCCGCTGGCAGGCGGCTGGCAGTGGCACTCCTTTGTTCGGTCCCAATCGTGAAGGTAGCCGTTTGCAGCGCATCGAGCTGGAGGCTTGGGAGGCGGATTTCGCCCACGCCGGGTGGATGCATCTCGAACGGGGGGCCGGCCTGCTCGAGCCGTGGTGGCAGCCCAGCGTGATGCCGCCCAGCCGGCATGTCGGCTACGCCGTGCAATGGTGGGGATTGGCGCTGGCCGCTCTGGTCGTGATGCTGCTGGGCGGGCGCAGGCTGGTCAGAGACCGTCGTGCTGCCGCTACAACCGCAGGTCGGAATGCACATGAGGAGGCAAAGCCTTGCAGGAAGCCATGAGAATTCGTCACCAGCGCTTCAAGTTGCTGGCACTGATCGCAATATTCGCCTTGCCGGTCATTGCCGCCTGGGTGATGGTGCAGTGGCGCATCGGCATCCCGGAGCAGCGCACGGCCCACGGCGAGCTGGCGCCGGACGTTCCCCAACTGGCGCAGTGGCCCCTGGTGGAGCTTACGGATAGCCTGGATGAGGGCGATTGGGTGTTGGCCTTCGACTGCAGCGTGGCGTGTGCAGAAAACGCCGACCGTTGGTGGCGACTGCATCGTGCACTCGGTCGCGAGGCGCCCAGGGTGACGAGGTTGCGCATTGGCGGGGCGGGCGAGACTTTGCCGGGAGAACTTTTGCCGGGAGAGATCGGCGCGCAGTGGCTGGATGTGCCTGACTGGCAGGCGCCTGGGCAGGTATGGCTACTCGACCCGCGGGGCCAGGTGGTATTGACCTATGGTCGTGAGGTCGGCGAGCGCGATGTGATGGATGATCTCAGTCATCTGCTGCGCATGAACCCCGACCGGCGCAGTGTGCCGGAGCGTAACGGCGATACGCGCTGAGCACAGTTACCATAATCCGATCAGGGAGGCCGAGCCACACCATGCAGAGTGCTTCGATGTCGAATGCTTCCATTCAGCGCGATGCGGCGCGACTGCGCCTGTTGCTGCGGTTGAGTCTGGCTGGGGTCGTCTTCACCACCGTGGTGATTCTGATCGGCGTGTGGACGCGTCTGGTCGATGCCGGGCTTGGCTGCCCTGACTGGCCGGGTTGCTATGGGCGCCTGGTGGTGCCGGATGCCGAGCGGGCGATGGCGCACTCTCCCGATGCGCCGCTGGAAGCGTTCAAGGCCTGGGTGGAGATGGTCCATCGCTACGTGGCATCGGCCCTCGGTTTGCTGGTCATCTCCTTGTTGGCACTGGGGGCAGGGTTGCGCCGTCGCCCCGGCTACCCTTGGATGACCAATATCGCTCTGCTGATCGTGATTCTGCTGCAGGGAGCTTTCGGTGCCTTCACCGTTACGCTGAAGCTGTGGCCGCAGGTCGTGACCCTGCATCTGTTGGGTGGGTTGGCAGTGTTGCTGCTGTTCCTGTGGCTGCATTTGAGCCTGCGCCGGTTTGCCAGGGGGACTGCGGCACCCGGCGTGGCGAGGCGGCGTCTCACTCCGCTGTGGGGCATCGCCATGCTCTGTCTGCTGCTGCAACTGGCGCTGGGTGGCTGGGTGTCGAGCAACTATGCGGGCATTGCCTGTCAGGGCTTCCCCACCTGTAACGGCCAATGGTGGCCGGAGATGGATTGGAGCGAGGGCTTTCATCTGACCCAGACGGTGGGGCCGAACTATCTGCACGGGCAACTGCATGCGGATGCCAGGACCGCCATCCATCAGGGACACAGGATCGGCGCTCTGGTTCTGGGGCTGGCCTTGATAGCGCTGGCTCTGCGCTATTGGCGCGAGACGCGGCTGCGCCCCTGGCTCGGTGGGCTCGTCCTCGCCTATGGTATTCAACTGGGGCTTGGCATCGCCAATGTGCTGATGTGGTTGCCCTTGTGGCTGGCATTGCTGCATACGGCCGGTGCCGTGGCGCTGGTGCTGCTACTGGCATTGGCGGTGTGGCACTGGCGGGAGTCGGCCGTTGCGGCCGAAGATTCAACACGACGGGACAAGGAGTGGGTGCATGTCTAACGCGCTGATGAGACGTGGCGAGGTGAAGCGCGTTCTGCTGTCACAGCTGGAAGGCTCCAACTGGAGCTGGCAGGACCTGCTCACGTTATGCAAGCCGAGAGTGGTATTGGTCATGCTGGCCTGCGCGCTGGTGGGGATGGCGTTGGCAACGCCAAGCTTGCCTTCCCTTGCCACGATGGTGTTCGGCCTGGCCGGCATCGGCATGGCAGCCGGTGGGGCGGCGGCCTTCAATCATGTGGTGGACCGACGCCTCGATGCGATGATGCTACGCACTTCCCAGCGGCCGCTGGCGGCCCAGCGCATGCCGACGGTGTTGGCGCTGGGCTGGGCATCGCTGCTGTCCATCGCCGGTATCATCCTGTTGCTGTGGCAGGTCAACGCGCTCACGGCATGGCTGACGCTGGCATCGCTGATCGGTTATGCGCTGATCTATACGGCCTTCCTGAAGCGGGCCACACCGCAGAACATCGTCATCGGTGGCGTGGCCGGGGCGGCGCCGCCGATGCTGGGCTGGACGGCGGTGACGGGGCAGTTGGGGCCGGAGCCGCTGCTGCTGGTACTGATCGTGTTCGCCTGGACGCCGCCACACTTCTGGGCATTGGCGATCCACAAGCGCGACGAGTATGCACGTGCCGGTGTGCCGATGTTGCCGGTGACCCACGGCGAAGCGTTCACGCGGCTGCAGATATGGCTTTATGCCTGGTTGACCGTGGCCGTCACGCTGCTGCCCTTCGTCATCGGCATGAGCGGGGCCGTCTACCTGGTGGGCGTGATGGCGCTGAATCTGCGCTTCATGTACTGGAACTGGAAGGTCTGGCGGGGAGCCGACCCCAACGCGCCGCTGGCGGCATTCTGGTTCTCGATTCGCTACATTCTCGGCGTGTTCGGCGTGCTGTTGCTAGACCACTATGCTGGTCTCTGGGTAGCGTAAGCAAGTCAGGTGGTTTTTCTCTTTCGAGCGCCCGGCAAGTGCCGGGCACTCGCGTTTCGGTCTGCTGAATCATTGCGACAGGGAGTGGCAGCGTGGTGGAGAAGGGAGGCGCGGTGTCGCTGCTGCCCGATGGGCGAGCGCTGCGCGAGCTGTGCGAGGCGGCGGGCCGCGACATTCTGCGCGTCCGCGAGAGGCGCTACGAGGTGGTTGGCAAGGCCGACGGCAGCCCGGTCACGGAGGCCGACATGGCGGCGCATCGGCGCCTGGTGCGGGGCTTGCCGAGGCTGCTGGACATTCCGGTACTCTCCGAAGAGCAGGCCGACATTGCCTGGGCGGAGCGCTCCGGCTGGCATCGCTACTGGTTGGTCGACCCGCTCGACGGCACCCGGGAGTTCGTCGACGGCTTCGATGACTTCACCGTCAACGTGGCGCTGATCGAGCAGGGGGTGGTGCGGCTGGGTGTGGTGCACGCGCCGGCACTGGCCACGACGTGGATGGGCGGAAAGGGGATCGGCGCCTGGCGCTGGCACGAGAACCGCTGCCGTGAGCTGGTCGTGCGTGTCGAGAGGCCGCCACGCATTCTCGTCAGCCGGGCCCATCTCGATGCGCAGACCCAGGCCTGGCTGGCGCGCTTCCCCGAAGCCACGCTCGAGCGCTGCGGCAGTTCGGTGAAGTTCTGCCGTATTGCCGAAGGTCGCGCCGATCTGTACCCGCGCTTCGGCCCCACCTGCGAATGGGATACCGCTGCCGGTCAGGCAGTGCTGGAGGGGGCCGGTGGAGCGGTGGTCGAGCCACACAGTGGCCACGCGCTGAGCTACAACCGGGGTGAGAGTTTGATCAATGGTCCTTTTATCGCCTGTAGCGATCCAGGCTATGCCTGAAAACTGTCTGCGCTTGGCCATACGGCGTTAAAAATTAGCTCAAAATACTCATTTACAGCACGTAAACTCCGTCTTTTCGCTAATTTTTGCCTTGTCTGGCCTTCGCTCGCCGATTTTTCAGGCACAGCCTGACTCTGATCGAATAAGGCTGGGGGCGGGTCCTGCTCCGTGCTCGTGCTTGCGTTACAATGCTGCCCTCAATCCATCTTCTGGAGTTTGAATGACGACGACGACGGCATTGATTCTGCTCGCCGTGGGCTTGGCCATCATTGCCGGCCTGGCAGCTTACGCTTACACCTTGTGGAAGGAGGTGCAGCGGCGTGAGGCGTTTCGTGAGGATGAGTTGCGCCGTGCTCATGAGAATTGCCTGGCCAATCTCGAGATCGTCGCCTCTTCGCTGCTGCAGGAGCAGGTCGACATCACCGAAGGGGCATGGCGCTGCAAGCTGCTGCTCGACATTCTCGATCCGAGCCTGCTCGAGCGACCCGACTTTCAGGCTTTCGCCGAGGTCCATGCGCGTACCCAGCACCTGCATACGCACTCCGCTCGCAAGGAGCTGGCGCCCCGCGACCGTATGCGCGAGGATCGCGAGCGTCTCGAGGTCGAGGCGGAGTGGCGTCAGCCGGTACTCGCGGCGGCCCAGGAAGTGCTCAAGTTTCGCCGAGACTGGCCCGGAAGACTGCATTGAGATCTATACAAAGGCTTTACAGCGCGGTATGTTGGCAGCGCCTTGGGCGCTCCGCCAAGCCAAACATGGCCATTCCCCCGGTGTTTACTGGCAGAAAATGGCAGAATGGCCAAGGAAAGGAGTGAGGCGGCGCTTTGAGCGGGGCCGATAAAGGCCTACACTTTAAGCCGTTGGGTCAATGAGTGTCCTGACCATCGGGAAATTCGCGTTTCGTGCAGCCCGAGATGAAAATCAAGAAGGAGTCTTGCAATGAAAAAATCAACGACTGGCTTGCTGTTGGGTTCAGCTCTGGTACTCGGCCTTTCCGGCTGTGCCACGGATTTTCAGCGGGGCGGTGAGCGCGCGGGCGGTACCGCGGCGGCCGGCACCGGTGCAGGCGGTACCGCCTGGTACCAGCAGCCCGTGGTCTGCGGTATCGCCGGTGGCCTGATCGGTGGCAGCATCGGCTATGCGGTGAGCGGCGAATCCGACGAGGATGCCGGTATTGCCGTAGGCGGTGCCACCGGTGCTGCCATCGGCGCTCTGCTGTGCGCCGACCATACTCCGCCGCCGCAGCCGGTTGCCGAGCCGGAGCCCGAGCCGATGCCCGAGCCCGAGCCGGCTCCGGTCACCGAGTTCGAGCCGGTGACCCTCGATAGCGAAGTCACCTTCGCCTTCGATTCCGCCGAGATCCGCCCGGGTGCCTATCAGACCCTGGATCAGGTGGCGACCACGCTGCGCGAGAATCCCAACCTGCGCGTGCGCATCGAAGGCCACACAGACTCCGTGGGCTCCCCGCAGTACAACGTGGGCCTCTCCGAGCGTCGTGCGAACTCCGTGCGTGACTTCCTCGTCTCACGCGGTATCGCCGAGAATCGCATGACCACTCGCGGTTTCGGTGAAGAGCGCCCGGTTGCCACCAACGATACCGACGAAGGACGGGCACAGAACCGTCGCGTCGAGATCCTGAACTGGGATTGATGCCTGGCGCTGGACGAGCTTCCAGCACCGTCATCAGCAGGGGCACCTTCGGGTGCCCCTGTCGCGTCTGTGTCCTTTCATTCTGCCCAGGCGATGCTCGCCATGGCGCAAGCAGGGGCTATTCTGGTAGTCTTGTCGGTCGCCGTGACCTGCAGCGGGGCCGATGAATGCGGCACCCGTATCGCCCAAGGTAGTGGGTGGGCTGCATGTCTCGCTGACGACCCGTTTTTCGTATCTGCTATCAACCGCGACACGTGATCCCTGGTATGGATCACCACTGCGCAAAGGACCCTTCGATGCCCATCGTGACCCTGCCGGACGGCAGTCAGAGAACTTTCGACGAACCCATCAGCGTGATGCAGCTGGCCGAGTCCATCGGACCCGGGCTGGCCAAGGCCTGCGTGGCTGGCAAGATCGACGGTGAGCTGGTGGATGCCGCCGACCTCATCGAGCATGACGCCGAGGTGGCCATCATCACCGCCCGCGACCCCGAAGGTCTCGAGGTGATCCGCCACTCCTGTGCGCATCTGATCGGGCATGCGGTCAAGCAGCTGTATCCCGAAGCCAAGATGGCCATTGGTCCGGTGATCGATGACGGCTTCTATTACGACATCGATTTCGGTCGCTCGGTGACGCCGGACGATCTGGCCGCCATCGAAACGCGCATGAAGCAACTGATCGACACCGACTACGACGTGGTGCGCGAGTATGTCGATCGCGACAAGGCGATGCTCACCTTCCTGCACCGCAATGAGCCCTACAAGCAGGAGATCGTGCGCGAGATTCCCGAGGGCGAGACCATTCGTCTCTACCATCACGAGGAATACACGGACATGTGCCGCGGGCCGCACGTGCCCAACACCCGGCACCTGAAGGCGTTCAAGCTGACCAAGCTGGCCGGCGCCTATTGGCGCGGCGATGCCACCAAGCCGATGCTGACCCGTATCTACGGCACCGCTTGGGGCGACAAGAAGGATCTCAAGGCCCACCTGCAGCGTCTCGAGGAAGCCGAGAAGCGCGACCATCGCAAGCTGGCCAAGCGCATGGACCTCTTCCATCTGCAGGAAGAGGCCCCGGGCATGGTGTTCTGGCACCCCAACGGCTGGACCCTGTACCAGGCGCTGGAGCAGTACATGCGCCGGATCCAGATCGAGCATGGCTATCAGGAAATCCGCACGCCCCAGGTAGTGGATCTCTCGCTGTGGAAGAAGTCCGGCCACTGGGGGCACTACAGCGATTTGATGTTCACCACCGAGTCGGAGAAGCGCGAGTACGCGGTCAAGCCGATGAACTGCCCTTGCCACGTGCAGGTGTTCAATCAGGGGCTCAAGAGCTATCGCGACCTGCCGCTGCGCCTGGCCGAGTTCGGCAGCTGCCACCGCAACGAGCCTTCCGGTTCGCTGCACGGCCTGATGCGGGTGCGTGGTTTCACTCAGGACGATGCTCACATCTTCTGTACCGAGAAGCAGATCCAGAGCGAAGCCGAGGCCTTCATCGCGCTGACGCTCAAGGTCTACAAGGAGCTGGGCTTCGACGATGTCGAGCTCAAGCTGTCGACCCGTCCCGACGACTTCATGGGCGAGGCGGCGCTGTGGGATCGCGCCGAGGCCGGTCTCGAGGCGGCGCTGAACGCCACTGGTCTGAAGTGGGAGCTGCAGCCGGGCGAGGGCGCCTTCTACGGGCCCAAGATCGAGTTCGCTCTGCGCGACTGCCTCAATCGCGTGTGGCAGTGTGGTACTCTGCAGCTCGATTTCAACTTGCCGGGCCGCCTGGGCGCCCAGTACGTCGACGAGGACGGCGAGCGCAAGACGCCGGTGATGTTGCATCGCGCCATCCTCGGCTCCTTCGAGCGCTTCATCGGCATCCTCATCGAGCACTACGCCGGGGCCATGCCGCTGTGGCTGGCGCCGGAGCAGGCGGTGGTCATGACCATCACCGACGCGCAGCGCGATTATGCGCTGGAACTCGAGCGGCGCCTGCAAAAAATTGGCCTTCGCGTCAAGGCGGACTTGAGGAACGAGAAGATCGGCTTTAAAATCCGCGAACATACGTTGCAGAAGGTTCCCTATCTCCTGGTAGTGGGGGATAAGGAAGTCGAAGCCGACTCGGTTGCCGTGCGTACGCGCACCGGTGAAAACCTGGGCACCATGACCGTCGATGCCTTCATCGAGCAAGTGCAGGCGGAAGGCCTGTAAGCCCGGGTGGGGAAAGACAGGTCGGCAGCGACATCGTCAATTACCGGAACGGAGACGGAACGATCAAGCGAAGCAGCCAGCGCGGACGTCCTCAGGACAAGCGCCCCCCAATGAACGAGCGGATAACCGAGGATCAGGTGCGCCTGATCGACAGCGACGGCGAGCAGCTGGGCGTTGTACCTACCAGCGAAGCGCTTGAGCGAGCTGAAGCGGCCGGTCTTGACCTCGTCCAGATTTCCAATGCCGATCCGATCGTCTGCAAGATCATGGATTACGGCAAGTTCGTCTTCGAGCAGAAGAAGCAGAAGGCAGCTCAGAAGAAGAAGACGAAGCAGATTCAGGTCAAGGAAGTCAAATTCCGGCCTGGCACCGACGAGGGGGATTACCAGATCAAGTTGCGTAACTTGATCCGCTTCCTCGAAGGTGGCGACAAGGGCAAGGTCACGCTGCGGTTTCGCGGCCGTGAAATGGCGCATCAGGACATCGGCCGCAGGCTGATGGAGCGGATCGCTGCGGATCTCGAGGAGATCGGGACCGTGGAGTCCTTCCCCAAGATGGAAGGGCGCCAGATGATCATGATCATTGCCCCCAAGAAGAAGTGATCCGA